>MDTC01213297.1_pt1 | contig 51287 bp, 46 predicted proteins | sample 811181 | NCBI WGS metagenome assembly MDTC01 (sample SAMN05326644, study PRJNA326480) | marine metagenome | isolation source: seawater | place: Pacific Ocean: North | collected 2011 | reverse complement strand
ATTAACTCCGTATCAGACGATTAAGAGAGAAGTTATTGTAAACCTAAATCGCTTTTCATTTTAGTTGCGGATTTAGTAGTTAATGGGGTGGCTGTCTGAGAAGGCGTGAGAAGGCGGTCGATTTTAGTTGCGGATTTAATAGGTAATGGAGTGGATGTCTAGGAATTTCGGTAATGGAGTGGCTGTCTAGGAATTTAGGAATATCTCATAAAATTCAAAACTTAGCAAAAAAGCTTTTTGTTAGCAAATATGCTAAAATGTTAATAAAGAGCTCTTTGGAGTTGCTGGGAGTTTTGATGAAGTACAGTTTAATATGCTCAATTGTGTTGATTAGTCTTTTAGGGTGCGGCAAGATCGATGAGAGCGAATTCTTCTCTACGCCCCCTGTGAGCAATAGCGATGACCCTGTGAGCAATAGCGATGACCCTGTGAGCAATAGCGATGACCCTGTGAGCAATAGCGATGATCCTGTAAGCAATGGCGATGATGACAAATCAAACCCTGTGACTCCTGTAAACCCTGTGACTCCTGTAAACCCTGTGACTCCTGTAAACCCTGTGACTCCTGTAAATCCTGTGACTCCTGTGACTCCTGTAAATCCTGTGACTCCTGTAAATCCTGTGACTCCTGTAAAGCCTGTGACTCCAGTAAAGCCTGTGACTCCAGTAAATCCTGTGACTCCAGTAAAGCCTGTGACTCCAGTAAAGCCTGTGACTCCAGTAAAACCCGTGACTCCAGTAAAACCCGTGACTCCAGTAAAGCCTGTGACTCCAGTAAAACCCGTGACTCCAGTAAAGCCTGTGACTCCAGTAAAGCCTGTGACTCCAGTAAAGCCTGTGACTCCAGTAAAACCCGTGACTCCAGTAAAGCCTGTGACTCCAGTAAAACCCGTGACTCCTGTGATCCCTGTGGGTGATGATGCTAAGAACCGCATAGAGCAACGTGGTTTGGCTGTGAAAAAAGTAGATGGAGTGGAGTATGATATCTTTCTTACCGATGATCAGATTACAGATTATCTTCGGAATGCTCCTCTTTTTCGTAAATCTTTTAGAGCAAATCCTCCTACGATCTTACAAAGATTAAAGATTGATAAGTTCTATAAACTTACAGTTGGGGGGCTTGGCCTTTTAGAAGGTTATGCCATAGTACCGAGTAATCCTGCTGATACCTCACAAGAGTTTGTGAAAGATATAAGGTCTATAAAAAAAGCTTTATTTAATGTGCCCGTTATTCGTCAAGCAGCAGGAAATTACCACTCTGTAGCTTACCGAATGCCATTGATCACAGTTATGCGTAGTGATGGCAGTTTATATGCAACACAACCTAGCCAACAATGCTACGATGCAGCACAAAGTAAAGTGTATGCAAACACCGATAAATTACAGGTGTGTCAAGGTTTAAAAAGGTTAGGCCTTGTTGATCATGCTGATATGGGTGGACATCAATATAATGTCTATTTATCAGGGCGAATTGATGTGAAAGAAGGACGTGTTCTGAAAGTGGGTAATGCTTCAGGTAATTATAAAAATACGAACAACAGTTTTAAGACCTTTGTGTTTCAGCTTGCTCATCAAGGCTATCTGAATAAAAAGCAAGACTTTGATACTATATACCGCTTCAATCCTGAAGGATCGAGCACGCATGGTACGAAGACGCAGTTTCTTCAACGAGATACATCACTTGCTTTACATACAGTGAAGATTGAACTGGATAGCACTACTCAAAAGATTACTGTTAAGTATCACTGTGAAAAAGGACATTACCCTAAACCATCAGGTATTTCTGAAGAGGCAGAAGGAGAACCTGTAATACAAGGGATTAATTTTGCAGCTATAAACATTGATAATCAGGGTGTTATGACTTTCGATGCAAACTTCGCAAGTGATAAGGATTTTTTACTTAGTGCTTATTGCCCTGGATTTCACGATATAGGCGAGGTTCTATCATACTCTGCACCTTAACTTTAATACATCTACACTCATATCAAGCAGCCTTAAATCAACATTTCAGTAAGTTTAAGGCTGCTTTCAGAAAAAAGACACAAAAAACCATAGACATCCATCTTATATCTCGAAGAACCCTATACGCCTTTAAATGATCTTTATCTTTGGATAAGACTGAGTACAGTGAGGTTCAATCTGTACATCAATAAGGTATGGTATGAAGCTAAGATAAGGCAATCTCCAAAGTAGATCAGCAGAGCGGTTGTAAAGTAGGACGCAAACCCTATTGGCTTACAGAGTTATACTGAACATAATTTTTAGGGAAAGAGCCATAAAAAAGAGCCCTATGCACCGATTTACTTTAGGGAGATTATGAAAAAATAAAGTACGTATCCGAGGGTTAGAAAAAAATAAGGTCACTAAGCCAAACCATAAAAAAGTTGTTAAGATGACTAAGCTTGAATCAAAAATGAGTAATGCAGTAGGTGTCTGTGGGTCAATCACCGTGGTAAAAATGACAACAAAAAATAAAAGTGACTTAGGGTTGAGTAAGTTGGTAAATAAGCCTGATGTAAAAGAATAGGCAAGCCCTGACTTTGTTTGTTTTGCATGGATAGTAGGCTCAGTATGCGCTTTTTGACGAAAAGATTGAATACCTAAATAAAAAAGATAAAGACCACCTATAACTTTAATACAGTTAAATAACAGTAAATGATCCGTTATATATAAACCTAAGCCAGCTAAGCTATATAAAAGATGAATACCAACTCCAGTGGCAATACCTAAGGCAGCAATGAGCCCATACTTTTTTCCTTCAATCAGTGTATGACGAAGTACTAGACCAAAGTCAACTCCTGGAGAAATTAAGGTTAAAATATGTAGTGTAAGAAGCGATATTGTATCGCTCCAGAAATGAGACATGATGCTTTGACTCCTTATCATGAAATAGATATAAAAAAGAGCTATATGCTCTTCTTATAAAGTTAATCCACCGTCTACTTTAATTTTATTTCCTGTAATATAACTTGTTTCTTTCGTACATAAAAAAAGTGCAACATGAGCAATTTCATCAGGTTGACCAAAGCGTTTTGCAGGTATTTTTTGTTGCATTTGAGATACGTAAGTATTCAATTCTTGATTGGATACTTCAGCAAACTTTTTATTATTATCTCTTAATCTTTCTGTATTAATTTTTCCAGGTATAATGGTGTTGATAGTGATATTATATTCAATAAGATCTTTTGTAATAGAGTTAATCCACGCATCAAGAGCAGTTCTGATGGTATTAGAAATCATAAGTCCATCAATAGGTTTTAAGACACCTGAAGATGAAATCACAACATATCGACCATATGTGTTGTTTTTCATAAAAGGCACGCAATGTTTAATGATTTCGATAAACGAGAAAAACATAGAGCTTAAATGCTGATGCCACATTGCTTCATCTATAGTCAATGCGTCTTTAATAATCGGAGGACCACCGCTATTTAAAATAATGTGGTCAACTTGACCTTGCCATTTATCTTGGATATAAGATGTGATTTTTGTTAACTCATCTGGATGGCTCAGATCTATAGCTAAGAAATCAATAGTCTGCGAAGAATTGTAAGATATATTTTCTTTTAATTTCTGGTATGCATTTTCTAATTTATGCACATTTCTCGAGACGATAAGTAAACTGTCTGATCTTTTGGCAAAAGCTAAAGCACACGAAAAACCTATTCCCGAACTACCACCTAAAACAATTGTATTCATCTTGCAATCCTTGTTATTATTTTTTTATCATAATTGCATTTAATCTCAAAGAAGTAAATCTTTCGATGTTCAAAAATTTCTTTTTTTGTAAAGTGGTAAAATAAATGTTGAGCTTATAGGAGTGAGAAGAAAAGTGGTATAGTTTTATATGTTTCAGTTTATTCGACTTATCTGGTTACTGCTATATATAGGAATTTAAAAAGATCAATGTAATAAAATTGAAGAGCTATCAACAAGGTTTTAAATTTGATTTCAATAGGCACTGAGTGTTTTTTGGGTGAGGGTTGCTCCATGTTTCGACTGTGATCCCGATAATTTTAGGCTCTGGTAAATATTGTCTAGCTTCGAGAACGCTCAGATCATTTTGACCTATATGTATACCTGAGGCATCGACTTCACAGGCTATGTCTAGGTGATAATTGATGATCAGTTGCACATAAAAATCGGAAAGAGTCTGTTTTACTTGGTTCGCTATCTGCCTAAATTGTGTATATGAATCATATTTACGTCTCAATTGAATCCATTTTATCCCAGCTTGGGCTGCATGGCGTACTGTTTCTCAGGTTTCTTGTGCGCTTTGTTTGGGATCGGTAACCAGATAGAGTTGCGTATTACACATGTAAATCGACCTTAAGTTTTTCTTCAATGATAGATGATCTAAGCTGATACAATGCGTCTAAGAGTTGCAGGGAAAAGGTACCTGGACTAGAAGCTTGATGTGCTGCTAAGCTCCAAACAGCTGCTGCACTCAATCCCGAGGTATCGCCTACAGAAACAAATGCAGTGATTTTCGTTGAGTGTTTTTTTAAATAAATTAGAAAATATATGGATGCAAAGAAATTTAATTCATAGTAATGTATTGATAAAAGAAGATGTTGTTATCATAAATCATCAGAGTAGGTTACATAGGCGTTGTCAACGAACTGAGATAAAAGAGAGTAATACGGCTCGTTGGCTTATTAGAATAGATGGATTCGATACAGCTTCTTGGAATACATTAACCAAAGGTTATCCATGGAAGTTTTTATGCATTGTTCATGGATAATATATGTTTTGAGAGTATTATGCAAAATAGTTATTTATCTTGGAAAAATGCAATTGAAATGAGCCTACATGAAACGATGCAGTTTGATGTTGCTCATGATCTATCCCATATTAAACGTGTAACGTCCACAAGCCTATATCTAGCACAATTGGAGCGTGCAGATCCAAATATTGTTTATCCCGCGAGCATGCTACATGACTGTGTTAATGTGGATAAAAAATCACCTTTAAGAAGCCAAGGATCATTGCTAAGTGCTGATCATGCCGTGATTTTATTACAAAAGATAGGATACCCCAATGCACTGTTGGATCCCATACACCATGCTATTTGTGCACACAGCTTTAGTGCTCATATTGAGCCTAAAACTATCGAGGCTATGGTTTTACAAGATGCCGATAGATTAGATGCTTTAGGTGCAATAGGCTTATCTCGCTGTTTAATGTTAGGTGGTAAATGGGATAGTCTTCTATATCATGTGGCTGATCCTTTTGCGAAGGAACGCGATCTGAATGATAAACAGTATTGTTTAGATCACTTATACAAAAAATTAAAAAAATTACCTGAAACAATGAAAACATTATCTGGACAGGCAGAAGCTAAGAAGAGGTGGTTGTTTATAGAATCTTATCTTAAGCAATTAAAGCAAGAAATTAAAGTCGATAACTTCGACTACGAACTTGAAACCCCACTATAACAAGAAAAACGAGAGATATAAACGCTTCTTGCTGATCACATCTATTGACTTTAAACCAAGGCAAAAAACATGGCTTAGGATAAATAGGTTTGACACATAGGAAGTGCTTATATATGTCTGCGGATATATTTATCTACCCATGAAAAGAAAGTAAGAGAACATGCTTTACCTTTGTTATTACATTAAACTGTCATCTACTTTCTACTTTTGGAAAAATTAATCGTTTTCACTTCAATTCTAGTGCTTTCTTTACTATTAAATTTGTGATGTCTCTGTCAAGACAAAGATATAACAGCTAAGTAAGCATAAATTTTTGTAAAAGCATTCGATAGTTTCTATCAGGCATTAATTTTGCACAGTTAAAAAAAGCTAAAATAAGACACCCACCTCATGATGATTCGAAAAGCTTGGATAAATAAAACTTCAATCCTCGAGCCTTCAGTGAGTGCCTGTGAATTTTTCAAGAGATTGAATTTGTCCTTAATATTTGATCAGTTAAAAATTCACATATTAGTTATTATTTAGTCAAAACAAATACTGATTATTAGATAGAGAGTTTATATATCATGAAAAAAATATTGTTAGTTAACTTATTAGTTTCAGCCTTTTCTAATGTAGCTTGCGCTGACCAGAATCAGGTGTCAGATAAAGTGATCGATCAGCAAAGAAAAGTTTTAGCTCAAAATACTAAAGGCAAAGGTTTTGGTCCTCAATCACCTCGTGATATTGATAGCTTAAAAGGTAACAATGCTCGCTCTTTTGCGGTAGCCCCACCTCATACTCAGATGAACTTATGTAATATTCATTTTCATAAATATGCGGAGCATAAAGGCGGTGAATTTACTCGTTATGCTGGAAACGGTGATGGGAAAGGTCATAACACAGGTTATGCCTATAATGGAAAATTAACATCGAAAGAGTTAAAGTCTTTTAAATATAAAAATTTAAATTCTGGCGATACCCTTGAGGTACACTTTGTTTATACTACAGCTCAGATTAAACCTGGTCCTACCCTAGGCGCTTGCTTATCCGATGCGATTAATAACCCGCAATTACGAGTCGAAGCGCAAGTATTTGTGCTGGTCAACGATAAACGAGCTTTAGATTTTAAAAATTTAGCGGCTTACGCTCGGAAAAAAGGTTATTATCAAGCAGTCAATCTACCGACTAATATGGGTAAACCGGTTCAATATGCAGGTTCTACAACTGGGCCTGGTTATAATGAAAAAGGTTCTCCCTTTCAGGTAACTTGGAGTGTTCGCCCTAAAGTAGCGAAAGTGAATATTAAAACATTGGCGGGCTGGATGGAAAAGAATGACTTTAATGAAGATCATGCACATGGTGTTCGTAACCTTGTCATCAATCCGGATTTATTATCTAGCTCTGAGTCATAGATACAAAAGGAAATGATGTACACCCATTATATTGTTTAAAACAAAATAATGCATCAAAGAAGAGTAGATCGATTTAAGTTTGATCGATAAAACCTTTCTATTAAATAATCTAATGGGTGATGCAATGGACGCTCCTAAAAATGGTGTCAACGCGCCATAATAGTCCTTCTATAAAAACAAGGGGTGTCTATCTAGGAATAGTTCCTTAAAAAATTTTTTGTTATTGGTGTATAAAGGATTTTTTTTTGATTTTTTTTTGATAATATCTTTTATTTTACTATAAGGATATTAATTGATGAATAAGCTAATAGGAATAGCTTCATGTACACTTTCTATTTTTGCTTCAGTATGTTTCGCTAAAGACTCAAATAGTCACCTAAATTCAAATCCTCAAGATATGCCTGAATATGTTCTCGATAAAATTAAAGAACTTCATACTCTTGAAGGTGATGAAAGTATTAATGTAAGCGCACATGGTAAGATTTACTTTGCTCATAATACTCAAAAGCTTTCTTACTTTTCAGGGCAAACTTTAGTGTTTGACATTAATTCCGATATGAATCCATTTTTCCAGCTTAATAAACAGTTTGAAAAGCAGCGAGATGATATACTGAAAAAAATTAGAATCAATCTAACGCCTGATGAACATCAGAAAGCTGGATACTCTCTAGATGTTTTATTAGATGAGCTTGCTTATTCCTTTGAAGAGCCTAAAAAGTGGACAGACAAGTGTCTTGACGATTTATGTTTGTATACTACAGAGATTGATATCAATGAAATTTTTGATCAAGGCCAAAGTGTATCATATCACTTTGAAAGTGGAAAACAGGGTGTTCTAAAATTATCAGATTTTCATGATTCCAAATTAAATAATTATTTTTATATTAAGAATGATGATTTAGGTGAAATACTTAAGATTACATATCAGGAATCTATGCCAATGGCGATTTCAGCGGATCAAGCACCAATTTTAAGCGATATGAACTAATATCGCTTGAGGCCTAATGCCATCAATGTTTTTAAAAACATTGATAATACAAACAAGACATCCAAGAAGAATCATAGATTTAGGCTTGACTCAAGAAATATTTTGACTTCATTATTTGATGGGTGTCTTTTAAGTTACTTGTCCAACTTTGATAAACATGGATGTCTTGTATACGTGCCATTGATAAACATGGGTGTCTTGTACATGATAAATAATGTGAAGAAAAGCTATGCATATCAAGATCTTTTTTATCATGTCCTATTTTGAAATTTGATTTTGTAGCGGATATGAACCCCAAAAATTACTCAGAGAGATGTGAGAGGACAGCACAATACTATCCTCAAGTTGAATGGGTTATGTAGTGAGTATCAAAAGTTTACTCTGTTTTGGCATAACAGGCATTTTGAATATGAACCTGCTTAGGAAGAGCGCAAGACGCATATCTATCTGTTGGCAAGAGATAGTGCCATTTAGCGCCTTTCATATGATATAAACCGATTGGATATTGGATAATTTCTTGATCTTCTAAGTGATTATTTCCCTGATTTTGTTGAGGAAAGCACTGATGATACCAAGACATACGCTCAACAATTTCATCAAACGATAATTTCTCACGATTACAGAGTTTTTTGTATTTTGAATAACGTCGATTAATGTCTTTGTTTGATAAATGCGTGATATCCTCTTCAACAGTTGTTTCTTTTTCGAACAAAGTTAAATCAGATTTCGCATGAGATGATACAAGAATAAGTATTGCTATATTTAAAAACTTTTTCATAACCTGCCCTATTTTTTTAATGAAGACAGCATCAATATCTCAAAATAAGTCCTCATGAGCAAGATTATTTTAACAAATACTCATGTTGTTAAATTTTTTAAAGAGCAACATGAGTATGTTATTTTTTCAAACATGAACGTGTTGATAGAACGATGAAATCAGAGACGCGCTCAGAGCTATACCTAAATTAAGACCTAACCTTGACAGTGAATTTGACATAGGATGAGCACTAACCTTTGCATATTTAAATAGCAGCAAAGTATTGGATGGCTGGAATAACCCAGCTCCTATGCCAAAAAGGATTAAATATAACAGTGCATAAGGATATACAAAAGCATCAGTAAATAAGCCTATTATGCCTACAAGCATCAATAAAATACCGGTATAGCACAGTGCTTCGTAACTGAATGCTCTCATGAAATAAGATGATAGCTTTGCAGTGATCATTTTTGATAAAGGCAAAAGCATCGTCATTATTGAAACCGTTAACATATTATGTGTTGTGAGCAGCTTCATAGGTGCAAGAATAAATAAAAAGGCTGTACACATACCCAACAGAATAAAGAAACATAAAGAAAGATAATATTTTGGACTAAGAATATCATAATGTATCAAGACACCATGTCCTGAGCCTGAAGATTTGTAATCTAAATATAAACTCAGTGCCAAGAAAAGAGCAGACAATAAAAAGAACATGTATCCCTTAGAGAAAAGTATACCGACACAAAATAGAAGAATACACAGCGTATAAGAAATAATATTCGTAAATTTCTTTTGTTGGTTGATGTATTTTTTCTGTTTAATTGGCTTAATAGCGATTAAGCTGCAGAGACATAATGGGACATTGAGATAAAACATCCATTCCCATGACAAGTGCTCAATAATAAGACCACCAAGTGCAGGCGCAACCAGAGGCCCTGCACTGGATATAGCAATGACGCTGGTCATGACTTTGGCTTGATGCTCTTGTGTTACGTAGAGACTGATTAAAGCCAATGCTGTTGCTTGTAACATGGCTGCTGCGATACCTTGAAAGCTTCTTAAGCAGATAAGACTTTCCATAGACCAAGATAAAGTACACAATATGGAAGTGCACAAGAACATAAGTAAACCCAGCTTAAAGATGACTAAATTACTGTATTGAGAAGATAAATAGCCAAAAAGCAAAATCGAGGCACATAAGAATAATGAATAACTAGTCAGGATAAGCGGACTAAGTGCTGGGTCACCGTGCAAAAATTCATGCATATGACTTATTGATATACTGACAATACCTGTATCTAACATGGATACGAACAGACTTATACCGGCAGCAATGGTGATTCTTAAATTCAGATTGAGGTTCAAAATAAATCCCCCTTATTATTTTAGCTTATTTGAGTATAATTTTGAGTTTAAACCTGATGTAGTTGCTTTGAAGTAGAAACTTATATGCGCCTGTTAAGACGCAATAATAAAAGAGCATATGTTCGATATGTGAACATGGTTCGGTAGATTTTATATAAGATAGCCTGATCACTGTGGCTTCAATACGCCCATATTTTTGAGTTGAGAATGATTTAAAGCTATCACAGCAAACATGATCACAGCAATGCCCATAATTTCAAATAACACGGTAACGGAACTTATTTGAATGACGGCACTTGCCAAAGCACTTGACAAGGGAACTAAGCCGATTGAGGCAAACATTAATATAGCCATAACACGCCCCATATATACAGTTTCAATACGTTGCTGAATCCAAACATAAGCGGTCACTTGGATATAACCGCTGATTAAACCTATACAAAAAAGTAAGATGTACATAAATTGAATCTGTACCAACTGAGAGAAGATAAGAACGAACAAGCCAGCAAGCGTATCTAAAGAAAAAAGAACCATACCAAACTTTGCGGCGGGCAAAGTAGGTAAGAACATAACAAGCACCATACCTAGTGTCATACCTAAGCCTTGTGTGGTCATGAAAAAACCAAGCAGCTGTGCATCACCCATAAATTTTTCTTTAACGAGGATAGGTAAGCCAACACTCGAAGGCCCCACAATGAAAAAGCTCATACAGGCAATATAAGCAAGATAGAGTGTAAGCGTTTGATCTTTTTTGATATAAGCATAACAAGATCGAATAAAATCGATAAAAGATGCTGCTGATGCTTGGCTTGGTTTGTTTTGGGTAGAGAGCCGCATGGCATATAAACTTAACCCAGCGAGCAGAAAACTCAATGCGTCTAGGCTGAACACGACCACATATCCCATTGAGCTTGATGATGTCATTTGAGTAGAATATTCCAAGCTCAGCAAAAATCCAGCTAAAGCAGGACCAATGATTGCACTAAGCTGCATATTCATCATCATTATGCTGTTGCCGGCACGTAGTGCTTCGGGCTTCAATATAAGTGGTAACATAGACATGAGAGCAGGGCTTGCAAGAGCACTTGTTAAGCCTAAACCCAATGCGATGATCACCATCAAGGATAAGTGCACTTGATGGTATGCAATGCATAAAGCAAGTGCCGTTGTGAGGAGGAAGCTACAGATTCTGGTGAGTTTGAGTATACGTAAAGGATCGTATCGATCTGTAAGTACACCACCCCACAAGATGAAGATTGCTCGAGGTAAGCTCATTACAGATAATACCAGACCGACAGACAACACATCCTGAGTCATGTGCAGAACCAGCCAAGGTATAGCAATAAGAGAAAGTTGATCTCCTAGAACAGAAATGACTGAACCACCCCATAAAATTTGGAAATTTCTATTGCAAAAAACGGTTTTATTTATCATTTTTATTGTTCCATGGATCAATATGACAGGAAATAATGCTTCTTTCTATAACAGATAAGAAGTGACTTAAAGCTGAGAAAAAATAAAGCGAATCAGCATACACCACAGGAAAATACTTGAAACAATATAACTGCAAAATCGACCTATTACAAAGCCCCAAGCAAGATAGAGCATGACGACATCATTTTGCTGTATGAGAGCCGTAACCGATGCATATAGATCCACACTATGAAAGTGAGCAACATGAGCGCAATCATAGGTTGAATTAGAAGCATAAGCTTGCCGTGCCTAGAAAAATTTATCTTTAAATTATATAAAAAAAAAATCGGTATAAAAAAGTTATCATATAAGGAAGTAGATTGAAAATACCTTTACATAGTAATTTGAAATATTGTTTATTGTTAGTTTAACGAGAATAAAAATATATGAGCAACGATAAGCATCAAGAGCATTTTATCTATTTCATTTTACTTACTTTGGCTATTATACCGAGCACCATTGAAATTGATATCTTGGCTCCAAGCTTGCCAAGTATAGGTCAATATTTTCAGGTAGATGCTGGCGCAGCACAAAATGTAATTACACTTAATTTTATAGGCTTTATTTTAGGTGCTTTATTCTATGGCCCTTTATCTGAAAGATTGAGTATCAGAAATGTATTATTGATTGGTCTTTTCGGTATTATTGTAAGCTCCATAGGCTGCTATGTTTCATCTTCTTTAGATATGCTTTTATTTTTTAGGATCATACAAGGCTTATCTTCTTGTGCTGTATTTATTATGGTTCTTGCAAGCTTTCCACAGATATTTGAAGGCAGTAAGATTATGTCTTTCTTAGGTTATTTAAATGCAACAACAGCACTGTGTATAGCTGTAGCACCTATCATAGGCAATGCAATTAACTTAATATTATCGTGGAGAGAGATTTTCATATTCATTGGGATGCTTGCAGGTATAAGCTTCATTTTAACTTTTTACTTTCTACGTCCTACAAGCCTTTATCATAAAAAAAATAAGAAGTTGTCTTTTTCTGTTTATAGAGGATTTAATCACAAGACTTTTGTTTTTCCCACATGCATCGTTTCACTCATGAGTGCTTCACATTTGATCTTTATTTCTTCAAGTTCATTTATTTACGAAGTTTTTTTTTCTTTCTCAAATAAGAATTATATATTACATTACACCTGCATTATTCTTTCCTTTGTTATACCTAGCTTTCTCTTTAATCGTATTTCTACTTTGTTAAAAGGTGTCGAGCGTACAGAAAAGTGTGGTTTATATTTATGTGTGATCTCTGCTATCTCACTTTTAATACATGTAGATGATCCCTCTTTAATTACGCTACATCAATGTTTGTATTGTGTTGGCTTTTCAATCAGTAGTCCTATTATATTCAACCGCATCATGTCGGCTTTCCCATCGCAAACAGGAGCCAGCTCTTCAATGAGTGTCTTTATAAGAAATGTGATCTCTATGGTCTGCTTGGCTGTGTGTAGTTTTACTTTTGCTGGAAATCCAGCGTATCTTGCTACGGAAATTGCCATACTCAATATACTCATATTTTGTATTTGGTTTATTGAAAAAAAACACTTATCGTTGAACAAAAAAAGCAAGGCTTTTACCTTGGCTTAAAAGATAGGAATGAAGCTAAAATAAATATTTTCCTTTGCATAACAATTGATTTGTATCCCTAAAAAACGAATTATTATCCACGAAAAAAAGCTAGAGATAAACAACTTATGGAACCAAAGGCTCTTCTTGTAAATAATTTGTTTTAATTTTGTTTTTTTAAATATGTTGTTAACTCATATCCTACTTTATATCGCCTTTCATGTAGAAACCGCAAGAGAACTATAGGTTCAGTCAAAAACAAAATAATGCACTTTAAACTCAAAAAGTACTACATTTTATTAGATTAATTATAAATAGTTCATAGACGGTTTATTATAATAAAATTGCTTATGCTCTTAATATTGCAATTAAAGACTGAATATTGAATCAAATAAACATTGATTAACATAAGCTTACAAGATAAAACAAATTGTTTTTTAATACATTAAAAAGTAATAACAGTTTTAAAGTCGAAAAATACTTTTAAACCATCAAAGAAAAAATAATCACTCTTAAACCCTATAAAAGGGTATTTTATCTATTTAAAATGCTTCTCTTTTATTGCTCTATTATAAATGCTTCTGCAAATAAATCACATGCATTCTTGCGTATAAGCGAAGCGCTTCGATTGAGGTATACCTTTTTTGGAGTGGAGAGCTAAGTGGTTATTGTTTCAGCTTTCACGCCTGATGTTTACTCTATTGGCTTGATTACAATAAAGAAAAAAGGCATAGTTCTTTAAAGATCCAAAAAGAGTAGAATCATATATTTGTTTCACTTAATTTATGAATAATGAAATCAGTTAAATATCGTTGCCCGGATCCTGCCTGAATTTAATAGAATGAATATGTCTTAAAACAAGGAGTGTTTTACATGAAAGTATTATCTGCCTACCACACAAGCTTAGCGAAAGGCGCAACAGGAAGTTGTGAAACCGTAATCACAAATAAAATTAAAGATGTGTATGTCCTATGGAATACCTCAAACGCCGTATGATCTGATCCACTAAAAGTGGACAATCAATTAAGCTATAAATTTCATCTCGTATTCCATTGGGCTTAGATAGCCGAGTGAACTATGCCTTCTTTTTTGGTTATAATCAACCTCAATATACTCAAAAACTGTTTGTCTGGTCGCTTCTCTACTCATCATTTTTTCGCCATGAAGCACTTCAACTTTTAATGAATGGAAAAAGCTTTCTGCAACTGCATTATCCCAGCAGTTTCCTTTCCTGCTCATACTCTGAATCATGGAATATTTATGCAAGAGTTTTCGATAATCATGTGCACAATATTGCCCACCACGATCGCTATGAATGACTGCATTTTTGAGTGATTTACGCCGAAACAAAGCCATCTGTAATGCATCGCATACAAGTGTGACGGTCATCCGTTCATTCATAGACCAACCGATTACTTTTCGTGAATATAAATCAATCACTACAGCAAGATAAAGTCATCCTTCTGTTGTTTGAATGTGTCGGAACAAAATCACGAGCTAGAATATTGTTTGCAATAGGCAGACTATGATAGCTATTCGTCGTAGATTTAAACTTTTTAGCCGCTTTTGCGACTAAATCTTGGCGTTTCATGCTTTTTAAGACCGTTTTAAGGTCACAGTCATGCTCATCTGCTTGTAGGTCGTGTAAAATACGCCGAGCACCATAACGATGCTTACTTGCTTTAAATGAGTGTTTAATACGCTCATCTCTTAGAGCCTGTGCTTGCTGCTTCATACTTTGCTGATGACGTTGTTTTTGCCACAGATGGCAAGCTCCTCTGGTTGCTCGGCTAATTCACTCGATAATTGAGACTCTCGCTCACTGGTATTGTCAAGACGATCTGCAGATTTACGACACTGATAGATTTGTGCATCTTGAATATTGAGCTGTATACTTGATTCTTTTTACCATTTCTTACGACTTATGGTTAGTTATTCTACTATCTTAACTAACTGTCCGAAAGTAGTGGAACAGATCAGGTTTCCCTCCCAAAATAGAACAAAAATTAAGATGGTTTTGGAAACCTGATTATTCATTCAGTTGGTAAATTGACGAAATATCTTCAGTTTGTTCGAGAAGTAAGAACTTCACTTTCCATTTTATTATGGATAATCTGATCAATTTCTTTGACGGTTTGATTTTGGTAAATATCAGTAATAGATAATTTTACTCCAAAATACTTTTCTAATTTGTCTAATAAAATTAAAAGACTTAAAGAGTTAACACCTATTCCAATCAAACTATCTTCCAAACCAAACGAATTATTATTTGTAATCTCCGAAAAAAAACCATGTATAATTTCTTCATTTTTATTAAATTTGGTTCTATCAACTTTTTTTACTGTTTTTGAATATTTCATTTGTAATAATTTTTTATAATCAATTTTATAGTTTTCTGTTAGCGGAAACGATTTAATCTTGTAGATACAAGAAGGTAACATTGAAACGTCCAGAACTTCTGAAAGTATTGAAATAATTTGCGGTGTGCTTAAAGACAGATCTGGAGCTTCAATGAAAGAGATGATTTTAGCATTCACTCCTTCCCCGTCTATTTTTGAATAGCATAATCTAAGGTTAAGACTTTTACAAATTACTTTATTGATATAATCAAGTTCAACTCTATTACCTAATATTTTAATTTGGTTATCTATTCGCCCTTTAAATTCTATTGTACCATTAGAGTTAAACCTAGCAATATCTCCTGTCTTATATATTATATCCAAATTATCACCCATGATTATTTTATTATTCATAAAACTTTTCTCATTTGCTTCTGAATTTTTATAATATCCAGATGAAACGCCAACACCCGATATATAAATTTCACCGTAAACTCCTAATGGTAATGGTTTGAAATCCTTATCTAAAATATAGGTAGATGTGCCAGATATCGGTTTACCAATTGTAGTAGACAAACTTAAATCAGAAATTTTTTCAATTGTTGACCAAATCGTTGTTTCAGTAGGACCATATACTTGATAAATGTTCTTTGAAATACTTTTAATCTTCTCGAAAACATTTTGAGGAATAGCTTCTCCTCCAAAAAGAATATTATCCAGTTGAAAACTGGTCTCATAATCTTTCAATATATAAGACCAAGTTGTTGGCGTTGCTTGTATAAAGTTAATTTTTAAATTTTCTATCTTTTTATGTATGTATTGGACATCCGATAAACAATCATCTCGGCAAAGATATAAAGTACCACCACAAACTAGAGAACAAAACACCTCTAAACCAAATATATCAAAGCCAACACTGGTCAAACTTAATGTTTTAACTGATTCATTGAGACTTAGCTCCTGAGTAAAAAAATTGATGACATTGTTTAAATTAGAATGAGTTACTTGTACGCCTTTTGGATTACCTGTGGTACCTGATGTATACAAGATATAAGCAATACTATTATCATTTATTAAAAAGTCATTACTTCTGGAATTATTTTTTAGAAGTTCATCATAATTTAGACGCGGTATTGAGTCATGAAGCTCATCATCAGAAATATAAATAGCTGTATTACTATTTTTTAAAATATATTTTTTGCTTCTATTCTTCAATTTTGTCGATATCGGCACATATATATTACCCGATAAAAGTATACCGAGTATTACAGTAATAGTTCTACAACTTTTGATAAAATGTAGAGATATTTTAGATTGCTTAAAACCATTAGAAATAAAGTAATCAGAAATATGTCGCGCCTCGCTCCACATTTCTTGATAAGTATAAGTAAATTGGTCGCAAGATAAAGCAATTTTATCGTGTAACTCTTTAGACTTCTCTTCTATAGAAAGTAGAATACTTTTATCTGCACGAGATAAATCTGATATCGAAGATGACTTTAGGAATGAAGCCTCAGTTGGATTTAAAAAAGACACCATACCCAAGTTTTTTTGTCTATCGACATTTAACATACTAGACAAGGTTATTTCAAAATTATTGATCATTCTTGAGATGAACTCATGTTCGTATAATGACTCTATATAGTGCACTCGTAGTTGTAAATCATCTTTTACCTGAATAATCTCGAAAGCTATTTGCATGGTACTTTGGTCTAAAGTAACTTGCTCATCTGCTGTATTATTTTTTGTTGTTAAAACCGATTTTTTATATAAACCATCAACTTTTTTCAAATAACCCTCAATACTATTTTGATATTTAATCTCAATAGATATTGGAAAACTTATTTGATCAATTGGTGGCTTACTCTCTTTTTGTTCATCATTAAAATTAAAACATATAATCTTATTTCCTTTTATTTTGTATCTTGATATATGATAACAAAGAGCTGAAATAACAAATATTTTTGAATTACATTTTCTTTCATTGCTACTTTGTACATCTTTGATTACAGCTCCTAAGTTTTTACTTTTAATTTTGAAGCTTGATTTATCAATTGCTTGATTGTTATATATTTTAATATTCAAATTGACTCCATTTCATTATATATTTCCATTATTAAATTTTCAGTATCTTCCCAGCTGATACAATCATCAGTAACTGAAACACCATAATATAATTCTTTTTTATGAATATCTTGATTTCCAGAATTTATATTACTTTCAAGAAGAATGCCTTTAATTAAACGCCTTTCTAAAAATGATTCGCGAATAGCTTGTTTTGTAACTTCAATCTGCTTGCCTGATATATAATTGGAATTGCCATGACTACAATCAACAAAAATAGACGAGCTCAGATCATTTTCCTTTAAAAGCTTTCGTGCTTCTAATATGTGTTTATAATTATAGTTTGGCTCTCTTCCACCTCTTAAAACAAGAAAACTTGACTTATTTCCTTGAGACTTTGAAATCTTCAATTCATCTTCACCTGAATTTAAGAAATATTCTTGAGGATTTCTAGAAGAAATCATTGCATTGATTGCATTCTTATAATTTCCACACTTACTATTTTTAAACCCAATAGGTATCTGTAAGCTTGACGCATATTCTCTATGGATTTGAGACTCTACGGTTCTTGCTCCGATGATACCCAGAGCATAAAAGTCTGCGACTTCATTGAAAAAATTTGGATTCAGTATTTCAGTAGAAAGCGGGATACCTATTTCAGACACTTTTTTTAAAAATGAGATAATTTCTTTTATGCCCATATGCCGATTCGATACTGGATCAGCATAAGCATAGCCTTTCCAACCAAAGATGCTACGTGGCTTCTCTAAATGAAAACGCATGGCAATATATATTTTATCTGAAACTTTTTCACTTAGATCTTTTAACCTTCTTGCATAATCTAATGCAGAGGCTTGATCATGTATGGAGCAAGGACCACAGATTATGATTAATCTTGAATCTTCGCCACTGAGTATTTTTTTTATTTGATTTGATTTTAACATAATTTAAAAGGTTACTTATATTTATATGTTTATTGTTATAGCTAAGGATAGGCCTATCAATATTAATGAAAAATGAATATTAACAAGTTGGTTTTTATCTATATAGTACCCAAACCAGGTTCCAAATATGGATAACGTGTAAGACATGATCAAGAAAGTCAAAATCGCACAATTAGCTAAATTAACAAATTGGGCATGGTTTCCTTGAGTTATATGAAAAATGGATAAAGTTGAAAAAGAAACTGTTAAAATATTAAGTATAATGATAATAAACACACAGCTTACATTCAAAAGTTTATTATCTACTCTTCTTGAATTTAATTTTGTCCCTTCTGCATGAACGAGTGTAATACTCGAAATAAGTTTCATTGTATATTCGTGATCTTTAATCAGGTTAATCACCTCTATAAGTGACCAAATACCCAAAAAAAGAATACTAAAAACTTTTATTATAAGAAATACATCCATGATATTTAATTCCAACTTTAAATTATAATTGTTATGACATTTTGAAAACTGCAGCAGACCATTTCATTCCAGTGGATATCGTAGAGCAAAGTATATGCTCATCCTTTTTAATTTCGCCTGATTCCATCGCAAGTTTCAAACCAATGAGTATATCAGCGCAACCCGCATGACCTATCTGAGCTAACTGATCATGATTACTTCTATGAAGATCAACACTGTAGTGCTCACATAAATATTTAATTGCATTATGGCTTTCAACGCCATGTATGTAATAAGGATTATTCAAAGGTTCATTGATCGATTCGAAGACTTTTTTTGTTATATCTAAAGTTCTTTGATTACGTTCATTTAGGAATGTTTGTAAATGGTTATTATTAAACTCAAACAAACTCATAATTTTATCTCTTCCGAGTGTGTCTTTCGAAGATTCAGATTCAGTCAAGCAATTTGGATTTAATCTTCCACCATATTCTACTCTCATCATGTCAACAAATTTACAATTGGAAATATGATCTGATGCTTTTAATTTTAGAGTTAGATCATAATATTCATAATCATCGTTTGTTACTAAAGCAACCGCAAAAGCATCACTTAAAACAGCATTCATGAGTCTAAATCTGTTTTGATGTGGATCTGACATTGTGTTAGCTAAAACAACCAGTCCAACTTTGCCCTTTGGCAGGCTTTTAACAGAAATTTGTGCTTGCTCCCATACACTGAGACCAGATGCGCAGCCTTCATTCAAGTTCATTGTTTTGACATGCTGAGCATCTATTTCTGCACCTGCTTGACAGGCTAAATCAATGCCTATGTAGTCAGGTATACCACTTTGCCCACCTATGATAAAGTGGATTTGATTAGAATCAACTGACGCTGATTTTAGCAAAGTATCAAGAACTTGTTTTAAAGCTTCTCTTGCGGGTGAATGCTCTACAAAATAGTTTCGGTACCCGCATTGAAGTAATGTTTCTATGTGTGGATCATTACATTTGTCTTTTAGCAAATCTAAGTTATACTTTTTCCCCAACTTGTATTGAATATTTATTATTTTCATAAAACACCTAAGATATTGATTTAAATAATATTTGATATTTCATAAGGATTACCCCCTAATAGATAACTACCCGTTTGATCTTGAATAGTTTCTTTAGAAAAACCACCATGCAATGTAGCCGTATTAATATCTCTCCAAATTTTCTCGAATGGATTTTCTCTGTGGAGACCATTTGCACCATAAAGCCATAAAATGGACTGTATAATGTGAGCACAGCCTTTCATTATGCTATGAGCGCGATATTTTTGTTGTATTCTCTCTTCAATAGAAAGAGGGGGCTTATTTTGTCTTACTTTTTCATCAATGATACGCGTATTGATGAAAGCTAAATCATTAAGGCTTTGTAGTTGATTATATATCGATCCAATTTTTGATCTCATGCAACCTGAGCTGATCAAATTCTTATAAGAAGTACCCACGACTGGATAGTCTTTTAACTGTAATAAAAGCTCAAAAGCTGATTCTGTAGCCCCTAACACTGATCCCGTTAAACAATTCATTAAAACACCTGAGAAATAATCTGCATAGGGATTCATAATGATGTTCTCTTCCAAATCGTGTAGTGTATTTTCAGGTGGAATACCATTTATACGCTTATAATTTAAAGTTGAATCAGATGTAATATGATAGTCTTTTACTTCGACAGTTATACTGACGCTTCCTTTGAGGCCTGCACACTTCCACCCTTCTATTTTATTTAATTTTTCTGAAGGAATGACAACCATGTGCACTTCTTTGTCATCTTCCATTGCCAATCCAACAAAGTAACTTGAATTTTCAACATTAGAAGCATATTTCCAGTGGCCATTAAGCATCCATCCATTGTTATTTTCAAGACGTTGTAATTTTGCTGGTTTGCCAAGCACCATAGACAGAAGGTTATTCTCTTCTAAATTTGCATTATAATTCAGCTTATGATTAAAGAAGTTTAAGACTGGCCATGCTGAATTTGAAACACCGACAATCCACCCTAGTGATAAGTCTGTTTTACCAAGTTCTTTACAGACCTTAAAAGTTGTAGACAACAGGTCTTCTTCTCTTTTATTTATACTCAATATATTGGATAGCTTTGATTTTTTTAAAAATTCAATCGTTTTATGGTCTATTATTTCGGTTATTTTATTGTAACCATATACTTTTTTTAATTGATTAATTTCTTCTTTTAACTCATATTTCATAATTTTTTTTCCAGTCAATTATTTTATTTTTTGCTTCTGTTATAGCTCTTTGAGCAAATTCACAGGAAGATACTATCCTCTTTGGCATTTCCTTTTCGCGAAACATTGCCCAGAAAAAAGGAAGGCTTTGTTGAGTTTCTTCAATGGTATAACCACAACGTGCACGTTTATACAATTCAGCTGAATTATAAGTTTCACTTACTTCTTTTTTACAAGCGGACTCATTAGACCATTTAGTGTGATAGGGACCAGGCTGCAAAACTCCTACTTGAATATTGAATTCTTCAAGTTCAAGTCTTAATGTTTCAGCTAAAGCCTCTATTGCGTGCTTACTCATTTGATACGCCCCCAATAAAGGCCAACATGACACACCGGCCATACTAGAAATTAACAAAATACGTGAATCAATTTTATCTTTCATATAAGGAAGTACAGGTCTTATCACGTTTATACTTCCAATGACATTGGTTTCAAATTGTTGACATATTTCCTGATTACTTAGATCTTCGATAGTACCAAATTGAGGATACCCTGCAGCAGTTATCACATAATGTGGAGAGCCATATTTTTGCACCAATCTAATGAGTTTATTTTTGAGCCCCTTCTCATCGTTTACATCTGCAATACAAGGAATGAATCTCTCAGAAAAATCTTGAAATAAACTAGTGACCGACTCTGAATTTCTTGTAATGCCTATGACAAGATTTTGTTCATCTTCAAGAATAGATCTAGTCCAACACTTTCCTAAGCCACTTGAACAACCACTAATAATCCATATTTTCATTTAACGTCTCCGATATTATTTTTAAGGGTAATCATAATTCCAATAAGTAGTGCACAAAAAATAGAAACAAAACAAAGTGAAATGGAGAATTTTATATTTAAAAAATCATCCGAAAAAAATATTAATTTATTATGAAGCGTCATATAATTGTATAATTCTGCTATCAGAACACATCCCACCGTACTCATCATTAATCTTGAGGTATTAAAAAAAGCAGATGCTCTACTGAGTTCCAATGAATCGATATTACTAAGCGCTAAATTTGCTAAGGGTGCAAATGATAGACCTGTTCCAATACCGACGCACGATGCAGCTATCAAACATAAACAAAATGAAGTCATGCTTGATTCATTGAATAAAGCAGTTATTGTCAATATCATTAATCCTACCGAAAACGAGATGAACCCATATCTCACCATTTCTATTGGCTGTAATCTTTTTGATAATTTAGGTTGATAATGACCAATAATCGAATTGAATAATGAGATATTAAGTAGAATACTAATAATCTCTATATGATTAAAATTTAATAATTTCTCAACAAGGAAAGTCATCGGTAAATAAAATGAAGTTAAACTTAATCCGAGCAAGGATGAAATAAAGCTTACCTTTATAAATTGATTATTTTTATAAATAGATTTTGTTAAGATAAATTGTGATCTACCGCTGATATCATTAAATAATACTTGGAACAAGAATATCAAACTAATTGTTAAAGTTATCAATGCTATGTTTTGACTGATCTTGTAAAAATAAGTAAAACAAAAAATAAATGTCAATACTATTCCTACTATAAGAGTGCCTATGAGATCTTTTTGATCCAATGTTTTTCCTGGCATATCTTTAAGATTCTTGGTAATTAAAAAAAGAGCACACAATGCAATAGGGATGTTAATCGCAAAGACACCCTTCCAGAAATTCATATATAAGAAGAGCTCTGAAACTAAAGGACCACTTGCTGTACCGATACCTGCGACTATTGCCCACACACTAAAAGCTTTAATTTTTTGCTCGCCTGTAAACAATAAAGACAAGCTTGCCATACTCTGGGGTGTACTTAAAGCAGCGCCAAGACCTATCACTCCTCTACCAAGAATAATCATCTCAAAGGTATCGAAAAAAATGCATAAACAAGACCCTACTATGATCAAAAAAGTGCCTATCTGTAAGATTTTTTTCCTATTAAAAAAATCACCAAGCTTCCCACCCAAAAGCATAAATGAAGTATAAGCTGCTAAATAAATACTATTTATCCAAATCACTTCATTCATGGGTATGTTGAAAAAATCCAAAAGAGTAGGATATAAAAGAGGAATTATTGTTGTGTCCATCATGATAATAAAGAAAACCAGACAAACACCTAAAAAAGATAGATTATTTTTTATCATGATTTGCCTTTTTTAATATGATGTGCCAACAAGGTAAAATGCTATGACCACTTTCATTAACTTTTATGTTTAATTTCTTTTTTACAATAAATTCAGAAATAGCATCGTAATTACCTAAATAATTTGTATCTGTTATTGAATCTATCATCCAGCCAGTTTCTTTTGCGTTTGAAAGTATTTCTTTCTCTGTTATAGCAAGAGGTATTGGCATTCCTTCGAGTGAGGGTTTAAATGTGATAATATGAAATTCGCCACAGAAATTCAGTGCAGAGTTCATCTTATGCATATATGCTAATCTTTTATCTGAAGGTAAGGAATGATATAAAGCAGAATCCACAATCAAACCAAACTGATGAGTAAAATCTGTCTGACAAACGTCCCTTTGCATAAAGGTCAAATTCGGATTTGTATATTTAATACAGCTTTTAATAACGCTTGCACTACTATCTACTGCCGTGACATCAAACCCCATTTTTGCAGCCAGCCTTGCATTGTAGCCCTGTCCACATCCTACATCTAACATAGGACATTGCTTAATCGAAGCGAGAATATTCTTATAAAAAGGCTGGTAGGTTCCGATATCCCAGGGAACTTTATTTATCTTTACATTTTTTAATAAATTTTTCCCTTGATAAACGGCATCAAAATCAGCTTCATCAAATTCATTGAGTGTCATTTATTATGTCCTTATTAATATAGCCCCTAGATTTCATTAAAAATGAATATAAATAATCATCATGTGGTAAGCTGAGGTCAAAAAATGTCGTTGGTATATTTCCCAAATAAATATTTTTTATAGACTCAGATTTCTCTGTGTTATTGATAATATTTTGGTTTTTGGTAGCTATAGTGACAATGAGAGCTTCACTTGTATCCTTTATTAGATTTTTTAAATCTAATTGAGAAAATACGATAGCGCACAGAGGTGTATCAATTTTTACAGACTGTTGTGGATCAAAGGTTACATATACAAGAGGAGAATATTGGATCACATTTTTCTCTATCTCAACGTAACTAGGCAATCCGACCATAGATATTTCTTTTTTTTCAAGTTCATTTTTAAGTTTTGAAAATTTATTTTTCTCCATTCTGTGAAGGCGATTTCTTTCTTTATCAGAAATAAATTTTGTTTTTATATATGTCACAAATTCTTGCACAAATTTTAAATTGTAATCTTCAAGATAAACATGAGTTGCGCATTTACAAGAAGTTCCATTTAATTCAGTCATTGATTTATAAATCAATTGATAGGATTTTTCTGTTTCAAAATCTGAACCGATAATAATGGATGAGTGCCCTGGGCCCTGTGTTAACACATTAGCTCTTTCTTGATAAGGCTCTAAAACCTCTTTTGTTCCATAGAAAAGATTTAAATCGCAATTGTCAATAATAGAGGGGATCGTATGATGCTCGGTAGGAATCATCGCAACATAATTTTCTAATCCAGCGGCAACAAGAGCTCTGACAAGCCTATCAAGAGTAAAAGGCTCTTTTTCGGATGGTCTTAAGACAACTTTATAACCAGCAGAAAGTGCTTGTAACCATATACAATGAACACCAATACCATTTCCCGGTGCAATGACACCCAGAATATCACCACGCCTATAAGATGTGGTAAAGACCTCTAAATTGGAACTGCTTAGATTTTTTTTAATATGACTGCTGGGTGCTCCCGCATTAAAGTAAACATGAGCGTTTAAAAGTGTTTGATAAATTCTACGAGTCGATTTTTCATTAGCCACATAAGATGAACCATTATGTTTACAAACCTTTTGTATATATTCTTCTAAACTTAATCCATGTATTTTATTATTTATGAAAATATAAGCTGCTTTTTTCATTGCTTGATGAATAAACACTAAATCATCTTTGATCACCTTTTGTTCTTTTAATTTATTTATCGCCATGCGAGCAAATATTTCCGGGGCAAAATAAATTTTTGTAGAGGCTTGACCATATATATCATTACTTAGTGAAAACTTTTCAAAATGATGATCCATCGAAGGAGCGATATACTCTACTTCATAGTAACAATCTTGTACCACTTCAATAAACACCTTCTTGACTTGTTTTTTGTTTAGAGGCCGTTATGTTTTCTACGTCAGATAAATCACAACCAAATGCATTCGAGTTTGCATGTTTTATTGCCGTGTCCCTTTCAATAATTCGAGGAAAAAAAGCATATTTACTGATATGTGATACGACGACTTGGCCTCTTTCATTGTCATCAACACTTTGACCTGAGACACAATCTATAACGTCGTACGTAATATATGGAAAGAAACTTCTGTATCGAATAGTCTTCGAATCATTCTTAATCAGATCACTACAAGAAAAACCTAATTTTGATGTGCTTCCATAGACTGCACTAAACTCAACATTTGGAGCTATCTGTTCTTTTACAAACTTGATCTCATCTAAGTTTATTTCTAAACCTCCTAGATTAATGTGCCTCACATTTTTATTGATGATCTCTGTGCAGAGAGAGCAAGAGAATAATTCACTCAACAATGAAGGTGTACAACTTATATATTTAATATTTTGATTTTTTAGGATATGTTTTGCTTGCGATATAATATGCTTTTTATATTCTTTAATGGCCAAGTGATTCTTGTTTCGTACCATCTTAGTCACCCATCTAGGGTCGATGTCGATTGTGAAATTCATCCCACCAAGCTTTTTAGCTCGCAATTTGTTGATTTCGCCTACCATATGAGGCCCTGATGGCACCATAGATAAAGAGTTTCCCCTAAGAGATTGATCTTGATTTAAGTAAGGTGAAACACGCCAGTCTAATAGTTCATCTAGCCACTCATCATAAACAGTGAAAAACTTAGGTATTCCTGTAGTCCCACCACTTTCATAGACAGAAAAATCTTGATTATGCTTTAGCCCTCTTGGGACCAGTTGATCTGCAGATATTGTTGATAATCCGAGTGATATATCGTCAAACAATTTTAAATCTTCGTATTTATGAATACGCTCAATTGGATCGAAGTCCATTCTACCTAAAATCTCAAGCCAAAATGGGCTGCCTGTTGATTCTGAAAAGTGCCACCTCATCATTTCATTGATGTAATTAATATTCATATTGTCTATTCCTAAGGCTGTAATTTTTGTATTTGCCACTGTTTACCCTGCAACTTATAGGTCAAGCGTTTATGAATACGATCGGATGATGCCGCCCAAAATTCGCATTGATTTATTTCGATTTCGTAGACACAATATCGTTCAGGACGTATTAATTTTTGACCTAAATTATATTCAGATAATTGAGATTTAAACTTTTGAATACTTTGGAGCGGATGACTTTGTCTTGAAACAACAGATACAGGATCATATTCATGACTTCTTGCATACCAGCTTCGTTCTGCGTGCTCATCGCTGGACTTCTTAACTTTTCCTGAGAAATAAAGTTGACGCCCCAACTCCTTCCAGTAAATATGCCCTGAAGCATATCCATTTTTCTGTATATCGGTTATCTTTTTACTACAGCTATGGGTTGCAAATCTAAAGAGGTTATCAGCATAAGATAAAATAATGACACGCATAGAGATATTTTGCTTAGAGTCATATGTTGCCAAAGTGTAAGCATCGGGTTCAACTACATTCTGTTGATATGCATAATTAATCCATTCATCAATAAGAGGATAAGGTTCTTTTAGCGGTGTCCTATAAGTTGGAAATGGGCTATCTTGAAAGCCCGTTAGAGATTCTAATCTTTTCACATTAATCCTCGCTTACTTTGCCATGTGCAAATAAATAGGCATTTCCAGATAAAATGAACGTATTTTCATCCTTATCAAGCTGCCCGTACATTACGGATTCACGTTCTAATAAAACCCCTTGTAAAACCCGTATTTTTTGTGTTGGATCAATATTTTTATGTCGAATAAGATGCATTAAAATTGGACAAACAGCTGAGCCTGTTCCTGCATCCTCTATTACACCATAAGCAGGTGAAAACATTCTATTTTCAACTGTTTGACCATCCCAATAAAAACAATTAATAGCGGTATCAGAGAATTGTTCAAGCAAGCTATAATTCGGTTTAATTTTGTGTAAAGTTTCCTTATCTGAAACAGCTACTAAAATATGGTTAGCACCAGCGTTGTATGCTTCTATTGGCATTTCAATATGATCCAGCCTCAAACTGTCTTTCAAAACGTCTTCTAAGTGGAAAGCTCGACGTTCTGGCAATTGATATTCAAGCTCAATATAATAGTGATTTCCTTTTTTTTGAGTGACCTGCGCTTGAACTTTTTGTTGCTTAGTGACAAAGGTAAACTGACTTATTTTGTATTGATCATAAAAGGAAGCAGCTGAGCCAATAAGAGGATGACCCGCACAACTTAGTTCGTTCACGGGTGTAAAAATTTTTATTGGTACATTTTTTGATGTTCCAGGTGATTGAAAAAAAGTGCATTCAGAAAATTGCATGACTTTTGCTATGGACTGTAATTCTTCATCTATGCAAGGTAAGCTATCGTGAAAAACTGCAACCTGGTTTCCTTGTAATTTGTGTTCCGTAAAAGCATTGACTATTGTAAAGTTTTTTATCTTTTGAATAGAATTAAGCATAATTTCACCTATAAAAAATCCTTTAGGAAAATTTCTAATATACTAATATTTTTTATTGTTAAAAAAGACTCTACGTGATATTGAAAAGAACGAAAGTTCTTAGAATAAAGCGTATTCACTTGATTATTTTCATGATCGATTTGCATGCTTAGATGTTTATGGTTATTAAAGTTTTCCTCATAAATAGAACAAAAAGTATTATAAAAAGCGACATCATATTTTATATCACGTATATTTATTTTTTTTTGAATTCCTTGGTTTGGTACCGACAATCTTTTTAGTTTCAACCCTAATTGTAAAGATAGTATTTGATGACTCATGCATTCGGCTAAGAATTTTTTATTTTGTTTAAGCAAATAAGAAATAATTTGATGCATTCTATGAATACTCTTGTTATTCATATCGCTTGGGTTACCAGGCCCTGGCCCACATACCACCAAATCAAATACATCTAGATCTTGATGATGATGAATGTCCAAAACAGACTTCACCTGAACATAAAAACCCAGAGCCTCAAAAAGGTTCTTAAGCATATAAGTAAACTGATCACCACAATCAATAATGAATACTTTTTTTGAGCAGTAATCTTCTCGAATATATTTTTTTGATCTTAATTCAGAGTCTTCATTCCAAAAATTAGAAAAGTCCTTTTTCCTCTCTTGAATCAAAGTGTTTAACTTATCTAGATAAGGTTCGTAATTCACGTCATGAATACTTTTAGTTTTTATTCTTTTTCGGTTCATAAGTGCACTGAGTAAACCTAAAGATTTGCAATAGGTTTCATAAGTTTCATCATCAGGGGAAGAATTTTGAGTAATGGTTGCACCAACCGGGACTTTTATTTGACCAGCAGTAGAAATTGAAGCTGTTCGAATCATCAAGCAAGAGTCAAAAGTTTGGGACTGTTCTTTATTCTCAATCAGAGATAAAACTCCTCCATAATAGCCTCGATTATTACCCTGATATTTTTGAGAAATGTGAACAGCATTTTCGATAGGGCTCCCCATCAAGGCTGGATTTGGAAGTGTCTCTCGTAGTATTTTAGAAAATGTATAATCAGTCTTCCCTGTCAATCTATATGATGTATGAACAACATATTTCATATAGTGCAATTGTAAATCAGAAACTTGAGCACCATATTTACAGACTTTCGACATCATCTTTAGCTCTTCGTCGGTCACCATAGCCAATTCTTTTACTTCTTTTGGACAAGAAAGAAACTTACAAAAACCGTCTATATCAGAGCTATAATCGATGGTTCCACTGATTGGATTCATCATGATCTCTTCATTTACTTGGGTAACATGTAATTCAGGAGAAGCTCCGATGAAATACTCGTTACCCGTCGATACGAAGAAGACCCAGTAAGCACTTTTTTCTAGGCGCAATAAGTTGGCATAAAGTGTTAAGAGAAGTTCAGGTTCAAAATCAATAATTCTTGTAATTAAATTTCTATGTAATACAAAATTAGAGCCTTCCCCTTGACCAATAGCATCATGAATAACCTGCTTAACAATTGATTTAAAACTTTGATCATCTAAGTCAAAATGAGGGTCTTTAACACCGATTTCACGCGTTTTAATCTTAGAAATAAACTGACTTATGGGTATCTGATGCTCTTGCTCTACTTGTAGAGATAAAATAGGACTCGTTAGTTTATCTTTTTGATCCAGAAAACAATTTGGTAAGATGACAATCGATTTACCTTGCTTTGTGGTACAATTCGTATCGTAATGTGAACTAAGTTCTCCTGTATAATATCTCATATTTTCAACATCATGTTGAGGAGAATAGATGAAAGCAAAAGGCTTATCGTAGCAAAAATCCCCAAGTAAATTGTTCATGATGAAACCACTTGATTCACAGAGGTAATCTTAGCGCACATGGATGATATGCTTTTCAATGCTCTTTTATGGCTGTCATACGAAAAGTCTAAAACTGCATCATAAGGAATAAAAGGTTTTATATCATGACTAAAAGCATCACACGCCGTCATGTAAATTCCAATTGAAGCATATACTCCAGTAATAATTAAAGAATCCCGATTATAATTTTTTAATGTTTGCAAAAGATTTGTATTAAAAAAAGCACTGTATCTAGATTTAGCGATAAATAAATCAGATTCTTGAACATCTAATCCTTTCAATAAAGCTGTATTTGATTTAGCACATGACATTCCAGCACCCCAAAAGTCATACAAAAGACCTCTCTCAGAAAGCCTCATACTTCCTTTTTGTCCTGAAAAAATAACAGGTATATTGTTATTTCTAGCCCAAGAAATAATCATTGAGTTAGCAGACAATAATTGACACCTAACTGATTCAGGATAACCTTTTAAAAAAAATTCTTGCAAATCGTGTATAAGAACTGCTGATTTTTTAGCGGCAATATTCCAAGTAAGAACTTGATCTTCAGAGTGTATTTTTTTATCAACTCTGTATGGGTTGATTTTTATTTGATCCTTCAACTTCAATTACCTAGCTATTTATCTAAACCAGTACGTTTAATTTTTGGCGTTGTTAAACCAAGAGATTTCATTTGCAATATGGGATTCATAAATTCACGATTGCGTTTTATGAGACCATTTTGCATTTCAAAGGAATGAATAAAGTGATTATGATAATGTCCAATTGGGTAATCAGGTAAACAAATTTTACCCTTTCCTTTACACTCTACCCAGATATGATTAGGATCATGAGTCGTAAAAATTTTGATATCATACCAAGTCCAATCGGGGAAACATTCTAATGACCACTTGGCATGTTTCTTTAGCTCATCTTTTCCTTTAATAACAATAGGCTCTCCACTGTCCGTTGTCCATAAACCCGACTCTCCCTCTTCTATAAATAAATTATGACGCTCTAGCCTTTTGTCTGCATGTATTTGCTCTAAATAAAGTTCAACCGTTTTTTTATTTAAATCTTGAATATCTTTTTTCATTATTCACTCTCTTTTTTTTTATACTTTAATACGAAGGAATAAATATATTTATCAATCGTTTTCATGCTGATGAATAGTGTGAATATACAACTCTATTAGAGTTGTATATTCTTTTAGTCCAAAGGACTGATGCGTATGAGATGTCCGTCAGGATCTTTGATTGTGAATGTGAGACCAAAGACTTCCTCGTACAAAGGATCTTTGATCTCAATAGAATCATCAATCTTACACTCTTCAAAAAAAATCTTAACATCCTCGTTACTTTCTAGCATGATCCCTATTTCTGAAAATCTGCAGGCATCTTTAACAGCAGGTTTTCCACCCGTCCAGAGAGCAAATAATGGTTGCGATAATTCACTAGTGCGGTAGGCAACGTATCTAGGAGAAATAAATTCAGGAGATAACTTAAAAAGTTTGGAATAGTATTCAGTAGACTTTTCTATATTGTTGACGTATATAAGATTCAGATTTGCATATTTCATAGTTAATTTCCTTTTACTTTTATTCTACGAAATCAGAAGTTCTAAACTAGAATAAATTCAAAAAAAAGTCGACAGCATGTTACAAAAAACAAAACAAAGTTCAATTATTGCAACTTTTACTCATAACAATTAACAATAAACCCCATTTTTTATTGAGTCCCTGATTGGTTCTATCGCAAACTTTTACTATTTAACGTGTTATCGCGACTTTCCAAAATGAATAAGTCATTATGTTTAAAGACTACTATTTCCAATCGACCGTTACTCTAGAAACGATTCGTTATTATCATGCTTATCAGCTTAATTATCGTGAAATTGAAGAGATCCAATGGGCTCGATGAGTCAAGATTGATCATGCTACGACTCATCGTTAGCTTGTAAACTATACAACTGCTTTAGAGCATTATCTCAGGCTAAAGAAAAAAGCTGTATCTGGCTCTTGGTATATCTAGATAAAAATAAAAGGAAAAGGAAAAAGAAAATGGTTTTATGACTATCGTGCTGTCGATAAATTTGGTGATGTCATTGGTGATTACATGAGCCCCAAACCTGATGAAGAAGCTGTAAAGTCCTTTCTAAATAAGGCTATTGCTCAGAATGATTATCCGAGAAAATCGTCATGGATGGATCAAAAAAAACCGACAAGTTTTGAGCTCAAAATCTATTCAAAGGGCTATCGCTTGCCTTCATGGCAAAGAAATGTGAACCGTGATGAAGCGACGACAAATTAATATTAAAGTTACAACTGCCTTTAATAAATTTTACGCACTTGCAGGCTTATTATGTCTTAAGTCTAGAGCTACCGAGTTTAAATTATTAATTTGCGACAGAACCATAATTATTTTAATTCAATCAATGAGAGCGCTCATCACACTCTTATGAAATAACGCAGCCTTTAGCGATCCATCAAATTTTTTATGCCTTATAAGTTGCATATGAGCATGCCAATCACTGCACAATCAAGGTTAAAACATGATCATCAATAAAAGTAAATAGCCCTCTAAATTGCATACCACAAGGATAATTTTCATGTATATCATGTACCAGTTCTATTTTAAATATTCCAGAAGAGATATCTAGCTCCACGACTTGTGCATCTTGAAAATCAAAATAACATGCAACATAAGGATATAAAGCCTTATATAAACTTTCTTTGGCTGAAAAAATAAGTGTTAGCAGTTGTTGCTGATTCAAATATACCGTTGATAGAGCCTCTAGTTCATGAGGCCTTACAATATAAATATGAGTATGATGAAATGCTTCTTCTGAAACAATAGACTCGTAATCTATACCCACATATTTATATTCTTCTTGTAAGCTTACCGCAGCAATAGCTCTTGTTGATGAATGAGAAATAGAACCAACAACCTCTTTAGGCCATAAAGGTTCTCCATGCGTACCTATACCAATAGATATTGCGTAGCCTAACTTGTGTTTTAAAGATAAAAAAGCACAGTATCTACCCGCTAAAAACTCAGCTTTACGCTTTAAACTCAAACCCACATAGTTATTGGGCTTATCAATGTGATAGGTCTGAAACAAACTCTCCTCAAAATAACTCCGATTAAAAGAACACTCAAAAATAGTTACCCGCTCTAATTGGCATAAATTACGCTGTTCTATGTGTGAAATAAAATTCATCTTTTTACATTTATTATTTTTATATATCGCATCATGTTAACATCATATATGAGTAAGTTATTCAAAAAAACACAAATAGATTCAGCATAAATTGTTCAATAGTTTAGATATCTTGATTCAGATATTCATGCTCACCCACAACTTCAAAGTAAACACCAGAAAAGAATAGACCTAGACAACCACTCAATTACCTACCAAAGTCGTAACTTAAAGCCTATCGATATGCCTCGAATTTAGGCATGAAAAAATTTTTTCCGATATTTATAATCAAACACCTAATGATTAAAAATCATACAAAAAACCAGTGCCCCACCCACTGGAGGGGCAAAAAGTAGAAACTCTACTTATGAAAAAGGATATTTTTGGAAGGAAATCATAGACACCCATAAGATTGTTTGATAAAAAGGTTCTATGCATCAAACCTAAATCAATTTTTTTGAATGGTTGTCTTGTATTATTTTGCTACCAAATAGCTTAAAGCTAAGAAATTAAGATGGATGATGAAATGGACGCTCCCAAAAACGGCGTCAATGCGCCACAATAGAGGTTCTATAAAAACAAGGAGCGTCCATATATGTCTTGTTTTATTTGTTCTTGTTCAAACAGTCAAGATAACTATTGAGCATAAAAAAATCTTCTCTTAGTTAGAGCTGGAGTTCACTTCTTTAGCTCTCTTAAGCTGTTTACGCCAAACTTCCTTTACACCTTCATAAAACTTTGCTTCTGAGCTAGCACTTTCTTTAGGTAGATGATAATTTAGGCTGATTTCTTGACCTACTTGAAGCTTCAACCGCTCTGTATCTTGCTGTGCATCAGCTCCGAGTAAAAGTGAACCTTTTGCATCAGGTTGATCAGCATACAGCAAAAAGTTTTCTGCATACTTATCCATTGCATAATGCGTTTTCTTTTCTTCGTCAGAAAGTGGTAACCTCTCACCACCAAATAAAGGTGCGTGCTCAATACTGTTTTTGATTAAAATAGAAAAAGCATTGGGGAATATACTTTTCATATCGTGATACCAGGTTATAGGAGTTTTGGGATCAAACTCATTACCTACAATGAGCATAGGTGATTCTAAGATACCGAGTTGAGGCCCCCTATCTAGTGCCGTCTCTCCAAGTTGCTCCCAGCCTGTACAGAAAGGTTCTGTTGACACACTATTGATGTTAAAAGGGTTGCGACCTATATTTGGGTTATTTTGATAACTCACTTTGTCTTGGGCTTGTTCATCAAAGGTTTGATCGGTACAGAGGACAGCTTTTTGGACAGCATGAGATCTTGTGTAACCTTTTAAGTATCCTTGCATGACTGCACTATCTTGCTCTGCAAACCATTGCATATATGCATCGGCCACTTCATCATCTGCATCGGTATAGAACTTAAATAAGTTTCTGATGATCTTATTTTTCTCTGCCTGCTTCATATCGTTTTGGATCAAGTTGGCGTATATGAGACTTCCCATAGATTCCGTGATTTTTACAAACGTGTCTTTGCGAGGAAGTGTTGATTCCTTACCGTTATATAATACAACAACAGGTTCTGTATTGAAGTTAAATTTTGGTTTACCTTCATATGACTTTATAAAATCAGGCGAGATCATCTTCATGATCGGCTTATATCTTAAAATAGAGTAATCTTGATATGGCTTCATGGTCTCTGGTGTGATGTCTTGCGTCTCAGAGTTTACGAGCTTGTCGAGAAAACCTAAACCTTCCTCTTTAACTAATCCACTCTTTTTGAGCACGTATTGCATATGTTTCCTAATACCATCTGGCATATCTGTATTCCAAGCGTAGAGATGATTGGATGTACCTTTCATGGGGGAATCCAAAATAATGGCGCGACTACGCTCTGGATATTTACTGGCATAGAGAGCACCGACGCGCGTACCATATGAGTAACCCAAGAAACTTATCTTCTCCTCACTCAAAATATCTCTTAATCTATCCATATCCTGAACCAAAGCATGGGTTCCCATGAAAGATTTAAAATTAAGCTCAGTCACGTCACATTCAAACTTATTGTCTTTAAAGTGAGATGATGTTTCACCTGGATTAGTACATGTTTCCAAATGACGTGCAAAGGCACTTGCTCCTGTACCGCGCGGGTCAATGCCTATAATATCAAACTGATCAACAATATCTTCAGGTAACTCTTTTAACAAAACTTTACTTACGGCACCCAATGCTGCTGAACCACCTGGACCACCAAAGTTAAGCAATAAAATACCTTTTCTTTTATCTGGATCTCTAGCTGGGTGAATACTAAAAAACATATTCACGAGGTCAGATTCAGGTTGTTTATAGTTTTTAGGTGCTTTAAATGTGTAACACTCAACACCTGATTCCTCGATTTTTTCTCTATCAGACGGATCTTCTACAGATCCAACACAGCTTTGCAGAGTCAAATGTGTGTGTTTTTTGGATTTTTTGCTTATTGATTCGGCTGCTTGAGCCTGTGCTACAAATGAAAAAGAAGAAAGTAGAGCTCCAGAAAGAGCAAGTGCTAAAGTATGTTTTTTAAACATCTTATATCCTTTTTATTTATTATATGAGATAAGAGGTTTTAGACAAATAAAACCAATTTTTGAGTATGAACTCAATGAGAATTTATGTCACTTTTAATCATACTTAAAAGTTGTTTATGCGTAATAAAGCTTCCGTTTTTTACTTTTAAGAAATATTTGGTGTTTTTTATTAATTCTGTGTCGGGTCAACGTTTTTTCCAGATTTTTGTTGCGTTCGAGTTTATATATCAAAGTCACCGTTTTTGCATTTCCTTCTCTGCGGCGTACTTATTCATGTAAAATAAGGTCAGAATGAGGGGTGCATATAAAGCTATAGATCCTAAAAAATAAAAGAAGAAACAATAAGAAGAAACAAGACACCCAAGAGGAACACATTGATTTAGGTTTGCTGAAGATAACCTTGCTATTAAACAATATGATGGGTGTCTATGAATTATTTATGAATTATTATCACCTATAGAAAAAGTCTTATCTTAATACTTTCTCGAGTTTACTTTTTTAGCTCTCTTAAGCTGTTTATACCAAGTCCGTTTTACACGCTCATAAAACTTTGCTTCCGGGCCAACACTTTTATGCAAATGATAATTCAAGGTCATTTCTTGACCAACTTGAAGCTTTAACCGCTCTGTATCTTGCTGCGCATCGGCTCCGAGCAAAAGTGAGCCTTTTGCATTAGGTTGGTCAGCATACAGCAAAAAATTTTCTGCATACTTATCCATTGAATAATGCGTTTTCTTTTCTTTGCTAGAAAGTGGTAATCTCTCACCATAAAATAAAGGTGCGTGGCCAATACCGTTTTTTATGAAAATAGAAAAAGCATTGGGGAATACACTTTTCATATCGTGATACCATGTTATAGGTGTGTATGCATCAAACTCACTACCTACAATAAGCACAGGTGTTTCAAGGCTGCCAAGTTTAGGCCCACTATCTAGTGCGGTCTCTCCAAGTCGCTCCCACCCTGTACATAAAGGTTCCGCTGAATAATTATTGATGTTAAAAGGGTTTTTAGCTATATTCGGATGATATTGATAGCTCAGCTTATCTTGGGCTTGTTCATAAGGTGTTTGGTCGGTACATAATATAGCTTTGTTGATAGCATGTATTCTTATGGGACTTTTTAAGTACTCTCGTATGCGTGTATCACCTTGCTCTGCAAACCATTGCATATATGCATGGGCTATTTCAGCATTTGCATCGGTATAGAACCGAAATACATTTCTCAAGATCTTATTTTTCTCTGCCTGCCCCATATTGGCATCGATTAACTTGCTATATATGATATTTGCCTTACTACCTCGTGTGACTTGTTCAAACAGTTGTGTTCTGGGAAGTACGGATGCTTTATTATCATTGTTTAGAACAACATAGTCTCCATGAAATGTCATTTTTGTGAGTTTATATGTTTCTATAACTTCAGGTTGGATCTCCTGCATAATCGGCTTATAGTCGAAAATAAAGTAATCTTGATATCGCTGCATAGTCTCTGGTGTAATATCTTGCGTCTCAGAGTTCACAAGCTTTTTGAGAAAACGTAAACCTTCCTCTTTAGCTAATCCACTCTTTTTGAGCAGGTATTGCATATGTTTTCTAGTACCATCTGGTTTATCTGTGTCCCAAGAGAACATATCATTGGATGTACCTTTCATGGGGGAATCCAAAATAATGGCGCGACTACGCTCAGGATATTTACTGGCATAGAGAGCACCAACGCGAGTACCATATGAGCTACCCAAGAAACTTATCTTCTCCTCACCCAAAATATCTCTTAATCTATCCATATCCTGAACCAAAGCATGGGTTCCTATGGAAGATTTAAAATTCAGCTCAGTCACGTCACATTCAAACTTATTGTCTTTAAAGTGAGATGATGTTTCACCTGGATTAGTACATGTTTCTAAATTATGTGCAAAGGCACTTTGTCCTGTACCCCGTGGGTCAAGGCCTATAATATCAAACTGATCAATAATCTTTTGAGGTAATTTTTTCAGAAAAATTGAAATCGTGCTATACATTTCAGCTGAACTACTTGGTGAGCCCTTGTAAAGAAATAAAATACCTTTTCTCTTATCTGGATCTCTGGCTGGGTGGATACTAAAAAACATATCCACTAAGTCAGACTCAGGTTGTTTATAGTTTTCAGGTGCTTTAAATGTATAACACTGAGCTCCTGCTTCTTTGATGATGAGTTCAGAAATATTTACAGAAATACTTACAGGATAATCATCTGCAAAAGATCTAAGACATCTTTGCTGAGTCAAATGTATGTTATTTTTGAGTCTTGTGTTTATTGATTCGGCTGTTTGAGCGTGCGCTACAGGCGAAAAAGAAGAAAGTAGAACTCCAGAAAGAGCAAGTGCTAAAGCATGTTTTTTAAACATCTTATATCCTTTTTATTTATTATATGAGGTAAGAGGTTTTAGACAAATAAAACCAGTTCTTGAGTGTGAACTAAACCATGAAATCTGTCATTTTTTGTTGCCCTTGACAATTTCTTGCGCGTAAAAATAAAGCAAAAATTTACTTAAAAAAAATATTTATTGTTTTTTGTTAACCATGCAGCAGCACAAAGAAGGGATTCAGAAACTGCTTTTTTCTGTATATTTTACATACTTTGTCTTTTCACTACTTTAAAAAAACCATCAAGATATATCTACTCAACTGTGAGTATAAAAATGGATTGAAGTTTATACTTTATTCGACTTTTCTCCTGAGCATATTGGCTTTATTGACCATCTCCCAAGCATGTCTTAATTCAATTAAGTAACTTGAGTACAATACAATTCTTTGCTATGTTTGTTAAACAGTTCATTTTTTAACCTTTCATGTTTAAAAGGAGTCTGAGCTATGCCTATGATCAATGGTGAATATTTTATTTTAGATATCAATGCACTGAATCAGGCTACTATTGAGCAGCTTGAACAGCTCGAAGGTTATTATGAGGGCTTGAAAAAGCAAGGTGTACATCAAGAGTATCAAAACTTTGATGAACACGAATTGATCAAAAGGCGCATTGAAGCAGCCAAAAAGCATGTATCTCAACAAGAGACTACAAATTAAGCCTAAAGCATCCATGTCCCTGCTCATACCTTAAGCAATATACGAACAATATGAGCAGTTCTCTGCAACACATGAACACAGCTCTTACTTTTCATGTTGCAATGATGCTTACAATGCATAGGAGTCTTCTTCGTACGATGATGGTACATCCTTTTCTCTTACGAGTTATAACCACTCTTCTGTGCACAATCATCCCTTGCTCATGTTTAGCCATAGCAAAGGATGAGCAAAAACATATACTGGTCTCTTCGCTCCTTGGCGCATCTTCTCATTTGATGGTACAAAGCCGTCCCATAAGTTATGGCTTTTGTTTAAGTGCAGGTGCCTTCAAAGAGCTCTATGATTCAGGCCAACCCGACAATATTTTTTCTTGGAGCGACATGGCTTTTAATCTGCTTGGATGTACTTTAGGGGCTGAAATGGTCAGCCTGACTTGGTATCAATTTGAACTAAGTCCAACTGTCATAGAACAACAACCAGCCCTTCACATCAAATGGACTTGGTAAAGTACTTTCCTTTACATCATAATAGGATGATTAAAAGCCAAAGCCAAAATAACCATTAAGTATCGAAGTCTCCAGCCTCTCTCTTTTTCAGGCTCAACAACCTCGAGCGTATCAGTAGGATCGGCGCAAGCTTTATATACGGGCTGAAGTGCTATAAAACAAAAACATAAAATTCCTATCCACTTTTTCTTATATTGTTTGTATTGCACTACATCTCTCCTTTGTTTGGCCTGGTTTTACACAAATAGTTTTAAATAACAAGCATACTATATTAAAATAGAACATCATATCGAATCAATGCATGACTTAAGATCCTATGAAAAACATATGTTTAGTTATAACACTTTTATTGCTCACAAGCTGTCTCAGTAAGCCTGAAGGCATAGAGCCTGTACAAAAATTTAGATTAAACAAATACTTAGGTACTTGGTATGAAATAGCAAGATTAGATCATGCCTTTGAAAGAGGCTTAGAGCAGGTCTCTGCGCGTTATCGTTTACGTAGCGATGGCGGTATAGACGTTATCAATCGCGGCTTTGATAAAGATGATCATGCGTGGAATGAAGCAAAAGGTCGTGCTTATTTTGTCGACCAAAATGATGTGGGTCATTTAAGAGTCTCTTTTTTTAGACCTTTTTATAGCTCCTATATTATTTTTAATCTTGATGATGCCAATTATCAGTATGCTTTTGTCAGTGGTTATAACAAAAACTACCTCTGGCTACTGGCACGTACACCACAAGTGTCTTCGGCACTGAAGCAAAAATTTATACTTGAGGCTAAAGCAAAAGGATACAATGTCGATGAGCTAATTTGGGTGCAGCAGTCTTCATCTTTAAAAGCCGATTAAAATGCTTGTTCTGCGCGGTGCCGATCATAGGTAAAGTGCTTGCAATGGCCATCCTATGGCTTTATGGTATAATTCAAAACCCCAAACATGACATGCTGTGTAGTATGACACCAAGCATAGTTTGCTTATTTTCACGTCGCATATCCATAGGATGAACATGAATAAGTTTAACCCCAATATAATACAGGTAGGTATAAGTAGTTGCTTGCTTGGAGAAAAAGTGCGCTTCGATGGAGGACACAAGTCTTCCGCTTTCTGTATTCATGAAATGACAAAGCACGTCGAATTTGTATCCATATGCCCAGAAATGGCCATAGGTATGGGCACACCAAGACCAGCTATCCGTTTAGTCAAACAAGACCAAGATATTCTCGTGCAAACACGTGATGGGCGTTTAGATGTGACGCAAGATTTAAATACATTTAGCCATACTAAAGCTCGAGAGCTCGATTACCTCAGTGGCTACATTGTCTGTCAAAAATCACCTTCTTGTGGTATGGAGCGTGTTTTAGAGTACAGCGCCAAAGGAGGTAGTCCAACCAAGTCTGGCACAGGTGTGTTTACGCGACACCTCATGCAACAGCACCCTCATCTTCCTGTTGAAGAAGATGGACGCACCCATGATCTGATTCTCAGAGAAAACTTTTTTACTCGGCTTTTTGCTTATCATAGCTGGCAATGTTTGCGTCATGAGCCTGTCACGAAAAAAGCTTTAATCGCATTTCATAGTCGTTATAAATATCTGATTATGTCGCACTCTCCTGTACTCTATAAAAAGCTCGGCCAGCTTACCGCCTTGATTGAAGATATAGATGCAACATGTGACGCTTATCTTGCTTTATTTATGGAAGCTCTTGCACAAAAGCCAACAAAAAAAACGCACACTAATACTTTGCAGCACATACTAGGTTACTTTAAAAAGCATTTAACTAAGGCTCAAAAGGAAGAGTTATCCGAGACCATCATGAAATATCGCCAAGGTCTTGTACCTTTGCTTGTGCCGCTCACTTTGATCAAGCACTATCTGCTCGAATTCCCGATACCTTACATTGAAAATCAGGTCTATCTCAACCCGTATCCAGAGCAACTCAAACTGCGTTACGCTTATTAATAGCTTGCACAGATGAAGCGCTTAGTACCTCAAGAGTGCTTCACTGCAAGCAACGTTGTGAAATCAAACGTAATAACTGCAAGGCTAATGCAGACTTCGATGTTCTGGGCAAACTTTGGCTACCATCATGCCAAAACACATCTAACGCATTATCATCATGACCAAAAACCTGTTCAGGTTGCGATACATTATTTAACGCGATCATATCGAGCTTCTTGGATACCAATTTATCCTTTGCATAGGTTTCGCATTGTGTCGTTTCAGCAGCAAATCCAACAGTAAAAGGTTTTCGAGGTAAAGCCGCCACGGTTTGAATGATATCTGGATTTTTAACAAGCTCTAAGTGCAAAGTAGACGCTGATTTCTTTATTTTTTCTGGCTGCACATCGGCAGCGCGGTAATCTGCAACCGCAGCACAACCGATAAATAGGTCAGCTTGATCTACATAGTCCATTACAGCACTGAGCATATCTTGGGCAGACACCACATCGATACGCTTCACACCTGAAGGTGTAGGTAAATGTACTCTTCCTGTCACTAAATACACAGTTGCGCCCAAGCGTGCTGCATGTTCAGCTAAAGCAAACCCCATTTTTCCAGAACTATGATTCGATACATAACGTACAGGATCTAAAGCCTCTTGTGTAGGACCTGCTGTAATGAGTACATTTTTTCCTTGCAATATTAAAGGCTCGAACTGTTGTGATAGCGCTTGTATAATGTCTAAAGGTTCAACCATGCGACCAGGCCCGACATCACCACAAGCTTGTACACCTTCAGCAGGCCCCACAAGAGTACATCCTCGTGCTTGAAGTTGTGCCACATTATGCTGTACGGCTGGGTGCTGGTACATATGCATATTCATAGCTGGACAAATCACAACAGGCGCCTTTGTAGCCAAAAGTAAAGTCGTGAGAAAATCATCAGCAAAACCATGTGCTATTTTAGCTATGATTTGCGCAGTGGCAGGTGCAATCAAACATACATCAGCCCAACGGGCTAAATCAATATGACTCATCGCAGACTCTGTTTGTCGATCAAGGATCTCAGATGTAACAGAATAACCTGATACAGCCTCTAATGATAAAGGAGTAACAAAAGATGATGCACCTTGCGTCATGACGACACGCACCTCGGCACCTTCATCACGTAAACGACGTACTAAATCAGGTGTTTTATAGGCAGCAATGCCGCCTGAAATACCTAAGATAATGTTCTTATGACGTAGCAACATATTGAATCTTTAACCAATAAAAATGAAGACGCATGCTATCACGTTTAATGCATTTCACCAAAAAAACTTAAGATAACTTACGTAACAGCGCCAACACATCAGACAAAATGGTCTGCGCTCCTTCTTTGCCCAAACAATCAAACAAAGGTACAACCAAATGGCGGCGCACATATTTTTCCATTTCCGCAGGCACAACAGAAAATTCTTGTATAGCTTGCTGCACGACTTGATCCATATGAAAAGCAAGTTCTGTGAGTTTTGCTTCATGCGGGACATCAGCTTCGATATCTTCTCGTGCAAAGTACTGTTTAAATAAACCAAAATAAATGCGTGCTTGTTGGTGCTCTTTAAGCGCTTCAGGCAAATCATGGATGTCTTTATTTTGAACTTGAACCTCGAAATCAATAAGAAGCTGATAATGCTTCTCTGGTGCAAAAACCAAGCTCTTTATTTGCTCTTGTAACACTCTCAGTGATTCAGAAAAGTAATCTTGTGCATAACGATCATATTCAAAATCATGCTTAATCTTTTCTGTAATACGATGTATAAGCTGTTGCATTTGTTGCTCAAGAGACGGTGCCTTTTGTTCGTCCAAATATGCAAGACGTGTAGAAGAGGGAATGTGCTGCGGATCTTGAACAATCTGATGCATATGCTTTTGTTTGAATGCACTATTCGCTGAGATAGTATATGGATCTTGCGGCTCTTTCGCCTCCTCTCGAGTTTGCTGGTTTATCTCCAACATACGTAACCATGTTTGTTGGTAATGTTGTCTAAGTGTACCTCTATATTCAGGCGACGTTTCATCAAACAAATGATCTTGATGATAAGTAGATGAAGCATAAGCTATATGTAAGCAATGGGTAAAGGCATCAAAGGTTGCATAAAAATGTTCTCTTTTTTTAGCACGTAAATCAATCCACTGTGTGTCTATCCACTCTGTTTTAGGTGATAAAGCAGCAACAAGTGCCTGATCAGAGCTCTCAAGTGTACAATCCGTAAAACTATGCCAAATTGCTTGATACAAGTCAGGTAACCTTTCATATTCAACTCTAAAAGAGCGGCAAATATCTTTAAGGCTTTTACTTTTCGGATCCAACTCTTTTATATATTCTTCTTCTTGATCCATGTCTAAACTCGAGACTTGACCTGAATAATCAATAATATAACCAAACTTTTTATATGCTGATAAAGCATTCACATGAGTCATGGTATAGATTAAATCATGCTGTGATAAAACTTTATCTAAATAGAGCACCGCATAACAAGGATTATGATGGTCAATCATATGCGTATCCGGAAAAATCAAAATATCAACTGGATCTTGGGTACGTGACTGCACATCTAAATCGGCTCTGGAGGTGACGATATAGGAGCTGACTTGACCCATCTGCTGTAATTGTGCGTGGTATGATTTTGCACTCGATATCTGCTCACATACTAATAAGCCTTGAAAACCTAAAGGTTGAACATTTTGAAAGTGATCGCAGATATCTTGCGCAATCAAAGCATATCGACCTTGCTCTCTTAACTGAGCATGAGTAGCTTGATACAAAGGTTTTACACTTTGCCGCTCTTGTCCATTCATACAATAGGCCATACGATGACACCAAGCATCAAGCTCTTTTTCAGATTGAAGATCTAAAGTGCGTTCATCATAGAGTAAAGGTAAAACTTGACCATCATAAATAGCTTGCGCTACATCATAGGTATACAGTAGCGGTCCAAAAACATGCTCTTGCTGATCGCTTTGCTCAAGAGGCGTTCCCGAGGCTGCAATATAAGCAGCTTGCGGTAACTGACGCTGTAACGCCTGGATATCTTCAGGCGAAAGAAGGTACAGTTCATCGACAAGAACAATGATATCGGAGCTGGTGTTATAGCAATTTGATTGAGTAAGTGCCGAGGTAAACTTACGTATCGAAGAGAAGATCAGCTGCTCTGCGCCTTGACCTATTTTTGTCGCCAGCTCAGTTCCTGTACGAACCAGCGTTTTTTTTTGATACTGATGATAGGATGAAGAGTGGAAATGCTGATTCAGCTTGGATGATACATCCATTTGATTCGATACTACAACCAGTCGGCAAGATGTAAACCGAAAACAATAAAGTAAGGCGTGCACTAAAAACAAAAACATAAAAGATTTGCCTGAGCCTGCTGCATACCAGACTAATCCGCCACATCTTTGCCCCGATTTTTTAAATTGAGCCACTTGATCAAGTACTTGTTTAATGCCAAAAAATTGCTGATATCGCGCAATAAATCGTTGTTCAAGCCTATCGAAACGGGTATACAAATGCACTATTTCTAAAAGTCTTGCTGGTGTCAGCACACCGATCATGAGTCGATCTTGCTCAGTCAGCGTAATATGTCTTGCTTTGAGCGCAGCTTGGTAATAATTACGCATTCTAGAGTTGCGTGACTCAAATATACTGTTGAGATGCTGTGCTTGCAGTGGCTTTTTCTTTAACTCTAACATGTGATCACTTAAAAACTCTTGCTCTTGCCACTGTGACCAAAGCAGCTCTCCAGCAGAACAGGTTGCATAACGCCCCGTTTGGCCATTGATTTGAATGATAAGTTGGTTGTAAGCGAAAAAGTGAGGCATCTCATCAAAATAAGATAAATAGCTTGTGGCGTAGTCTTCATCATGCACGGAGGACTGCATGAAAGAGTCTTCTGAGGTGGTATCTATCATGACCCAAGGCAGGCCATTGACAAAACAGACTAAATCAAGGTGATACATTTGTCGATCGCGCATACCTAAAACATTGAAATCTTCTGTAACGTGAAAATGATTCTCTTCAGGATGCTCCCAATCAATCAATTTAATGGTTGCATGGCATTTTTTATGGCCTATAAACTCAGTCACACCCACACCATAAATAAGCAAATGATATAACTGTTGATTGGCTTTTTGTAAACTACCTTGTGTAGACAGCTTCATCAGCTTAGTCACAATATGCGTAATATTCTCTTCAGAAAGTGGGTGATTTTGACCTTCGAACTCAACACACTGTGTATTTAAATAGGAGCGTAATGTGGTTTCTAACAGCATGCAGTGCGCGTGCTGGCGCAGCTGATCACAAGTTTTAGTTTGAATAAACTCATAACCTAAATGAATAAGCTGAACCAAAGCATGAATCTTAGTGCTCTGTTCATCAACTGCATGATTCGCGGTGTAACTCATACTCCTCCTCATAATGCTCTATTGTTCTACACAAAACCTTTGCGATTTCACGCGTGAAATCGCAAAATTAACTGCCTTGAACATATCCTAAGGCTTGTAGATGAGATGTAATATCTTGATCAATACGATCAAGCTGCTTTTGTAACGCCTGCCTTTGTTGCAAAATCACTTCAAGTTCTAAAGTTTCTTCTTGCTGGTACCTATCAACATACAATGAAAGGTTTAAATTGAAATCATGGTTCGCTATGGTTTGTGCTGTGACCACCTCAGCATATTGAGGCTTGTGTTCACGTGCATGGTAAGCTTGAACTATTTTCTCTATATGTCTTACATCCAAGGTGTTTTGAACTTTACCCGATATAAAATCTTGACTCGCATCCACAAATAAAACCGTCGAATCTTGCTTTTTTATTTTAAAAACAAGTATGACAGGAGCGATTTGTGTACCGTACAATATTTTTTCAGGTAAACCTATCACAGCATCTAACAGATTCTCTTCAACCAACTTTTGTCTAATCTGTGCTTCATACGCTCCGCGAAAGAGTACACCACGAGGCATGACCACACCCATGCGCCCAGAATCAGGCTTAAGTGTCTTCAACATATGCAAAATGAAAGCATAATCTCCTTTAGTTTTCGGTGGAAGACCTCTATCGAAACGGTTAAATCTATCGTTTTGAAGCTGTTCATAGCCCCATTGAGATTGAGAAAAAGGTGGGTGGCCTAAGATTAAATCAAAGGCGATAAGCTGGCCTTGATCATCTTGCAATTTAGGATTACGCAATGTATCTCCGCGCTCAATGCGATGATTGTCTTCATGATGCATAAACAAATTCATTTTTGCCAAAGACCAAGTTACACTTTCAACCTCTTGACCATATAGAGCATACCTTTTTGAACCATTGAAATGATGCTTAATATAATCACCACATTTGAGTAATAAAGTACCCGAACCGCAAACAGGATCACAGATGTCATCGCCTTCTTGTGGCTGCATTAGATCAATGAGTAAATCAGAAACTTGTGCAGGTGTATACAATTCACGCGTTGCGTGACGGTAATAGACAGAAAACTGCTCGAGCAAGTACTCACAAATGCGTCCCATGATTAAAGGCGTATGCTCTTGCTCATCCTTCTCAAATTTTACTTCAGCTATCAGTTCGAGAACATGGCGCAAAATATCATTTTTTTCTTTTTCATCATCAAACTGATATTGATTAAAACTAACATCTTGAAACATAGAATGTAACTTATCTACATTCGCCACTTCTACAATACGCAAAGCTCTATCGATACGCTCTCCATTACCCGCTTGAAAACGTGATTCATACAAAAAATAAAAATCAGTTTCTTTCGGTAAAGAAAAGCGCATGTTCTCAATTTGCATAACCATAATATCTTTTTGAGCGCCATATTTTTCATAAAGCAAATTGTGCTGTATCTTATAAACATCTGAAATATACTTCAAAAATAATAAGTTAAAAATCCAATCTTTATAAATTTCGGGTTGACACTTTCCCCGATAAGCTTCACAAGCGCGCCAAAAAGTTTGATTAATAGCCTCTTGATTCTTTGCATTTTCTCGCATCTATATACTCCTTATTCCGACGCTGCGCTTGCCATGAGTTCAGCAGCAATAATATGCATCTGCTGACGTCTATTCTCTAAAATATCATGTACAATTTTTGCTTCTTCTAAAGTCGATAAATAAAGCCGAGTAATAGCTTTTTGCTGTTCTATATCAGGTAAAATAATAGGTGCTTGTGCCAAAATAGGTTTGCGGATATGTGTTTGGGAGGAGCCTTCAGAATTTTTCAGAAAGTAATTCTGACAAGGAGGTTGATTCAGTTGCCAAGTGATAAACATAGGATCGACGGTATCACAGCATTCTGATTTAAATTGGATATGAAAAAATTGAGGAGCGCATACGGTATGCATCAAGACTTGAGCAATGCATACCGCAATATTGCGTTGACCTTTTGCTACAAATAACAGATCGCCTGTTTCAACCCAATCAGGTTTTTTTTTGCCTGTTAGGTGCGCTCGTGAAATGCGATAGTAATTGAGCACGCCTTGCGGGTTTAAATCACGTAACTGAATGACACGAGTGGTTGCATCAGGATCAACTACGATTTTACGACGAAAGGGATAACCTGGTTTTATATGTGCAATATCACTGAGTATCATAAGAGCACCTGATTCAAATAAGAAATCTTATACTTTTATAAATCATAGTTGATTTTAAGCGCAGTATCATGATTGCTGCACAAACCAAGGCCGAAAAGGAAATTTACAAAACTTCCTTTAAAGCCTGTATACGCGTTTGATAACCTTGTGTATTAATCTGGTGGTTTACTTGTGTAATCTGATATGTGCCTGCTAGAGGAGGCATGAAACCATCTTGCGTAGAGGTTTTCGCTTCAAGCTTCAACAAAGAATGAGCTAAATAATGAGGCAATCCAACACAGGTCAGCGACAATTGCGAACGCAGACGTTGCGATCGTGCCAGCTCAGCTTCCACCGCAGCTTGTGCTTCTTCTTGAGTATAAAAAAGTGACCGTAGAGTTTTACCAGGCTTATTGAAATCACCCAGTTTTACTTCTTCTTTTTGAGCCTTTTCTTTGTCATACCAAAAAGCTGTAACATGGCCTATTTTGACCCGTTCCGCTAAAGATAATTGATAAGAAATGACTTCAGGTTGAGTTAAAGTAAAATCAGGTAATACTTGCCCCGAAGAGGTTTCGGATTTGTTTCGGTCTAAAAATGCAATTTTATCAGGTAAATTCTTAAATAAAGCATTATACTTTTGTGCCAAACGCGTTAAGAATTGTAAATGATTTTCAGACTCTTGATGCACACTCAAAATAGGTATCGCAGCGAGTTTTTCACTGACTCTAGCTTCAACACCACAGTCTTGAGCTATTTCATTGATCACCTCACCAAGCGTCGTATCTTGCCAGGTTCGCGTTTGATAACCCACTAAGCTTTCGCGTAAATTTGTAGCTCGAGCATGAAGGGTCATAGTATGAGGAGGACCACTGAGTTCAGCTTCGTCAATAATGTAATCTCCTTTATATACTAAACCTTGTTCAAGATAACCTATATGCACGCGTAATAAAGTGCCCATGTGTGGTAGCATCAACTGCGCACCATGATTATCCAAAACTAACTTGAGTGTGTCGGATTGAAAGCCCACCTGATCATGAAGATCAAGAGCAATAACGTGATGTCGTAAGGCATCTGTTTTATCGATGCCATCAACATAAATTTGATAAAAAGGCTGCATACTTAATCGAATAATGAAATAGAAGGTTGTACCTTAACGTTGACTCTTTTACGTTTTGGCAATGTTAGTTCAATACCAGCGGGTAAAGGCCCGCCATATTGCGTTAAATCACAAGTTCGGTTGAGCTCTAACAGCTCAATAAGATAAGATTCGCTACCCAACTGGTCATAACAAATTTGATCTAATACATCACCCTCTTGCGTTATATAAAGTGCCATCACATCACTCCTTGTTGACCGTAATACAGTAGTTCAAGTTGAAATGTCATTTTTTTAGGCAGACCACCTAACATGAACTCTGTACTTTCTTCTTGAATATGAGTAATACACCAGAAGTCTAAATTGAGTCCTGTGGCAGTAATAAGTTTGAGAGGTAAACCTTGCTCAGCTTCTAGTGCCATAAGTTGTACTTGATCAAATCCACCACGATAAAATGGATAAATTTCACCCGTTAAACTTTTTTTAATCGCGCCCAAGCCGGTAAACTGCAATCGTGGGTGCGTACCTAAGCATGCCTGTGACGCCCAATTATAATTAAACTCGGTTGTTAAGCTCTGATATGCAGCAGTATCTACAGAAAAATGATATCCTCCAAGAGATAACATCTTATCAAAGTTTGTATCTGCTTTTGTACACTGGCCTAAATCAAGCATTTCACCGTCCCAATTATCCATAGGTATACTCCGCTCTTTGTGTCACTTGTTGTTGATGAAAGTACTGCTCTATCGCTTGGCGAATTGTTGTACTGAGATCTTGTTCTATATTTTTAGGCTGCATGCCTTGTACTTGAATGCTCTGAATATTCACCTGAGGAGGCTGAGCCTGCTGTGTTACAGGGCGTTTTTGAGCAAGTGTTTGGGTTAAAGAAGTCGTGTTCGAGAACATATTCGATGAAACTTGAGCCTCTGCTGTCTGCAACGATTCTTTCTGGACACGTATGTGCTTTTCTTGTGCAATCACGTTATGAAGCTGACTGGATTGAGGTGTCTCTTTTTCATCAGAGCCAAATAAATTCCAGTCACCAAAATCAGGAAGCAAGCTTTGAATCCCTGCAAAAATATCTGAGAAAAAACCGAGGATACCCTCTACACAAGCGCTTAGTTTCGCTTTGATTTGCTCCAATCCACCCGAACATAAAGCAAATCCTGTTATTAAGGCGGTTACGCCTGCGACAAGAAGTAAAACAGGAGAAGATACTGCAGCTATACCCGCAGATAAAGCAAGCAATGCACCTCTTATAAAACTTAAAGCTCGCCCAAGCAAAGCACCCCATTGAGCACAAAAAGCCATAACACGTGCTACTTTTTGAAAAATACCTAAGCCTTGGACAAAGCTTTTTATACTATGTATGTGCTGAACAAAACTGGAACGAAATAATGTGCTCAAAATACGCATCGTGCTTTGAAATCCTGTGAAACCGTTTTTCACTTTTTGAAAGACACCCAAGTCTTGGACAAAGCTTTTTATACTATGTATGTGCTGAACAAAACTGGAACGAAATAATGTGCTCAAAATACTCATCGTGCTTTGAAATCCTGTGAAACCGTTTTTAAGCTGCATCAAACGACTGGACAGAAAACCACTCACTCCCGAAATACGTCCTAAACCAGTGATGCCTTTCATCAAAGTTTTAGGAAATAGCGTAGCTATAGAAAGTGATACACTGCCTATCATCATGGCTTGCTCTAATATAGATTTCTGTTGTGACATTTGGCCTTCAGAGCTCGATTCGGTCACACTCCGATAAGCCCATTGTCCTGCATCCTCTGCTGATGAGCCTATTAAGCGTCCAGCACCCACAGCAGATAAGCCACTCACAATAAGTCTTGGCACTGTTGCTAAACGCCCAAACAACACATTGAGCAATTGATTGACCATCGAACCTGTGCCTAACCCAACAGCTAAACTGGTCGCCTTGCCTACAACTTGAGCGCCTGCTTCATGCTTTTCATGGCTTTGACTCTCAGGAGTCTGCTGATATGTTTGGTAGGCTTTCAGTATATCGAGACTTGATAACATCACAGATAAGCGCGAAACCGTTCTGAGCGCAGCGGAAGAAAAACCGGCAAGAGCATTTTGAGTCGTTGTGGTCATAGGTAACTGAGCATTAATTTGAGCCAAAGGTGCTTTAACGCCATCGACATCAAGACTACTGATATCTCCCAAAATGGCAATAAGCTGATTCCATGATGGAGACACACTTGATTTCATATTGTGTTTTTGCGCTTCAGCTCCCATCACATTTTTGCCTGTATTCTGCGGTAAAGCCTCAATACATTGTGAAATTTTGGCAAGCGCTTGCGTGTTGTGCTGTGTATACGACTGCGATAATTTAGCTATGGTATGTTGTTGCTTGACCTGAGGGTCTTGCTCGGTGTGCTCAGGTGCAACCTGATTGGCATGAGATACCGATGCAAAAGTTTTCGCCTCATGCTGATGCTGATTCAGATGAGATGTTGTTTGAGATGATGCTCTGTACTGAGTAAGCTGTTCAATACTTTTTGTCAGGTGTACAAACGCTTGCGTGTTGTGCTGACAAACCTGATGAATCTGTGACAATTTAGCTATGGTGTGTTGTTGCTTGACCTGAGGGTGTTGCTCGGTGTGCTCAGGTGCAACCTGATTGGCATGAGATACCGATGCAAAAGTTTTCGCCTCATGCTGATGCTTATT
>MDTC01040317.1_pt1 | contig 51508 bp, 37 predicted proteins | sample 811181 | NCBI WGS metagenome assembly MDTC01 (sample SAMN05326644, study PRJNA326480) | marine metagenome | isolation source: seawater | place: Pacific Ocean: North | collected 2011 | reverse complement strand
CCTCACCTTGACCTTCGCCTTGACCCTCGCCTTGACCTTCGCCTTGACCTTCGCCTTGACCCTCGCCTTGACCCTCGCCTTGACCCTCGCCTTGACCTTCGCCTTGACCCTCGCCTTGACCTTCGCCTTGACCCTCACCTTGACCTTCGCCTTGACCCTCACCTTGACCTTCGCCTTCACCTTCACCTTCACCTTGACCTTCACCTTGACCTTCACCTTGACCCTCGCCTTCACCTTCACCTTGACCTTGACCTTCGCCTTCACCGAAGGCTTCGAGAGCCTCGGCTTGTTCTCCAATGGCTTGCTCGGCAGCCGCCAGAGCTTCCCCAAAGTTATCTTGCGGAAAACCATCCTCAGGCGGAGAATCTTGCGGAAAGGCATCTGCGAATGCGGGTTCCTCGGGGAACGCGTCGGCAAAAGCATCGGCTGCTTCGGCTAATTCTGCTGCTTCTTGTGCTGCTTCTTGACCCGCTTGTGCCTGTTGACCCGCTTCCTGCGCGGACTGTTGAGCCTCTTGAGATTGTTGCTGGGCTTGTTGCGCTTCTTGCTGGGCTTGTTGAGATTGTTGCTGGGCTTGTTGCGCTTCTTGTCCTTCTTGCGTGGCTTGCTGTTGAGCTTGTTGGGCTTGCTGCTGGGCTTCGGCATTTTGTGGTTGCGCGGTGGCTTGCTGCTGGGCTTGTTCGGCTTGTTGCTGGGCTTGCTCTGCTTGCTGCCCTTCTTGCTGAGCTTGCTGTTGAGCCTGTTGAGCCTGCTGCTGAGCCTGTTGAGCCTGCTGCTGCGCCTGTTGAGCCTGCTGCTGCGCCTGTTCGGCTTGTTGCTGAGCCTGCTCGGCTGCTTGGGCAAAATCATCAGCGGCTTGTTGAGCTTCTTGGGCAAAATCATCGGCCGCTTCACCCAATTCTTGAAAGTCCGGTTGGCTTTCAGCAGCTTGTTGGGCTTCTTGGCCGGCTTCCTGCAGAGCCTGCTGCGCCTGTTCTGCTTGCTGGTTTTGTTGGGCAGCTTGTTGGGCCTCTTGTCCCTGAGCAATCTCTTGAGCGTCCTGTGCCAAATCTTCCAGTTGTTGAGCTAGTTCAGCATTTTGCAACTCCTGGCCCGCCTGAGCGACTTCTTGTTGTGCGGCTTGCTCTGCTCCTTCGGCGATTTCAGAGAGTTCCTCAGCTGCCTGTTCGTTGCCAAGTCGTTCCTCGTGGCGAGCGGCTCTGGCTACGTCTTGGGCGGCTTCAAATACGTCTTCCCCTACATCTTCCTGCTGCTCTTGAGCCTGCGCCAAGGCTTCCGTGTCGGGGGAAGCGCCTTCACTGAGCTCGTCGAGCTTGGCTGCGATTTCTTGAGCTTGTTGAGCCAAATCGGTGGCTTTTTCGGAGGCGGCTTCAGCTTGTTCTTGCGCTTGTTGGGCATTTTTTTGCGACGCAGCGACCTGAGATGGTTTTCTTTCTGCTCTTTCCTCTGCGAAGTCGGCGTTTTGCTGTGCTTCATCGGCTTCTGCCTGAGCTTGTTGAGCGGACTCTTCAGCGGCATTTGCTTCTTGAGCAAGTTGATTGGCTTGCTCCTGTGCCTGCTGTGCTACCTGTTGGGCGGCTTGTGCTTCCTTTTGAGCCTCTTGAGCTGTCTCTTGAGATTGCCGTGCTTGAGCTTGGGCAGACTGATTGTCAGGCTGTTGGGCAGCATCCTCAGAAGCATCCTGCGCCTTTTGCTGTGCGAATGCAGCATCCTGCTCCGCTTTCAAGGCTTCTTGCACGGCTTGAGCTGCTTCTTGGCGGGCGGGCTCGGCTTTAGCTTCGGCGGTATCCGCTTGTTCCTGAGCTTGCTCAGCTTTTGCTTGGGCTTCTTCAGCATTCGCCGCTCTCTCCTCCGCTTGTTCGTTGGCTTGTTCCGGGCTTTGATTTGAAACGGCTTCTGCTGCATCTGCGGCCTCGGCTAGGTCGCCCGCCTCTTCGAGGAGTGGTTCGACCAGATCTTGGGCGGTTTGGGCAAGTTCGGCAGCGGTTTCCTCAGGTTTTGCATCTTCCTTAGTGTCCTGTGCTAGTTCAAGTAGTTCTTCTCGTGTTTCGGTCAGTTCCTCGAAAGCTTCACCCGCACTGGCTTGGCGCGCCAGATGCGAGGCTTGCCTCACTTCGCGATCGGCCAATCTCTTGATGTCAAGCGCCAGTTCCGCCAGTTCCTTTGCCAATACCTTCTTTTCATCAACGAGCTCCTCATCGGTGTTCTCCAGTTGCTCTGCGATCTCCTCCTCTTCCTCGGCTGCCGCCTCGAGGGCTTCCTCGGCCTCGGCAATGGTGTCCTCGGCGATTTCGGACAGTTCCTTCTGCATGGGTTCGTTGTCGGACAGTTCCTTTTCCAGCTCAGCGAGGAGTTCTTCAGGTGAAAGTTGCGCTAATTCGGCAAGGCGTTCGGCTTGTGCAAATTGTTCCTCGATTTGATCCTGTATGCCCAAGTCTTCTTCGGCTTGTCGAAGTTCCTCCCGAGATTCGGTGACTTCCTCGCCTTTCTCAACTCGTTCGAAGTGATCGGCAATTGCATCGAGCACTTCGGCCAATTCACCTTGGCTTTCAGCAGCTTCGTTCAGGTTTTCGTTTTGGGCTCCTCTATCGGTAGCTTGGAGAGCTTTCTCTATGGCAGTTTCTGCCGAGTTTTCTTTGTCTTGGACGAGCGCGGCCGCATCGTCGGCGTCGCGGGCGATTTCCCTGCCTTCATCATCCAGAACGTTCTGTACGTTTGCCTCTTGCCTTAAGGCTGCGTTGAAAAGGGTGATTTCTGCGCCCAGTTCACGTTGCTTGGTTTGAAGCTTAGCGGTCTCTTGTCGAACCTCTTGCGCTTCTTCTTCAGGTTTTTGCACGATGGCCTCGGACACGGTTTGCGCCTTTCGGGCCTCTTCGGCCAGTTGGCGAGCCAATTCGGCTAGGGTAGGGGCGATGTCATTGAGCTTTTTTCGAGATTCGATGACCGCCGGTTTCAGAAGTTGTAGAACTTTTCGCAAGTCCGCGTGCACCAAATCAATTTTCTTACTTGTCGAGCTTGGCTTGCGCTCGAAATTTTCGACCCGCATTTGCATTTCGGATTCGATGGCGGTGGTGTAAGCTTGCTTACGCAGATCGCGAAGGATTTTGGCAGCTTCGTTTCGATCCTCGTTGGATCCGCCCAATTGATCTAAGGGTATGCCTGCAATTTTTCCGGAGAGGGCACGCCATGGGGAGGCTGCGGCAGCCCAGTGGATGGCTCGTTCCGCACGGTTGTCCGATTTCATCATTTCCCATTTCTCCTTGTTGGCAAAGGTCGATGCGAGCCCTGAGGCTTCCACGACTTGATGATAGACTTCCAGAAGACGAAAGAGATATGCTATTTCCCTGATTTTGGTGGCGATAACGACAGTCTCTTCGCCAGCTGTTATTTGCGACCTGAACTGGTTCCCGAGAGCTTGAAGGGCTCTGGATGCTTGACCGGTGTCCTTGACGAATGCTGAATCGGCATCCTTTCGAGACTCTTCCAAGCGAGATCTCCCTTGAAGCTCCGATACCAAGGCAGGCCATTCCCGATCTCCCAAGATGCGTCCCATTCCTGCGTATTCTTTTTCATTCGAGTTGAGCAAAGTGATTTTTTGGGCGAATTCATCAATCCCATGCCAAGAGTCTCGAACTTGCCAGAGGAAGTTTTCTCGGTTTGATCGAAGTGAACGGGTTCTGCTACGAAGTAAGTTTTGTTCCACTTCGTGAAATCGTCTGACGCTGTCGTTCCACTTAGAGATCTCACTCGCAAGTGTTGCCCTATCGGGTGTTTCGGCGTCTAGGGCAGCTCGCAGGCTACCCTCTTGTTTGGTGATTTGCCTCGTTGCCGAACTCCGACGATTGCTGCCGGCCTTAAAAACATTCTCGATGGTTCGCCAATGGTTGAGGGCAACTTCTTGCCTCCGAGCAATCAGTTTGTAATGATATTCACCCTTGGCCAACTCGATTAATTCTCTTTGATTTTTCAACAGTTGCCTAAGGTATGTCGTACCTACGGCTAGTACTTGCTGGTCTAGTATAACCTTTGCCATGTTCCTTAGGTTCCCGAGTAATCCCTTGTCGGACTCGATCGATCCCTTCAAGTCCTGTACGGCTTGTTTGCGAACTTTAGAGTCTTCGGAAGCCAGGGCCGTTTCGGCATGAGTGGAGGCAATTCCCGGTCGCAGTTGGTTTATCGCATTAATGGCGCGAGTAACAAGGGCGACTTCGAAGGAGTCGGTTCCGCGTGGCATGGCGGTCAAGGTGGTCAAGGTTTGATCGAACATGAGGGTGCTTTCCTCGACCAGGGAACGCGTTAGGGAGCGCATGCTATCGGCTGTTGCTCCGGAGATGGGCTCTCCATTCTTTTTTAGGAAGGTCGAGTAAAGCTCGTTGTTTTCCTTTGCTCGGGCCTCGGCGGCCTCGGCGAGTTCGGTTACGCCTTCCATAAGTAGGCTCTTAAGCTTGATGGTCCGGATGGCGGAGAGATCAAGGTCACGAGAAATGATTGAAAGCTGTATGGGGTCGGATTCACCGATTGCTCCCTTCCGGTCGTAGGCGACCAGCTTGAGGGTGGCACTGTCATTGGGGCGGAGTTTTAGCTCGAGCAGATCCAAGTCGAATTGCAGAACGACGTTTTTTTCGTCGATGGGCGTCTCGAGGCCGGGAACGGGAAATTTTTGCCAACCACGATTGTTCACGCGAACATGGTACTCGATCTTTTCCAGCGCAAGGTCGTCTTCGGCCATTGCGGTCAAGCCAAGTATGTCGTCGGGTGCAAGAAGCTGGGATTTTTCTTCCGGGGAGACGATTCGAATGGCGGGAGCTTCGTCCAGTTGCACGGCAATTTCATAAGCCTGCGAAGGCTTGCTTTTCCAACCTGTTTCTTGGGAGGTGACTCCCAAGGTGTGGTAGGTGCCCGGCTTTACTAGAACGAGCGTGGTCTTTAGCCCTTTTCCATCGGCGGTCGGTGAAAGTTGAAGTTTCGAAAGGCCTCCTCCCGTAAGGTCCAACTCCATCGTACCTTCAGTTACGACTTGGTTTGTATTAAGAACAAGGTCAACTTCGGTACCTTCCCAACCAGACAAATCGCCTCGGTCTTCTTTTGCGGTAATTGGCTCTAGCTTGGTATATTCGGGATAGCGGTAGGTCTTGGTGAAGGAGGTGACGTAGGGTCGAGAGGCAACGTCCATGTCGAACCATTTTGTGCGAGGCGAACCGTCCACCCAAATTCGGTATTCGAATTTTTCACGGTCTACGTTGTAGTCTAGCGAGAACTGATTTGCTTGGCGAGGAGCCATGGCAACGGGATTTAACTTGGCGTTCTTTATCTTTGTTTCCAGTTCAACGCGTCCAAAGGTCTGATCTTTATCTTTCCCTTTGACTTCGACCAAGAATCGAAGAGGTTCACTTTTTGGGGTAATGGTTTTTTCGATATTTGGAGCCAGAATCGTTACTTCGATGTCAGTCAAGGGGGCTATGTTAGCTCCAGGAAGAAGAGCTCGGCCCATGAGTTGCTGGAATTGGCCTCCAAAATCGGGAATGTTGAGTAAGACAAAGGTAAATGCGATCAACGCGGCGGTAGCTTGAAGCCAACGTCGAAGCCGGGTCAGTGGGAGAGCGTTGGACATGTCCAAGTCCTTGACTCTCGACGAAACGTCTTTTTGGACCAAGTTGCGAAAAATTTCGGAGTCGAGTTCGGCCCCGTCATCTCTTCCTAGTTCTACTGCGGACAATAAGTCCTCCCTGAGATCAGGAGCGGTTTGCTCGATCAGTCTGGCGAGATGCCTTCTGCTTGGAAGGTGTATGAGCAAGCGAGCGCAGGTGCGCCATACTGCAAAGACGACAACCCCATATCCTAAATAGGAAAGAGCGGTTCTCACCTCGTCGGGCATTCCACCTTGAGCATATCCGCTTACAAGATAATCGGCCACCGCGATTGTGGAGAAAACCGCAAGCAGACTAACAACTGCCGAACAGAATCCACGAAGGAAAATTAGGTTTCGACGTCTGCGTCGAAAGTCTTCCAGTTTTTGTAGGATGATTGGATCTACTTGTACACTCATGACTATTCTCTGTTTTGCCTTAAAGCATGCCTGCCCGTTTTCTCAGGAAGAGTTCCAAGCCTAACAATAAAATGATAGGCACGAACCACCAGTAACTTTGCCAAAGAGCGATTTCCTTTTTCACGAGCCTGCCTGAGCTTATAGGCTTTAGCAAATCGTTTAATCGCCCTATTTGTTCTTCACGCAGGTAGCTTCCGCCCGAAAGCTTGGCCACGTCTCTAAGAAGATCCTCCTTGCAAATTAGCGTTGCCAGTTCCGGACTTTCAGGCTCTCGGACGAGAAACTCAACCTTGCTTCGCAGTTCATCTTCTTCGAAAAGACCGTCTACGCGTACTGTAACTTGGTGTTCTCCGGGACTGAGCGCCGGGGTTTCGCCACGGAAGAGACCGCCCGAGTCGGGGTCTGTTTTCATCGGTACGGTGGACACGATCTTACCTTCTTTCCAGATTAACGCCTCAACCCCTGCTTTTGGGTCATCGAGAGGTTTCCCATCGCGGTCGCGAACTCGAATTCGAAGAGCAGCTGATTCGCCGGGGCGATAAGTGGATGAGCCGGGATCAATGGCAACTAATTGGTCGCTTACCGCAAATGGCTTTTCCATAATCCAAGAGGCTATTTGGTGCCAGTAGCGCTGGTGGTATTTGTCGGCTACCTCGAAACGCCAGCGCCAAGTGCCGTCGAAACCAGCATATAGAGTCTTTCCGGCCCCCACTTTCCGCGAAACGAGCAGTGGTACGGATTCTTCGCCTTTTTCATCTAGAGTTGCCTCGAGATACACGTCTGTTCCGGGCAGGGCTTCGGTGGGGGCAACCCAACCGGGTTTTGGGACATAGCCCCAGAGTTCGGCGCTGCGTTCGGCTGAAGGGTGGAGGAAGAGAGAGGGCGTAGAAAGACCCCGCTCTGTTAGGCGAAGTGCCTGTGGAGCTAGTCGCTTGGGACCGTCTTCATTCCATTTAACGGGAAGAAGTGAGGCGATCGGGTTGTCTTCGTCATTGGCGTATTCACGAAACTTTTGCCGAGGACCGTCCAAAAGTATTATGCCGCCTCCCCTGCTGGCCACAAAATCGCGAATCCATTCCAGTTCCTCTTCTTTGAAAAGGCCTTGGGCTATTTCGCCTAACACCAGTAGGTCGTAAGAGAAGAGAGATTTTTTGTCGGCGGGAAATACATCTCCTTCTTCGCCACGGGGTAGGGCTCCATCGTCGGAACCCGGACCCGCGAAGGCGACTGTCACTGTCCACCGCTCGTCACGCTCAAATAGATTGTGTAGGTAACGGGTTTCCCACCGCGGTCGACCGTCGATGATGAGCATTTTGTTCTTCTTCGTGATGGCGTCGAAAGCGAACGATAGAACGTTATTGTCGCCACGAGCTTCACCCTCAACTGGCTCCACACGTACTTTCATGCGAAAGGGGACTGCGTTAACCTCGACACTGTTGTCCAAGCCAAGGTTGGATATTTTTTCCTCCACCAGTTCTTCGACAGAGAAATCAAAAGCGACTCGTCGACGCGTTGCGCTCATACCGGAAAAGCTTTCTTCCCATATGGTCTGATTCAGGTCGTCCTCGATCACGATCTTGAAGGGGGTACCCGGAGTCAGGTTGTCTTTGAGTGTGACGGAGCCTCGGAAGCGATCATCCTTGAGTACTTTGGCAGGAATTTCTACGTCGATTACGGCTAGATCGGGAGGGGGGGTTACGCTGCCAAAACCAACTGTGTGTATGGGGATGTCGCGACCAGCCATTAGTTTCGCGGTCTCGAAGGGGGATGCGCCTATATTGTGTAAACCGTCTGATAGGATAACGGCGGCCGTTCTGGATTGTTTGGCATTCTTGTTTTCTCCGTTGTCCTCGTCCACCTTGATAGCAGTTTGCAAACCTGTCGCGAGGTCAGTGCGTCGGGTCTCGGGAGATCGGCCGAAATCGGGTGGAGGATCGGCGTCTCCAGTGTTGTCCCAGAGGCGTTCAGTTTCTAGTCCGGAAAGTGAACGCACTTCAATGATATGAGTGTCTGCTAATTCCTCGAGGATGCTGTTTCGGCGCTGAGTGAGCAGTCGAGTGGCTCGCTTCCATCTGTCGTTGGAGTTGAATGATTCGATGGCTTCCTTAATATTTTCATCATCTCCTGCAGCACGGTTTTCTGCATATACCTCAAATGTGTCTCGAAACCGGTTTTCATAAGAGAGGGCGGTTTCGGTAAGGTTGGATAGTGTTGCGCGCATGGTGGTTTCTGCAGCAGCATCCTTTCCCTTAATTAAAGACTGGGCTGCTTTTACTACGTCGGCGCGCATGCTTTCACGCAGTTCGGGAAAGGTCGGTGGGCTATCGTAGCTAGGCGCACGACAATGTTTACCAAGGATGGGGCGTTCGATTCGGCCGCCGGGCAAGGTCCATCCAACCGTGCAGAAATCATCGCCTCCGGCCTCCTTGTGTAAAATTTCAAAATAGTATCGTTTTGAGTGATCGAGCGCTATCGGTCCGGTCGTTCCTTGAGTGTTTAAGATCTCCCGAGCGTTTTTCGGATTTTCTCCGGCGTTGTTCAGGCGAACCACGCACTCATCGTCTGCGTTGACCGAAAAGCGATAATCGCCGGATTCGGGAGGCACCAGTATTCCCCTGATGCGTCTGCCGAAGTTGTCACCCACGTTCGATGGACTTTCGGCGGTGGTTACGTAACTAGTTGAATCCGGATTTCCTTCCTTGAATTTAGGGTGATTAGTGAGGCTTGTGACCGTGCCGTCGGGTATGTCATTCCAGACTTCATGGTAAAGAACTCCCTTGCGTTCAGGAGCGGTTGAAACTTCGTATTCCTTACCCGAAAGCAGTTCGGATGCTTTCTTGGCTTTTTTTGCGAAGATTTCTCTAAGTTTGTTTAGGTCCGCGGCTGGGTCCGAGAGCCCTTCATTCAATCCGATGCGAGCTTCTGCGAGAAGATCCGCGGCATCGAGAAGAGCCGGGTCGAGAAGGTTTTGGTCCTTTGGAAGCCAGCCGTGCCTTTCTGCCAAGAGCAGTTTTCGACCGGGAGACATGTGCTCGTCCTTGATGGACATGCTCTTCGACGCATCTAGAAAAACCAATACCCGTCCTCGCTGCCCTTTCTCACTGACGTTGCTTATCGTCGGGCCGGTGAGAATCATGACGATTAGACCTGCCGCCACAGCGCGAAGAAGCGGAAGTACTTTGTCCAAGGGGGCAATTGTTCCTTTTTTAGTTTCGAGCCGGTAAAGCCACCACGCCAGAGCGGCCGTGCCCAAGGCGAGTAAGATACCCAGCCAAGGTTCAATATCTCCAGCGAGGTGAAAACTGCTGCCGGTGCGATCGTCGTTCATGTTCGTACCCTCCCGAAGATTCGTTGCAGAATTAATTCAAGCAGCACTAAGGCAAGGACTGCTCCGAGAAGTATCTTCCATGTTTCACGACCAAAAGTTCGCGCCCCATCCAGTTCCAAATACTGGGCTAGAGCGTCTTTTTCCGAGGCGTCGATAAAATCGATGGAGTCAGCGAGAGCATTTGTGCTTTCCCGAATTTCTTCTTCCGACATGCGATCCAGTTGAGATTCCCGTGGCGATGCGTTTGTTACGAATTTGACCGAGCTTCCTTCTTCTCCATCCATCTGATAGGTGCCGGGTTTTCGTGTGTTGGAAAACTCGGCTACTGCCTGTGAACCACGCTTTACTGCCTTTACGGTGTGGGTGGAACCGTCCGGGCTCGTGACGTTTAAAGTTTTGCCCGCTTCCTTTTGAGGCAGATAATGGGTGAGGGTTGCTCCCGCCGGCAGGTTGCGTGGAGGAGTTACTTGATCGGCGAGGTAGGAGGCAATCTGCTGAACTAAGGGCAAATAGCAGGAGCGAACTGGCATGTTCGTCCAGTCACCGTCTACGGTTGTCGCCATCTGTATGACTATTCCCTTCTCCACTTTTTTTTCAGCGAGAAACACATCTCCCGTTTCAAGTCTTGCGAGCACTGTGGCGTCTTGGGTTCCAGTCCCGTCGCTTTCGCCTAAACGATGCCACCGCCAAAGGTCTGCGTCGGCTAGATTACCGTTCCTGCGATCGTTGAAGAGCGAGAGTGCGGGGTGTTCGAAGTGAGAAGCGACGACGCGAGTGCGCACGGAGTCGTCGGACAAGCTTCCGCCAATGTTACGGAGGGGGAGGGGGAGAAGGTCGTTTGTTTCTGATCCAAGAATTTCGTTGTACCAATCGGCGTCGACTTTGTCTCCGAGGGCAAGCCACATTCCTCCCCCGTTGCGGACAAAGGATGAAAGTGCTGAAATTTGTTCATCCTCCAGGCTAGAAACGTTGGCGAGCACCAACACGCTCTGGTTGCCGTCGAGATGCTTGGCGGGATCAAAGTTTGCGAGCCTTACAACCGAGGCGTCGATCAAGTCTTTTGTTTCCACGGAATTCTTGATCTTGGCTTCTTCGAACGGAGTGAGGGCAAGCTTAAGGAAATCCGTCTCTCCGCTTAACCATTCCTCTGAGGGAGATCCGTCGACAAGGAGTACGCCGATACGGTCCAATACAGTAACCGAGGCCGACCTTCGGTCGTCGTCGTCAAGAGCATCGCTTGCCCCAATTTCAATAGTGACTACAGTCGAACCTGCTTCCGTGAATTTGTGAGTGAAAAGAACTTGGCCCGTTTCACCCGGATTGAGTGTTACCACGGTTTCATCAACCGGATTCAACTCTTCGTTCACAAGGAGACGAACTTGAAGGTCGCCCTCGTAGGAGGAGCTTCCGTGGTTGCGCAGTTCTGCGCGCACAAGGACTTTCTGCCCCACTCCTATGGAAGTAGCTGACAGTTCGATGGAATCAACAGAAACGTTTTCTCGAGCCGAGCCCCCAACATCGATTAGGGTGATGGCGGGCTTGAGGGGTTCATTATCAAGTCTTTCCTTCAAGGTCGCAAGCGCCCCTCCCGTCTTTTCCCAATCAGCCTTGCGGAAATCGGAGACAAGAATAATTTCGCGTTTTGCGTTTCTTCCTTCATGGATGGTGGCGATTCCTGCGTCGAGCGATCCTATTAGATCGACCTTGTCGTAGGACGCCTTGAGTTGACCCGATCGTTCACCGAGGGCTTCTGTTTCGGAGGTGGGTTTGGCAAAGATGGGCGAGGCACTTCCACCCATCCGCACAACGGAGGCGTCTGATCCTTTTTTGAGGTTTTTCAGGAAGCCTTCGGTGAATGCGCCGGCTTTGGCAAAACCGCCATCCGCATTCATGGAAAAGCTATCGTCAAGCAAGATAACCGTTGAGGCCGCGATATCCGTGGAATCCGAGCTCACGTTTTTCTTTTCATATCCTCCTCCAAAAATCCCGGCCTCCGCTGCGATGGCGTATAGGATGCAAGCTGCGGAAAGCGTGCCGAAAAGTTTCTTAAGGCTTGGCGCCAGAGCCACGAGGATAAGGAAAGCCAACGCCGCCAAAGGCAAAATGATTCGGTGCAGGAAGGGTCCCCAATCCGTTACCACCATGCGAGCCAAGCAAAGCGCCAGCAGGATTGGAATGGCGCAGCGAACGATTAGCAGGATGATTTGTTCGAGTTGCACCTGCTTGCGATTAACGCGGAGTACTGATTCCAGCAAGTGCATGGCTCCCCAAGTGACCACTTTGAATCGGCTGCGGTTGAAAATGTGAATGAGTAGCGGTATGACCACTGCAGCAGCGCCAAATGCCAAACCTAGGTTGAGAAAATTCATTTCCTGGAAGGTCTGCCCCCGCGTTTCCGCAAGGCGAGATAGTACGAGAGGGCGTCCGCGTAGGGTTGATCGGTGGTCATAGGCACGAGGTCTATGCGATTTCGGTAGCAACCATTGGTGAAGTTTTCTCGATAGTTTTCCAAGTTTTCCAAATACGCTTGTCGCAAATGCGTGGGGTCGACCGTGTGCTTCTTCTCGGCCATTTCCAGGCAGTCGAAGCGAGTCCATTGCTTGAAGGGGAAGTCGAGCTCGTCGGGATCCCAAATCTGAAAGATTACCACGTCGTGCTTTGCGTGACGAAAGTGAGCCAAGCCGTTCATCACCGAGTCCAGGTCACCGAAGCAGTCCGAGATGATTACGACGAGACCACGCCGTTTAAGTTTTGGAACCAATTCGTGAAAAACGGCTCCAAGGTCGGTTTCTCCTCCCGGTGAGGTGTCTTCTAATACGTCGATGATGTTGCCTACGTGAGCGGCTCGACCGCGTGGTGGGAGAACTTTCCGAATCTTTGTGTCGAAGGTGACAAGCCCTACGCTATCGGTTTGTTTAAGTATCATGTACGATAAGCAAGCCCCTAGGCGTGAAGCGTAATGAAGTTTGGATCTACCTTTAGTCCGAGTTCCCTCGTAGGCCATGGATCCGCTGGCATCTAAGAGGATGTTGCAACGCAGGTTGGTCTCTTCCTCGTACTCGCGGATGTAAAAGCGATCGCTTTTACCGTATACCTTCCAGTCGAGGTGCCGAATTTCGTCCCCTGGTACGTATTGCCGGTGCTGCTTGAACTCAACGCTGAAGCCCTTGTGGGGTGAGCGGTGAAGTCCCGAGCAGAATCCTTCGACTACTCTCTTCGCCAAAACCTGATGGTTGGCGAGGTGAGAGAGATCCTTCGGATTTAGATAGTCAGTTACCGTGGCCACTTGCCGCGTGCTTCAATAAATGTTACAGGTCGGTTCAACCCTTACATTACGGCCTCTTGCTTCTTCGGGGCGTCCTTCAGGAGACGGTCGATAAGAAACTCTACGGATATGCCTTCGGCTTCTGCGTTGAAGGTCGGGACGATGCGGTGACGCAGAACCGGATGAGCAAGAGCCTCCACGTCGTCTACGGTTACATGGTAGCGACCTCGTAGCAGAGCTCGTACCTTGGATCCGAGTACGAGTTGCTGGCAAGCACGCGGTCCGGGTCCCCATTCGATGAGATCCTTGACCCACTTCGGAGCTGATTCTTCCTTTGGGCGAGCCATGCGAACGAGATCGAGAATATAATCGTAGACATGTTCCGGAACAGGTACTCGTCTCACTGTCTCTTGGCATTCCATAATGGTCTTGCCGTCGAGTACAGGCTCAAGCTTGGATTCGAACGTAGAGGTGGTTTGCTCTACGATTTGTCGTTCCTCGTCTCGCGAGGGGTAATCGACGATTACTTGGAAAAGGAAACGATCCCGCTGAGCTTCAGGTAGATGATAGGTTCCTTCTTGCTCAATCGGGTTTTGGGTGGCCAAAACGAAGAACGGTTCCTCGAGGTGATAGGTTTTTCCGCCCACCGTGACATCGTGTTCCTGCATTGCCTCGAGCAACGCAGCTTGAGTTTTTGGGGGAGTACGGTTGATTTCGTCGGCCAGTACGATTTGGCTGAAAATAGGACCTTTCTCAAACACGAGTTGTCGGTGGCCAGTTGTTTTATCTTCTTGAATAATGTCCGTGCCTGTAATGTCGGCGGGCATCAAGTCGGGGGTAAACTGAATGCGGCGGAAACTCAAGTTGATGGCCTGTGACAGTGAACGTACCATGAGCGTCTTTGCCAAGCCAGGTACTCCTTCCAGCAAACAGTGTCCACGGGCTAGCATTGCGATGAGTAATTGCTCCAAGACATCGTCTTGTCCCACGATGACTTTATGTACTTGAGCCTTAAGTTTCTCATAGGCATCGACGAGGGCTTTCGCCATTTTCTCGTCGTCAGCGGAAGCTTTGGTAGTAGTGGATTTTTTTTTGGTGGCTGCACTCACGATTGATTCGATGATTCGGGTTTCTGTTTTATAAGGGAGAGAATTGGCCGATAGGGCTTACAAATTTTTTATTCAATCACCGGAATACTCCCGGTCATCCTTTTACCTGCCAATTTATTAAATCTGTAGACATCCACCATTGAATTGTCTTCTTTTTTGAACGCGCAAGGTTAAAGTGGATTTTTTCCAAAGATTTTTTGTTTAATGAGCGCAAAACTTAAGTAGTATGTCCCTTACTTCCGTTGAAGATATCGATTCGTGCCGGGGTCCCGGGATGGAACCCAAGAGCATGGGCCAATCGGTTTTGTCTTTCGGTATGGCGCCGTGCGTTCCCTTGACGAGAGAGGCGTCCAAGGGGATCAAATCCATGGACATGCGAAACCCCATTTTCTTTTGAAGCAAACGCAGGGCTGCTTTTGCAGTAGGAAAGGGAATTTCAGGATTGATGAATAATTCGGCTGGGTCGTATCCATATTTTCTGTGGACGTCTACGCAGCGAGCGAAGTCGGGCGCCTTGGCGTCCTCCTCCCAATGGTAATAAGCGAACCATGCGTCTTCCTCGGCGATGAAAATGAGATCGCCCGCTCTTTCGTGGTCAAGTCCCGCTTCTTTTCTGGAATCCTTATCGAATACCTTTGCCACCCCATCCAAGCTTTCTAGAGAAGACCGCACCTCCCGTGCAAAGGAAGGGGAGTCGTCTCGGAGGTATACATGGGCGATCTGGTGATCGGTAATTGCAAAGGCCCGAGAGCCTCCACAGTCCAAATATTCCAGACCCAATTCATCCTTAACGCTTAACCAGCCTTTTCTCAGAAAGGCTCGGTTCGGGTAGATCACTTTTTTGGCTTCGGTTATTCCGTATTCGGAAAGTATGGCCACGCGAACATCTCTCTTTTCAAGAAATTCGATCAGATCACCTGCTACTTCGTCGATAGCACGAAGTTCCTTGGGGATGCCGGGATGATTCGGACCAAGGCGTTGGAGGTCGTAATCCAGATGCGGTAAATAAATTAATGAGAGATCGGGCGAATGGTTTTCCTCTGTCCATTTGGCCGACTCCGCGATCCATCTGGAGGAAGCGATGCCTGCACGTGGCCCCCAGAAAGCCGAAAAGGGGAATTCGCCGAGATCGGCTTTGACTTTTTCCCGCATGCAAAGCGGGTTGGTGTGCACATCGAAGGTCTTTAGCCCATCGGACCTGTAAAGAGGTCTCGGAGTAATGGAAAAGTCGGCGGATGAATACATATTGAACCACCAAAAGAGCTTAGCGCAGGTTAGTTTCTTCTTGTCGTGCCTGAGGGTTTCCCAAAGTTTTTCTCCTTCAACTAGATGATTCGACTGTTTCCAAAAATGGTGCTCGCTGAGTGAGCGATCGTACCAGCCGTTCGCCACGATCCCGTGTTCGGAAGGGGGGGTGCCGGTCAGGTAGGTTGCTTGTGCGGTGCAAGTGACTGCGGGCAGAACCGGTTCAATCGATATTTGTGAATGGCCTTCCCGCTTGGCGAATGCACGGAGGGAGGGCGTGTGCTTGCCAAGATGGCGGGGAGTCAAACCGACTACGTTGATGATGGCTGACCGGCCATTGCCGTCCTGCCCGAGGGTTTTCATGCGCTATTTGACGAGTGTGGCGAGATGCCGTTCGTGCAGGTCTACAACCGATTCGAGGATTTCTTCCCGATCCATGGCGTTGACCTCTATTCCTTCACCTATTCCCTGAATTAGCGTAATTGTCAGTTGGCCTCCCAAGTGTTCGCGAAATTCTTCAAGCCCCTCTAAAATAATGCGTCCACCGTCATTACTATCTGCGAGAAGTAATTCATCGTAAATATTGAAGCCCAAGTGCTCCAGCAGGCTTAGCACTCTTTCAGTGGTTTCAGGTTTAACCAGACCTACGCGGGCTGAGTAAACGAGATCCACTGCGAGGCCGATGGCGACGGCTTCACCGTGACCGATTCGAAAGTCGGAGATTTGCTCGAGCTTGTGGGCCACCCAGTGACCGAAGTCGAGTGGTCTGGCCGAACCTTTTTCAAAAGGATCCCCGGAGCCCGCAATGTGGTCTAGGTGCAAGGCGGCGCTTTTGCGAACGACTTGCTCCATCGCGGTTTCCTCAAAGTGACAAAGCTCTTCCGCTCGTTCCTCGATGAATTCGAAGAAGGAGCGATCCCTGATCAAAGCCACCTTGACTGCCTCGACGTAGCCTGCCCGTTTCTGGTTTTCGGGAAGACTTCTCAGAAAAGAGGCATCGTTGACGATTGCGTCGGGAACGGCAAAGGCGCCAACCCAGTTTTTCTTGCCGAAAAAATTGACGCCGTTCTTAACACCGATGCCGCCGTCGCCTTGACTGAGCGTGGTGGTGGGAAGACGTACGAGACGAATTCCTCGGTGAGCAGTGCTCGCAGCAAATCCTACCAAGTCAAGAGCAGCTCCCCCGCCAACGATCACCACGAAAGAGTGACGGCAAATGCTATGTTCGTTTAAGTCGCTCCAGACCTTTTCAACGAGTCCCCAGTCGTTCTTGGCTGCTTCTCCCCCTTTTATGAACAAAGGTTCGTGCACGAGGTTGATTTCCTCCTCGTGTGCGCGAAAGTATTGTTTAATCCGATGTGGGAGGTTTGGGTTTCCGTCGAGAAGTCCTTCGTCGACATATAGGATGACCTTGGATCGACGACCCTCGCGATTAGGGCTAAGAATTTTTGCCAGCGTTTCGTTGCTGGTTGAAAACGCTTCTCGTGTGAAGTACACGGAATGCTGAAAGTCGAGCCGCACGTTGCGACGAATCATGGTGTGAGTATTTTCCATCGGGGAGAAGTTTCGCATTAAAGAAGGAGTCTCAGGTCGCCGCAAACTTCTTTTGCATTAAAAAGGCAATTGGTATGCAAGCAAGGCAGCCATACGCAAGCGAGGGAGATACCAGTCCGATGGCAGTGGCGTCGCAGGCGGAAATGCCAGCCAGCAAGCGGCTTACGCCTTGCCCGATGCATCCTGCTTCACCCGTTCTCATACGTTTGACTGCAGTGTAGGCAAGCCACACTGATATGAGGCCCGCAACATGGGTGGCAAACTGAGCGGTTGTGGGTAAATTATTCCAATATACGAGCAAGGCCAAGGCAAAGAGCGGAGTGCCGAACAGAAGGGGAACAGGTAAACGGTTTTCTCTTGATTCACCTGTTGCTTCGCCTCTTGCAAAGAGGCTAATTCCAACAACGTAAATGGCCACGATCCCGGCCCAGGCAATTGTCAATGGGGCCAGCGACTCATTTGCTGCGGAAGCTGCGGCAAGCCAAAGGAAAAAGCGGCAAGAGCCCATGAGCCATACAGCTCCGAACCATTTTTTGTGAACGGCCTCGTATGTGAGAATTGCTAGCGTCAGCGCGATTAGCCAAACCTCGGATACCTCTGCAAAATCGAGCAGAACGAATGATCCTGCGATCAACTCCGCGAAACCAACTAGCCAAACGGAGACTGGCTTCATTTCACCGCTCGGAATGGGGCGTTGCGGGTTATGCTTTTCGTCGAAACCTTGATCGAAGGCGTCGTTTAGGGTGCAGCCCGCGACGTAAATCAGGCTAGCCCCGATCAGGAGCCAACCGAGTTGCTCCCATGCAAGCAGGCTCAAGTCTTTGATGGGGTTCGGCATTTGTCGCACGATCGAGGAGGCAAAGGCGTTTACCGTCCAAGCCGCCAGACAGTTCGTCCAGACCGTGGGTAGGTTGGAGATGCGACCGAGGGTCAGCAAGTTCCTAAGGAAGGTCATGGATTAAGTAGTTTTTAATCCTCGCTTGTTCAACTCGTCGAGCGTCCAGTCGTACTCGCGAATGATTTGGTCCACTACGTCGCCCGTTCGCAAATTGTCCGGCAATACCTCCCAAGTGTATGTTTCCATCTCCAGATGACGACAGGCCGTGGGGTGCTTGGCGAGGTAGTCCAGCGTGCCTTCGACGTGGTCGCGGGTATCGCCGAGGTCATTCCCAGGAGGAGTGTGCAAGGGTACGTGGAAGTGGATGCGCCACTCATCTCCGATGGCGGCTGGATCGGTTTCAGCAAAAGCGAGCGCAAGATCGAGATCCTTGTGACGGCGGATGACCTCGCCGTTTTTCGCCTCCACGACTTGGTGGAGATAGACCTCTTCCTGAAAGCTCGCCAAAAGTTTCAAGTTGGCGATTTTGGGTGTTGCCTTGAGCGCGGAACTGAGATGGATTTTGCTTATCCTGATTGCGGCTTCGACAAGGCGATTGAGGGCTTCTTCGGGTTCTTCGTACTCCACTCCGAGGTGGCAGGTGTCGTAGTTTACGCCCAGAACGTTTCTCCATTCTTCGCTTGATCCGAAACTTGGTTGGAGTTTTTCGAAAAAGGTGACGGTCTCCTTGCTTGTCTCAAAGAGTCCGAGTGGTTCCGGTTCCAAGCCGAGGTGCAGGTCGAGATTCTTTGTCTTGGCTGCTTTCTCAATGTGTTGCGCGCATTTCGCGAGGTGATCGAGCATGACGGCGGGAATTTCGCCCGAGGGGATGAATTCCTTGAAGGATCCCGGCAAGGTGCTCACGCTTCCCTCGGCGCCTTCCTCCGAAAGTTCTGCCAGCAGGTCGAAGAGTAAGTTGGTATAGTCGAGGCGCTCGGGAGAGGTCCAGTCGGGTCGGTAGACTTGTTCCTTTACTCTTGCTCCATGAAAGTTTCCGTAGGGAAATCCGTTGATGGTGAATACGTAGCAATTTTTGGCTTCCAGCCATTTGCGGAACTTCAACAAGTTCTTTCCGTCGGAAAGCTCTTTTGCGGCATCCGCTCCGAGGCGCAGCCCGATAGCGTAGGGTTCGTCTGGGCATACGGCGTGGCGTACGCGTAGGACATCGTTTTCGAGGGAGGCAAAGGTTTCCGTCCAGTTTCTTCCGCGATGGACGTTTGTGCAATAAGCCAAGTGTATGCCGTGAGCGAGGCGCATGCCTTGAAGATTAGGGGTTAAGGATGGTCGGTAAGAGGCTTACGCGAAATCGTTCCCTTTTCTATAGCTTGAACTTTGGGCTTTGGGAAAGAAAGGCGCGTGGATTTTGGTAAAGCACCTTGTCGATCATCTCGCGGGTTTGTCCCCGGCGCCTCAACTCAAAGGCTGCTTCAGGCACGGCGAGAGGGTTGCTTATTCCCCAGTCGCAGGCGGAATTCATCCATATTCTTTCCGTTCCATGGACTTCCAGCATGTCCGCCGCTCGTTGTGGCGTGCATTTCGATTCAGGATATAAGGTCATGCCCACCCAAAAACCTTTGTCTCTGGGGATTGAAATGGTGTGCTCCTCAACATGGTCGATGATTACTCGCTCGGGCCGAATGCTTGGTTGGTTGAGGATAGCGTCGACGATTAGCTTGGTGCCTTTGAGTTTGTCTTCGAGATGTGGAGTGTGAACCAATATGAGTTCGTCTCGTTGAGCGGCGATATCGATGTGCCGTTCAAGAATTTCCAATTCGTTTTTGCTGTTCTTGTTGAGTCCGATTTCACCTACGCCGAGACAGTTGGGAGAATCGAGAAAATCGGGCATGATCTCAAGAACGTCTTCAGCGAGTTTTATATCCTCGGATTCTTTTGGGTTCAAGCAGATCCAGCAGAAGTGGGGTAACCCGAACTTTGCTGCTCGGGCCGGTTCGTATTTGGTCAACTGGCTGAAGTAATCGAAAAACCCTTTTGCGGAACTGCGGTCGAAGCCTGCCCAGAAGGCCGGCTCGCAAACGGCTTCGCATCCTGCTTGTACTAATTTAATGTAGTCATCGGTTGTCCGACTAACCATGTGAGCGTGCGGCTCTACGTAGCGCATGTCTTATTAAAGTTTGGAGTTATGAGGAACCGGAACCTTCCCAGGCTCCTGCGGCACCTTTGCCGGGCGCAATGGCAATAGGTTTCTCGGTTGTGTCGCTTAGGCTAAGAAGGACTTGCTTGGCTCGGTCGGGGTTTTCGCCATCGAGGCAGGCGATCGCCTTTTTTAGTTCTCGTACCCTATAATCGTCCGTCTGGCCCGCTCTTTGGGTGCGGTCTAGAAAGGCGGCTACGTCGATCAGCTTGCATCGGGCGTCCATAAAGCCGAGCTCAACGAAATCGATTTTTTTTTGTTTATCCGTATTGTTCATTCAAAAAGTAAAGGAAAAACCTGTGTTTACTCTCTGTCGGGGGCAAGCCTTTTAAGGGGGGGCTTTCTATTTTACGAATCCTTGCTCGGGACATTTTTTGAGAAAAGTTACGGGATAATGATTTCCGATGCCTCGCATATTCTTAGTTTCATTAGGTTTGCTTTGATCGTTTTCGCGGAAATTGCTCGGAAAGTAGGAGCCTGAATGATGAGCCCAAAAAGGGTACCCACGGTTTGACCTTCAATCTTTTTTTCATATATTTTATTCAAACAAAAGACGATCATCGTGTCGCTAACCTTTCCGAAGATCGTTTTGTCGATCAACGCCATGCACACCGAGCCCATATGGAAATCCTGGTTTGCCCGTCACGGGGCAAAGCTCCTCATGTTTGCCCGTCAACAGGCTCGCAATTCCGCCGATGCCGAGGATCTTTTGCAGGAAGCTTTCGTTCGGATGTGGCGTTTATACGGTCACACGGGAGAAGTTCCTCCCGGTTTAGTTTATCGAGCCATCCGCCGATTAGCCATCGACTGGGCGCGTAGCTTGGATCGCCGGGTCATTCGCGAGGACAATGTAGCCGCAGACATGGAGAAGAATGCATGGTTCGACCGCTCCATGGAACGCAACGAACGGCGGGACGCCCTCTTGGAGGCAGTTCGCCTTTTGCCCGCCGAGCAGAAGGAAGTGCTCACCCTTAAGATATGGGGAGAACAAACCTTCGACGAAATTTCCAAGACTCTTGGTATTTCTCTTAATACGGCTGCATCCCGCTATCGTTATGCGATGAGTAAGCTCAAAAAGTCGGTTCCCGAGCTGTTGTCGGAACCTCGCGGGGAGGATTCGAAGTGAACGAATTCGAAGAACTGGAAAAGGAACTTCGCTCCTTTCGGCCGGTCAAGCCATCCGAAGATTTTGAGTCTCGCCTCGAAAAAGCATTGGGTGAATCGGGAAATCTTGCTGTGCGGCGCTTACCCGAATTGGAGGAGGACGCAACCACCCCGTTGCCTGTCGATAAAAGTAAAATTGTTCCCTTTTTGCGTGCGTTCGCCTTCCCTGTTTCCGCAGTCGCCGCATTGGTCGTCCTTGCCTTAAACGTGGCTTATCCCGTGTTTCAGAAAAAAACATCTTCTGCAGTCCCTCCCTCCATTGCCTCCGAGCAATCTCTTCCCCCGAAACCGGAGGCCGTGGGCGAGGAAGACCTCAGTCCACTTCACGGGGTTTCCGCCGCCGAGTTCGCCGCTATGTCCGAATCAGGTTGGAGTGATCCGCAAGTAAAAGAGATTCTTCTGGACGTTTCCGACGAAGGAATCATCGAGCGACCCGGCTCTAGCCCCGCTCGACAGTATCGTTATCGCTACCTCGACGAAACTATTTGGCGAAATCCCGAAACCAAAACCCACATGCGTTCCTCCGTTCCTCGTCAGGAAGTCGTCCTCATCGGACTGGAACTTTATTGAAGCAGAGAACAGCTACTAACCTCGCAACCATCATGAAAACACTCTCGTTCATTCTTTCTACAGTATTATCTTGCGGGTTGCTGTCTGCCGATCCAGGTAGCAAGGCCAGCGTCGCAGTCAAGACTTCTCCCGAAAAGGCAACGTTCCTTGGCGTTTACGCGACCAAGCTTTCACCTGTGGTAAGTCGCCAACTTGGGTTGTCGGGCAACCTATACTTGTCCGTCGAACAAGTCAGTCCGGGAAGCCCTGCCGAGAAAGCCGGATTGGAGCAGTACGACGTCCTGAAGAAGTTCGACGACCAAATCCTCGTCAATCAGGAACAATTTCTAGAGCTCGTACGCTTACGCGAAGCCGGCCAAGAGATCTCTTTAACCATCTTGCGTGGTGGCAAGGAGAAGGTCCTTAAGGCCAAGCTCGGCAGCAAGCAGGTATCGAAAGCTCAGGCTCGAGGGTTTTCGGCTCCGCGAATTCTTGGCAACGATTTAAGAGGTGGCGGATTTATTATCCCTGACGCCCGTGACCTCAACGAACGTATTCGCGAGCAGATAGCCGGACAACGGAACTTGCTTGGTCGTCGCGGTTTACATGGGTTTGTCCCCAACCTTGATTTTTCCGATCCAAAGCTACTCGAACAATTCGATGCCGATGGCGATGGCAAACTCAGCCCGATGGAGCGTGACAGGGCTCGTGACGAAGGCGCCGTTCCCGAACTCGATTTCAATTTCGACATCGATCTAGATTTCGGGACTATTCCCCTCGTGAGTGAAATTTTTCGCGACGCTCGTCGGCGTGGCGCTGCCTCTTCTTGGTCTTCCGTCACCGGGACTGCCCAGACAAAGGTCGTAAGCATAGATGACGACGGTTCTTTCGAATACAGTGTCAAAGATGGGAAAAAGCGCTTCAAGGCCACCTCTTCCGATGGCGAAGTGCTCTTCGAAGGTCCCGTCAATAGCGATGCCGAGCGAAAAGCCTTGCCCGAAGGAATGCTCAAGCGCCTTGAAAGTCTTGAGGGAAACGTCAGTATCCGGATCAACCAAGGCGGCAAGGGTCCCGCAAAACCAAAGCGCATACCTATGAAAAACGACAAGCTTCTCTAAAAAAGTTTTTTCTAGGAACCGTCCTCACCTTCGCTTCCCGTTTTTGGCATTGATGGAAAATCAACGAATGATTTTACGGCCTTCAGTCCGGCTTTTTTCATTCTTGACGATTGTTATAAAAAGAACTGTCATACTCGCTTTTTCAGATTAGTTTTTCAAACTTACCGTTTATTAATAACACCATCGCCCATGAAAACGCTCTTGTCCCTCGTTTCAGTATCCCTACTTGCCGTTTCTTTTTCCTTTGCCCAAGTACCCGGCATACCCGGCCTTTCCCGTGCACCTGTTGCCTCTGCCCCTCAAGGAACTTCACTCGGCGCCAACACCACTAGCGGTGCCGGTGGTATTAACCTCGCCAACCGCGTCAAACTTCGTGGCTTTGTTGATTTCACATATGCCAATCATCAAAATGAGCAAAATGTTGTTAACAATGATCAAGCTGGATTTGAAACTGCCGCCGACGTTGACTTCCTTTTCGACTTTTCTCCGGTCACTGCTGAAATTCACACGCGGATTGATCACACCGATCTTCTCGAACAGGCTTTCATTCGTTACAACGTCAATCGCGACTTCAGTTTGAGCATGGGTCGTCAGCTGAGCACACTTGGTTTCGAAGGTGATGAATCGCCTAACCTCTATCAAGTTTCCCATGCCTATCTTTTGGGAGATCAAACCAGTACTGCTTCTCTTGGAACACCATCGCTTCGCCGCAATTACGTGGATGGAGTTCGTGCTAATTTCAACAACGGACGCTTTGGTTTCTCCTTGGGTTTGCACAACGCCCTTTTCCCGGATGATGGTTCCACCAAATCCGGTGACGTAGCCGTAGACTTGCAGGCCGCCATTATGATCATGCCGGGACTGGAAGGCCGTTTGGGTTATGCCCACGAGTCCAATGACGGCGTTAACAAAGATATCGAGCAATTCAACGCATGGCTCGCTTACAACGACCGAGCCCTTACTCTTGCCATTGAATACGACAATTGGGAAGTCGGTGCTACTGATGCATGGAATCTTATGCTCATGGGTAATTATCAGTTCAATAATTTGTTTGGTCTCACTCTCCGATACAGTCACGAAGATTTTGAAGGTTTGGCAGAATCCGATCGCATTACCTTGTACACGAGCTTTGCCATCACGGACAACTTCAGTCTTGGTCTTGAATACAGTCATGCTTCGGTTGACGCCGTTGCTGGCGATTACGATGTCAATGAGTTCTATGCCAACAGTTTTCTGACTTTTTAATTAGGCATCTCGCAAATTATTTCTAAGGCTTCGCCGATTTCGGCGAGGCCTTTTTTTTGTTTCAAGGACTAGGCAAATTTCTTTTTTCTTTTTTCCGTGTTGTAAAGTTGGCGACCTAGTCGTATGGGCATGACCTGCTTGTTCAAAATATGGATGGGAATGGCAAAAAAGCACTAAAGCGTGAAATCGCAGAACTGGAGCAGGAATTGGCTTTGCTCCAGCGTCGTTGTCGTGAGTTGGGAATTCCCGTGCTCATCGTCTTCGAAGGTTGGAGCGCGGCGGGCAAGGGCACCATGATAAACCGGGTGATCCAGCCTCTGGACCCTCGTGGTTTCAAGGTTTCATGCATTGCCGCTCCCAATCGAGACGAGCAATTGCGTCCGTTTCTCTGGCGGTTCTGGAAGCGTACGCCATCGGCTGAACGCATGGCTATATTCGACCGAAGTTGGTACCGCACTTTGCTGGATGATTATGTGGGGGAAGAGTTGGACGAGGATGCCTTGAGCAAGGCATTCGACGACGTCGTCGCCTTTGAGAATCAGCTAAAGGACGGAGGGACGGTGATCTTTAAGTTTTTCTTGGACATTTCGAAGGAAGAGCAGGCCGAGCGTTTGGACAAGCTTCGTAAAAATCCCGCAACTGCTTGGCGGGTGTCGGACGACGTGCTCGCTCGTCATTGCAAGTATGCTCAGTACAAAAAGGCGACCAAGCGATTGATCGAGGTCACCGATCTTCCGGCATCTCCTTGGAAGGTGGTCGATGCCAAACATGTCACTTCCGCCAATGCCTTTATCCTTCGTTGCTTGGTTAAGGTTTTGGGCAAGCGAGTGGCTGCTGTGTCGAAGGAGACGTCGAAGCAGGAGGCTCCCGCTAAGAAGGATTTGCCCGTTTTTCCTACTGCCCCGAGCTTGAAGAGGGCGGACCTATCCCTAAGCCTTGATCGAGACGAATACCGCAAACTTCTCGATAAGCGACAGAAGCGGATTGGCGAATTGCACGATGAGATATATCGTCGCCGTATTCCGGTGGTAATCGTCTATGAAGGTTGGGACGCCGGAGGCAAGGGGGGCAATATCCGACGTTTGACCGAGAAAATGGATCCCCGTGGTTACGAAGTGATACCGATTGCGGCCCCCAACGACGTGGAGAAAGTCCACCACTACTTGTGGCGATTCTGGACGGAGTTTCCCAAGGCGGGTCACCTTACCATATTCGATCGTTCTTGGTATGGCCGTGTACTCGTAGAGCGGGTGGAGGGTTTTTGCTCCGAGACGGATTGGAATCGAGCCTATGGGGAGATAAACGAGATGGAGGAAAACTTTTGGAATTTCGGTGCCGTCGTGATCAAGTTCTGGCTTCAGATCGACAAGGACGAGCAAATGAATCGGTTCAAGGATCGCGAGAAAGATTCCTCCAAGCAGTGGAAGCTGAACGAAGAGGATTGGCGTAATCGAGAAAAGTGGGATCTCTACGAGGAGGCCACCGAGGAAATGTTTCTACGCACTCATACTACCTATGCTCCCTGGACGATTATCGAGGGCAATTGCAAGCGATACGCTCGTATCAAGGCCCTCGACGGGGTGATCGCGGCCATTGAGGCTCGGATAGCCGAGGAAGACTAGACCGAATTTGCCTTCTTACTTCGCTTCGCCCATCTCGTGGGGCGTCAGGTTTGGCTTTGGGACCAAAGTAGCTAGAAATTTCGAGGGGTTTGATGGGAAGGGGTTCTTAAATAGTAAGCCTTCACAAACCCCATCGCGAGTGATCTTACGAAATCCGATTATCTTTTGGAAGGTGGTCGTTCGGTGCTCAAATATTCTTTTCTTTCTTGCTAGTTATTGAAAATTGGGATGCAGGTGAAGAATCGTTTTTTCCTGCAAATCCTAAAACAACCCAAGTACGCAATATGGAGCCGATATCCTCTTCGGAATCCCGCTCAGGCATTCTTGCCGGCGGTAACTGGATCATAGACCAAGTAAAGATTATCGACGTCTATCCCAAGCACGAGCAACTGGCCAACATCTTTGATCAATCACAAGGCACAGGCGGTTCACCCTACAACGTCTTGTTGGACTTGGCCAAGATGGGAGCCTCATTTCCGCTCGAAGGCGCCGGCTTAGTAGGAGGGGATTCCTTAGGAGAGTTCATTCTCGAGGATTGCCGTCGCCACGGTGTTGATCCTCGCTTCATTAGCGTCAACGAGAATGCCTCCACCTCATACACCGACGTAATGACGGAAAGGGAAGGCGGTCGCCGCACGTTTTTTCATAATCGTGGAGCGAATGCCGAATGGGATGGGAGCGATCTTGATTTTGCCACCTCCAACGCGCGAATCTTTCACCTAGGATATTTGCTTTTGCTGGATGCCATCGATGCCGCCGACTCTGAGTACGGGACTCGCGGAGCGCGTCTTCTGGCAATGGCTCAGGAAGCAGGTTTCAAGACCAGCTTGGACGTGGTGAGCGAGGACAGCGATCGATTCTCGAGAATCGTTAGCCCCGCCCTCAAGCAGGTCGACTATTGCATACTCAATGAAATTGAGGCGAGCAAGGTCACTGGTATTTCCATTCGAGATGGAGAAAAGCTAAACGAATCTTCGGTTAAGGAGACAGCCGAACGCCTTCTGGAACTGGGAGCCCGCGAACTAGTGGCCATTCACTTTCCCGAGGGTGCTTACGCTTGTTCGGCTTCCGGTGAGTCCGCATGGCAAGGTTCCTTGTCTTTGCCGAAAGGCTATGTTGCAGGTGCCGCGGGTGCGGGCGATGCCTTTTGCGCGGGAATGCTATATGGCATTCATGAAGATTGGGAACTTGGCCGTTCCCTGCTTGCCGGTACTTGTGCCGCGACTGCTTCCTTGTCTGATCCGACTTGTACCGATGGCGTCAAGAGTCTTGACGATTGCTTGGCTCTTGCAGACCAATTCGGTGTTGGTGAGGACGAGGTCTGAGCCTCGTTCATTATTCTTTGTTCATCAATCCCTTATCATTACTTCCGATATGTCCGAAAATTCAATCGACGATTTTGATGCTTCCGTTCGCCGACAAACTCTGGAAGGTTTGTCCGGAGAAACTTTTCCCGAACCGAAGCCAATTCTAAATCTGCACGCCCACACTTTCTTTTCCTATAATTATCGAGGATATTCTCCCAGTCACTTTGCGCTGGAAGCGAAGCGACACGGGTTGGAAACCTCCGGTATCGTTGAATTTGATTGCCTGGATGGGCTCGATGAGTTTCTAGCTGCCGCTCGCTTGCTTAACTTGAAGGGCGCCGTGGGTGTGGAGTCTCGAGTGTTCGTACCTGAGTTCGCCGATCGAGAGATAAACTCTCCCGGCGAGCCCGGCATTAGCTACCATATGGGAATCGGGTTTACTACGACCGACATTCCTGCCGAGGCTCAAATCTTTCTCGACGGGATGCGAAACACCTCCACTGATCGTAATCGTGGTCTCGTTGATCGGGTGAATGCCCACCTCGCTCCGGTTATTGTGGACTACGATGCCGATGTCTTGCCCCTCACGCCTGCAGGCAATGCCACCGAACGGCACCTATGTGTCGCTTACGCTCGGAAAGCCGCGTCTCAATTTCCTGCTGCCGAAGCTTTGGCTCGATACTGGGGAGACAAGCTGGGCGTAGAAAAGGAGGACATCGTTGACCTTCCCGAGGGTCGCGGTTTGACCGACCTGCTGCGGGGCAAGACCATGAAGCGAGGTGGAGTCGGATATGTTCAGCCCGATACGGGATCTTTTCCGAAGATGTCGGATATGAATCGTTTTTCCCTCGTCTGTGGAGCTATCCCCACTCTTGCTTGGCTGGATGGTTTTTCCTCCGGAGAGCAAGCCATGGAGGAACTGGTCGACGTAGGGATGGAGACGGGAGTAGCTGCCTTTAATGTTATTCCCGACCGTAATTACACGCCCGATTCGCCCGATGAAAAGCTACGCAACCTTCAGGAAGTGATCGCTCTTGTCGAGAGACGCGGTTTGCCACTTATCGGTGGAACGGAAATGAATGGCCCCGGGCAAAAGTTCGTCGATGACTTTGATTCCGACGCCCTTGATCCCCTTCGCTCGGTCTTTCTGAAAGGTGGACGTATCCTATATGCTCACACAGTATTGCAAGGGATGGCCGGGATGGGCTACCTCAGTGAATGGGCTGAAAATTCCTTTGCTGACGTTTTCGCCAAGAACGATTTTTTCGCCGAGCTCGGTCATGCTTTTCAACCTTTCGGCGAAGATCGTTTGCGTGAAGGATTATCCGACCATCAAGGCCCTAAGGAAGTTCTTGATAATGCTCGCAAAGCAATTGCGACGGAGTAGGGGAGTCTTGCCTTGAGTCGGACTTTCGTCGGCTTCGGTTTCGGAGCCATCCAAGGCGGACTTTTTCTTCCCGAGGCTTTTCGATCAGGGAATTTTTCCCGCTTGGTCGTTTCGGAAATCGATGCAGAATCCGTTGCTGCCTTGCGGGCTGCCAAAGGAACCTACCTTGCCAATGTTGCGGGGAGCTCTTCGTTGGAGACCATATGTGTGGAGGGTGTGGAAATCTTGAACCCACTGGTGGATGATGATCGTACAGCCCTCGTGCGCGCAATTTCCGAAGCGAGTGAATTGGCTACAGCGCTCCCGAGTTTCGCTTTGTACGACGTCGGTGAAGCCTCTGTCGCTGCACTTCTGGCAGAAGGTTTTTCCTTAAAGGTGGCGGATCCTGCCTTGCCGACCTGTGTCACCTACGCCGCTGAAAACGATTCTCGTGCTGCTTCGCGTCTGCGAGACGCCTGTTTCCGTCATGCTCCGAGAGGTTTCGGCGAAAGCGTCCAGTTTTCAGAGACCGTTATAGCAAAGATGTGCTCCGTGGTAGCGGATCCCGTGCGCATTATCGACGAGGGGCTCGACCTTATTGTTCCTGATTTCCATCGTGCCTTCCTCGTAGAGTCTTTCAACGAAATCCTCGTCGAACAAGTCACCTTGTCGAACTTCGAGCGTGGACTTTCCGCCTTCATTGAAAAACCCGACCTCGATCCTTTTGCGATCACCAAGTTCCTCGGACACAACGCCAACCATGCCTTGCTTGGTTATTTGGCTATTGAAAAAGGGCTTGGTTTTATGCATGAGGCAGGCGAGCAGCAAGACCTCATGGCCTTTGTGCAACAAACTTTTATCGAGGAATCGGGATTGGGTTTGCGGCACAAGTACGGCGAGATGGATGACGAGATTTTTACCGAGGATGGTTTTCGCACCTATGCCAAGGATGCCGTTACTCGCATGGTTAACCCCTTCCTTCGAGATCCGGTTGCTCGAGTAACTCGAGATCCGGCTCGTAAACTTGGTTGGGAGGATCGTTTTGTCGGATCTATGTTGCTTGCCTTGGAGGCTGGAGTGACACCCCATCGACTGGCTAGAGGCGTAGCCATTGCTTTACAAAGCTTGTGTGATGAAACAGGTCAAGATGACCCCAAGGCAGTTCTGTGCAATCTTTGGAGAGATGCTCCAGTAGAGATCACATCCGACCTTTTGGAACTTGTTCTTTCTTCTGGAATTTAATTCACTTTCGTTTTAAGCGACGAAAAAACTAAGGTTTCTTGATTGCTTTTCTTTCAGAAACGATCAAAAACGATCAAAACCAATCACTAATGATTCTTGAAGTTAGAGCAGACTTGGCTCCCGAAAGGCGTGAGCGTATGAGAATTCTCATTCGCAAGGCCGGCGTTGCTCGAGTCGAGGATTTAAAATCCGACCTTAAGGTTTCGGTTGCAACCGTACGGCGTGATTTGGAAGCCTTGGAGGAAGAGGGGCGTATCCGAAGAGTACATGGTGGAGCGGTTAGCATGGAGAGTCGATTGGAAGAAGAGGTGTTCGACGATAAGGCAAACCTCGCTCTAAAGGAAAAGCGCCTAATCGCCGAGGAAGCCTTAAATTTTATAGGTACAGGTGATTCGATTTATCTCGATGGTGGCAGCACTGTTCTTGAAATTGCCCGTTTGCTTGCTGGACGAACGGATCTTACGGTGGTTACCAATTCTCTTCGAGCGGCGGCGGAGTTGTCGGAATCCGGTCCTCGGGTAATTCTCATCGGCGGCGAACTTCGTCGGTTGAGTCAAACCATGGTTGGACCGCTCACCCAAGCCATCCTCGGTCAGGTGCGCTTGGACAAGGCCTTCATGGGCACGATGGGGCTTTGCATTGATGATGGTCTCACTACAACGGATCCCAACGAGGCTTTCACAAAGTCCCTCGTTCAAGAGCATGCCCGGCAAGTTGTTCTTTTGGCCGATGCTCGGAAGGCGGGTAAGATTTCCTTTGCTCGAGTGAGCGACTTGGAGAGCGTTGATATTTTGATTAGCGACAAAAAATTTCCTGCCAAGACTGCCCGAACTCTGCGAAAGCGGGGTTTGAAGGTTCGCTTGGCTTAAAACTAAGCGAAAAGGAACAAACCTATGGCTACTCCTGTTATCATGCCTCGACAAGGTCAGTCGGTGGAAAGTTGTATCTTGACCGAATGGAAGGTCGCCCCGGGTGATCAAGTGGAGGAAGGTTCGGTGCTCGCCGTGATTGAGACGGACAAAGCGAGTTTTGATCTGGAATCTCCTGTTGCCGGTACTGTTCTTGATTTGTTTTGGGAAGCCGACGACGATGTTCCCGTTCTTGCAAATGTCACCGTCATTGGAGATGAGGGCGAGGATCCGTCTGGCTTTAGGCCTGAAATGGAAGTTACCCCATCCGGACCTGTGGGAGATTCTACGACAAGTTCCGTGACAGCCGCGACTTCGGAAACCTCTGTCACCAACCCTTCGGTCGGGACCGTTGCTTCTATCGTGTCGGCGGCGGAGGGTTCGGTTGCAGGTGTCAGTCCGCGGGCGCGGCAACTTGCCATGCGAACAGGTTTTGATCCTGACTCCATTCTTGGAACAGGTCCTGGCGGACGTGTTATCGAGCGTGATGTGCAAGCCGCATTGGAGGGAACGCCGCGACTTAGTGCATCCGCCTCGGCGCTTGCCCGCGAGGGTGGATTGGAACCACCCGTCCATGGAGGAGGTTTGTCGGGTATGGCCTTGGCATCCGACATGCGAGAACCGGGATCGATCTATGGAGCCGAGGTCGTCCCCGTGAAGGGTATTCGGAAGGTCATTGCCGACCGTATGATGCAATCTCTGGGAAACACAGCCCAACTCACTTTGCATACCGCCTTTGACGTAACCGCCGCCCAAGCGTTTCGCAAGGCTCGCAAGGAATCGGGAGAGCCGAAGGTTTCTCTCAACGACGTAATTTCTCATGCTTTGATCCACACTCTTTTGCGCCATCCCGATCTTAACGCCCATTTCCTTGGTAATCGCATAGCTCGTTTCGAGAAAGTGAGTTTAGGGATCGCAGTGGACACTACTCGCGGACTCATGGTTCCTGTCTTGAGCGAGGCATGTTGTTTGTCTCTAGATAGTTTGTCCTCCGGTATTCGTGGCTTGGCCGAGGAATGTCGGGAAGGCACCATACAGCCCGATCAATTGACGGGCGGGACCTTCACCTTGACCAATCTGGGGATGTTGGGAGTGGAACACTTTACGCCCGTTCTAAACGTTCCCGAGGTGGCCATCCTCGGCGTGGGCGGCATTTCTATTCGACCTGTCCGCGGAGAAGCCGGAGAAGTGAATTTTGTCGACAGCATTGCCCTCAGCTTGACCATGGATCACCAAGCCATAGACGGAGCTCCTGCGGCTCGCTTCCTGAAGGATTTGGTAGAGACTTTGGAAAATTATTCCGGCGATCCCGCCGAAAACGAAAAAGGAGAAACATCTAAGTGAAGTACGATTTGGCTATCATTGGCGCCGGCCCTGCCGGTTACGTTGCCGCAAAAAAAGCCGCCGGGAATGGACTGAAAGTCCTCTTGGTGGAAGGAAAGAAGCTCGGTGGAGTTTGTCTAAACGAAGGTTGCGTGCCATCCAAGACCCTGTTGCAGGCGGCGAAAACCTACCACCATACTTTGCATGGCGAAACCTTCGGCGTGGAAGCCGATGGCGTTCGTTTCAACTTGGGCAAGGCCCATGCCCACAAGAATCAGGTCATGGACCGGATGCGTGATGGCATCGCGGGTCTCATGAAGAAGTACAAGGTGGAAGTTGCTTTCGGACGAGCCACCCTGTCAGCCGGACCTGCGGTTACGGTGGATGGAGAAACTCATGAAGCCGACAATGTCTTGGTTTGTACAGGGTCTTCACCCGCCAAACCTCCGATCCCCGGGATTGATGCAGATCACGTAGTCGATTCCTCGGGTATTCTAGAATTGCCTGAATTGCCTGAGCGATTGGTGATTGTCGGCGGCGGTGTGATTGGCTGTGAATTTGCCTGTGTGTTCGGCTCGGTTGGTGTTCCCGTGACCGTTGTAGAAGCTCTTCCTGAGATTTGTCCCGGGGTAGACTCCGAAGTGGCTTCCGTCCTCCGTGAGGAACTGGAAAAGAAAAACATTACTTTTCAACTGAATGCCAAGGTTGACGAGATCGGTGAAAAAGAAGTCAAATTTACGCTCGACGGAGAAACTCAGTCCGTCCCCGGAGACGTTGTTCTGGTTGCCACAGGTCGTAAGCCCAACGTATCCGGACTTGGCCTTGAGGATTTGCGAGTCGACGTCGACGAGCGAGGTGGAATTCGAGTAAATGATCGCGGCGCGACAAACGTTCCGGGTATTTGGGCGGCAGGCGACGTTACGGGACGAGCTTGGTTAGCCCATGCAGCGAGTCGCATGGCTGAGGTTGTCGTGCACAACCTTACGGGACGAGAGGATCGTATGAGGTACGATGCCATTCCCGCAGTCATCTATACCAATCCCGAAGTCGCCGTGGTCGGACTGACCAAGGAGCAGGCGGAGGAACGCGGACTTAAAGTGACTACGGGAAAAATTCCGATGGGCATTAACGCCCGTTACCTGGCGGAGCATCCCGGCGAATCGGGTTTATGCAAGGTCGTGGTGGAGGAGTCCACGCGTCGTCTTCTTGGTGTTCATATGATAGGCGGTGCTTGTTCCGAAATGATTTTCGGCGCTGCCGTTATGCTCGAAACGGAGCTTCGCGAGAAAGAAATCGAGGAGATCGTATTCCCGCATCCGACAGCATCCGAGATTATAAAGGACGTGTTCATGTCAGTTCGCTGATGCCCCTCTGTTTGTTCCATCTTACCATTATTTTACCGCAACCATTTGAATTATGCCTAAGTCGCAAATCGTCGAACCGCAAAAGGAAAGAAAAACAGGGAAACTGACCTGTCCTGAAATTCCTCTTAACCAATATTCCGGAACCATTGAGGATGAGTTGGAACGCTACGGACCCGAAGCTCTCATTGGTATTTATGAGGATATGTTTCTCATTCGAGAGTTCGAGAACATGTTGCAGGAGATCAAGACTCAGGGAATCTATCAAGGAATCGAATACGATCACAAGGGCCCCGCGCACTTGTCCATCGGACAAGAAGCTGCAGCCGTTGGTCAGGCTTTCCTGCTGAGTCCGGATGACCATGTTTTCGGTTCGCACCGCTCGCATGGAGAGATTCTCGCCAAGGGAGCATCAGCTATTCGTAAAATCGACGATGCCGAATTGCAGGCAGTGATGGAGGACTTTCTCGGAGGAGACTGCTTGAGAGTCGTAGAAAAGGAAACCTCTGGCGGTAGCGTAAAGGATCTGGCTCGGGATTTTCTTCTCTATGGAGCCTTGGCGGAAATTTTTGCTCGGGCTTCCGGGTTCAATCGAGGCCTTGGTGGTTCCATGCATGCGTTCTTTACTCCTTTTGGGGTTTACCCCAACAATGCGATCGTGGGTGGGTCGGCCGACATAGCGACTGGCTCCGCCTTGTTTAAGAAAGTCAACCGCAAGAATGGTCTTGTGATTGCCAATATCGGTGATGCCTCCATGGGTTGCGGACCCACGTGGGAAGCCATGAATTTTGCCGGCATGAGGCAGTTTCATGAGCTTTGGGATGAACCCTTACGGGGGGGATTGCCAATTATCTTCAACTTTATGAACAATTTTTACGGCATGGGTGGCCAAACTGCGGGCGAGACTATGGCATTCGACATGCTTTCCCGAGTGGGTGCAGGTGTGAACCCGGATGCCATGCATTCCGAGCGCGTGGATGGCTATAACCCGCTTGCTGTAGTCGATGCAATCAAGCGCAAGCGAGAGGTGCTGGAGAAGGGAGATGGCCCTGTTCTCCTTGAAACCATTACTTATCGATTTTCCGGACACTCTCCCTCGGATGCGTCTTCTTACCGGATGAAGGAGGAGATCGAATCTTGGCAATCCGTAGATCCACTGGACAGTTTTGCCGCCGAATTGAAAAGGGTTGGTGTACTTGACGACGCGGCTCGTGAATCCTTGATCGAGAAAACGAGAACAGCCATGGGCAAGGCCTGTCGACTTGCTACGGACTTGGAGCTATCTCCGCGCATTCCATCAGAGAAAATTGGTGACCTCATGTTTTCGAATCGTCGTTGCGAGAGTTATGACGATTTGCGAGAGCCCGAGCTCCTTCTTGCCCATGACGAAAACCCGCGCGTCCAAGCCCTCGCCAAAAAGTCTCGGGCTGGTATCGTTGATGGAAAGCCCGTTTCAAAAAACAAGGTCTTTCAATATCGAGACGCCATTTTTGAAGCCGCTCTTCACAGGTTTGAAAATGACGCTACTTTAGTTGCTTATGGTGAAGAGAATCGAGACTGGGGTGGAGCTTTTGCTTGTTACCGAGGTCTTACCGAGTCCTTGCCCTATCACCGCCTGTTCAATTCTCCTATTTCCGAAGCTGCGATCGTGGGAACTGCAGTCGGTTACGCCCTAGAAGGTGGTCGAGCCTTGGTCGAGTTGATGTATTGCGACTTCATGGGCCGAGCCGGCGACGAGATTTTCAACCAGCTTGCCAAATGGCAGAGCATGAGCGCGGGTATTCTCGAGATGCCCGTGGTCTTGCGTGTTTCTGTTGGTTCTAAATACGGTGCCCAGCATTCGCAGGACTGGTGCGCCATCGTGAGTCATATTCCGGGATTGAAGGTTGTTTTCCCTTCCACTCCTTATGACGCCAAGGGGCTTTTGAATACTGCCTTGGCCGGAAGCGATCCGGTCATTTTCTTCGAGAGTCAGCGTCTGTACGATATTGGCGAACTTTTCGAGCCGGAGGTGCCCGCTGATTACTACGAGATACCCATGGGTCCTCCCGCCAAGCGTCGTTCGGGTAACGACCTTACGATGATTACCGTTGGCGCGACCCTATATCGAGCACTCGAAGCCGCCGACCAATTGCAGGAACGGCATGGCATGAGTTGCGATGTCTTTGATTGTCGCTCCATCAATCCACTCGACTACGAACCATTGGTGGAATCTGTTAAGAAGACCGGAAGGGTCGTTCTTTCTTCCGACGCCTGTGAGCGAGGTTCAGTCATGCAGGATATTGCCAACAACTTGAGTCAACTCGCTTTCGATTACTTGGACGCCCCACCCGTGGTCGTCGGATCCCGAAACTGGATTACTCCCGGAGCCGAGGTGGAGGAAGACTTCTTTCCGCAGCCAAACTGGATTCTCGATGCGATCCATGAACGAATTGTTCCTCTGGACGGTCATCAACTCACCACCAACCCCACCAACGGAGAATTGGTTCGTCGGAACCGGGATGGGGTGTAAGAATCCCAATCTCATTCGGTATATACTTAATCTTTTTTTTAATGCTATCCAGACAAGAACGAGCCTCAGATCTCCTTGAATACGCCCGGCTAGAGCATCAGGGTATTTTTCTTACGGGTCCAAACGAGATACGCCTTCTTTCCGATGAGCTTCCCGCATCCGCCTTCGACGGTAAAGGTTTTGTTCTCGCCGGTTTTGGTAACTGTCGATGCGCTTCGGACGCTAAGGCCATCCGCCAGTTCGACGCACATGCCCGGGTACCGAACGGTGTGAATCAAATAGCCCTTGGACATGAGACCCTTCAGCTTGTTCTGCAAGCACCTGAGGATTCAGGTTTTGTTCCCGGTGATCTCGTTGTCGTCACGCCCGGCCATTCGAGTGAACCGATCGATCCTTCAACGTTTGCTCCGGTCTCCGATGGTGTTCTCGCCGCGCTTGGTTACTCTTACCGCCACCTCGGTGGTCTTCGTGCTTTCAACGCCGTGCCGGGTTCCGCTCCCGCCTTTTTAAAACAACAAGGCTTCGGGAATCTCTTCAACAAGGTCAGTCGTCATCCGGGCATTAGCCTTGTTTCGCTTGCTCATGCCGAGCCTTTCGCTTGCAACTACGGTACCAACAAGCATGTGTTCACAATTGGTTCGGACGGTGAGTTTCGCTATGGAGTGCCCCCACGAGCCATAGTAGCTTATCTGTCCGGTACTGCCCGTATGGCGATGATAAACCTCACCATCGTGGCTGCTGTTCCCGATGACGAACTTCCATCTGTCGTCTATATTACAGGTTCTCCCGGAAAGCTTGCCGATATGGAGGAGTACGCCCTCATTCGCGACCTCCGTCGTCGCGGTAGTCGCGTCGTCTTGATTGACCGGAGTGATCCCGAAATCATTTCAAGGCTTACCGAATTTGGAAAATCCGAAGTGATTTGGACGAATTACGCTTCCCAAGCGACTTATGACCAAGCTTGTGAAATCATTGCCGACGGGGGCAATATCAACAGTTATGCGGGAGCCGCCGACCCAGATCTGCTTCTGCCTATGAGCGTTGCGCCTGCTCCTGATTTTCCTTCCTTCGCCGAGGAGGCCGCTGCCCAAATCGAGGTGATGCATCATAACCACGGCCCTAACGACCCTTGTCGGCATAGAGGTCTCGCCAAGGAGCCTCGCATTGCCCTTCTTGGCTTCGCCGGGCAACCCGAACGTGTCGACGCTTATCTGAAAGCTCTACCGTCAGGTACCGAGGTCCATGTTCCGGATTACGATTTATCCGATCGAAACTTACCTTTATTGACCGAATCTTCCACCCTCACCGATGTGTTCATCGCTTCAACCGGGGATATGGCGGCCGCCCTTTACCGTGAAGTCGAAGGCCGTCTCTCGCGATCCGCAGCGGTTAATTTTATTGATGGGGATCTGGTCGTCCCCATCGGCTCTCGGCACGCACATTATGTTTCCCGCCATCAAGTTTGCGGTCCCAACGTTCCTTGGCACATGACCAATACTTCGGAGCCCCATTCCGACGATATGGTCCAGCAGGCTCAGAACCCCGTCGACTTCGACTGGATGGTCAAGGGCGTGTGCGGTCTTCGTCATGTTCCCGTAATGATGGAGAAAGTAGAGAGCGAGCAACCATTCGGTTCATTCTTTGCCTTTACCGAGTTGCCCGATATCCCCTATGTCGAAGTTTCCGCCGCTGCTTTCGATGCCGCGTCAGAAAATGCCGAAAAACCTGTTCGAACTGCACTCGAACTAGCTGCCAAAGTTCTCCGGACCAACGGCGAGGTTTGGTCGCGTGAGGTCGAGCAAGCTCTCTACGCCGGATACGACCAACCTTACCCGCTTGACCTTTCCTAAACCCACTATCTTTCTACAATCATCCTACATAAAATGAATAGGACAAACCTAACTGAAAAAGCTGTAGCAATCACGGGTGGCGCTTGTGGAATCGGTCTGGCAGTTGCCAAGGGTTTCGCCGAGGTCGGGGCCAACGTTATTCTTGCTGACTTCGCCGAGGAACAAGGAGCTGAGGCAATCGAGGAAATTTCTTCCCTAGGTAGCAGTGAAGCTGTTTTCGTTCGTTGCGACGTCACCTCCAAGGCCGACGTCGAGAATATGGTGTCCACTGCAGTTGATCGTTTCGGGCGTCTCGACGTCCTCGTAAACAATGCCGGCATTAACGTTCCCCGTCTCCTCGTTGACCCCACTGGCAAAGAGGAACTTACCGAGGAAATCTGGGACAAGGTTTTCGCCGTCAACGTAAAGGGGCAGTTTCTCTGTGCCCAAGCAGCTGCTCGAGCTATGTTGGCTGATGGAAAAGGCGGAGTGCTAATCAACATGTCTTCCGAGTCAGGCATGGAGGGAAGCGAAGGCCAAAGCGTTTATGCTGCGACCAAAGCAGCTAACCATAATTTGACTCGTTCTTGGGCCAAGGAGCTCGGTACGCAAGGCGTGCGAGTCGTGGGTGTGGCTCCGGGCATTATGGAAACCACCGGAATGCGCAGTGAAGGGTATGAATCTTCGCTCGCTTATACTCGAGGGTTAACGGTTGAGCAACTTCGGGCGAATTATGGAAAGACATCTTCAATTCCTCTGGGCAGAAGCGGGAAGCTGAGCGAAGTCTCCGACCTCGTCGTGTATTTAGCCTCCGACCGTAGTTCCTACGTTCACGGAACGACTGTTAACATTTCGGGTGGTAAGTCCCGGGGGTAGTATTTAGCTCTTATCGACTTGCCGGAAGGGTCTACCAAGTGGTCACTCCCTTCGCCAAAATGAGGTTGGCATAAATTCGTGTGTCGCCTGTCATAACGACGGCGAAAGCTTTCTTCGTTTGTTCGTAGAAATCCCATTTCCCCACCTGAGCAATAGGTGCGGTATCGGGATAATGTTTCTGAACGATTCGGTCGTAACCATCGTGTACCTTTTGATAATTGGCTGAAATTGTAGCGTCGGCTTTATCTTCCGGTAGAGGTTCCATCATCATGACGGGATTTTCGACAACGTGATCGAGCACGAAGAGGGGGAGCACGGCTTCGAGAAGGTCGTCGATTTGCAACCCGTCGGCTCGAATGATTTTCGTGTTGCAGCTTTCGCCCGGGAAATGTGCATCACCAAATATGATTTCGTCATGGTGTCCCATTCGGTACATCGTTTCTAGTAGGTCTGGACTGAGAAGTGGAGAAATGCCTCTTAGCATGGCTTAATGTAGGTTTTATTGTAGAAAAATACAAGTTATGTAGCCGTAGAGGGAGAGTCAAGTATGGGTTAGTCTACTTTTAAGTAGTGACAAAAAAAGCGCCGCTAAAGCGACGCTTTTTGATAAATGTTAAGTCAATTGAATTTAGAGCTGCGACCCTTCCTTTGCGGGCAATTGCTCTGTATTATATGTCGAAGGTGCAAGTACTCTTTTTCCAATATCCTTTCTCGTTTACCATATATAACTGATTAGATTATGAGTTACTTTAGCCTATGTTGAGCGTGGCGTCAAATTTCCGAATCCTTTTCCTCTTCGATCTTAAAAAAACCTTTCTCACACCCCTTCACGAAAGATTCGCCCGCACCTTTGAGTTCTTCCCATTCACGACGTATACGATGTGCATCTTCCCTACAGATCTCACCGTCATTGTCATAGCTCTGCGAGACTTCCCTAAGCAGATCGGAAAATTCGGCCACTAGCCGATGTGTGTTGGCGAAGAGGCTTTCGGCGGCATCATCGCCTACCTTTGGATTTTGGGAGAAAAACCCGTCTGCTTGCTGGCAAACCCAAGCCAAGAGATTTTCATCGCCCGTAGCTTCGAATATTTTGGCAACGCGGTCAAGCGGGTTGCTAGTTCCATTTTCATCTAATTCGTCGTTTGGTTGGCACCACTTGTAGAGGAGGGATGATGAAAGGTTCATGTCTGATGCAATCGCCTTCACCCCCACGTTTTCCATGGATTCCTTAATGACTTCGTGTGATTTCATATATAATTTCCATTTACTTTACACGGTGGGGGCTTTCTGCGCTATTATAAATTGGCGCAAATTTTACAATGCCTCAGGACTCAGAAGTCTAAAAGTTTTTGTGCATGGCTTACGGAGGCTTTACCCAAACCTTTGAGGTCGTAGCCTCCTTCTAGAACTGAGACTACTTTTCCATTCGCGTATCTCTTGGCAAGATCAAGAATAATTTCGGTAAGGGAGGAGAAGTCCTCGTCGTCAAGTCGAAATTGTCCGAGGGGGTCACCTATTCGAGAATCAAATCCAGCTGAAATAAAAATAAGTTCTGGACGAAACTTGTTCATTACGGTGACTAGATCATGGCCAAAAGCATTTTCCACTATTTTGTCGTGTCCCGATCCTGCTGGACAGGGGCGGTTGAGGGTGGTTCCAAGACCTTTACCCTTGCCTGTTTCTTCTTGTTCGCCAGTGCCTGGGTACCAAGGCGATTGGTGAGTACTAAAGAAAAAAACCGTTTCGTCCTCGTAGAATATGTCTTGGGTTCCATTGCCGTGATGCACATCCCAATCCACGATGAGAATTTTACCTATGCCGTGTTTTTTTTGGGCGTAACGAGCTGCGATTGCAATGTTGTTGAAGAGACAGAAGCCCATACCTTTATCGGGAGTGGCGTGGTGCCCCGGTGGTCGGACAACGCAGAAGGCATTGGAGCCTTTGCCTGTGAGGACTTCGTCCACCGCTGCTAGGGGTGCGCCTGCTGCGAGGCGACCAATATCTAGAGAGAGGGGGCAAATTGCGGTGTCGCCAGTACTGAGTTGGGTTTCTCCGGTTTTGAAATCAGCTTTTACGGTGTTGAGGTATTTCCCAGAGTGGCAACGCAGAATGTCGGAGTCTTCGCAAGGTCGTGGAGCTACTTTTAGGAACTTGTCGGAGATGACGGCGTGGTCGAGCGCGTTGAGAACAGCTTTGTTGCGTGCGGGTTGTTCGGGATGACCGAATCCGGTGATGTGCTTTTCGAAGTCGTCGTCGGAGACAAGGATGGATCGCGATGATATGTTCTTCACTGCGTCCTCCATAGCAGAGAAAGGATCTTACCCTTGCCGGTGCTTCTTTGCCTCTGTTATGAGGTCGTGAAAGGTCTGGAAAAGGGCGTTTGCATCATTCGGACCCGGAGCTCCCTCGGGATGGTATTGGACTGAAAAAACCGGAAGATCCTTATGGCGGAGACCTGATACGGTTTCGTCATTTAGGTTGTATTCGGTGACCACTGCTTCGCAGCCCTCGAGTTCCTCGGCACTGGATGCAAAACCGTGATTTTGAGCCGTAATCGCGACACGACCTTCTTCCACGTTTTGAACGGGTTGATTCCCGCCTCTGTGCCCGAATTTCAGCTTATAGGTATTAGCACCCAGAGCGTGAGAAATAATTTGGTGTCCGAGGCAAATCCCGAATACGGGGAAGTCGGGCAAAAGGTCACGAACGGAATCGTGGGCATAGGTGACGGCGGAAGGGTCACCCGGACCATTGGAAAGGAAAATGGCATCAGGATTAAGGGCCCGGGCTTCCTTTGCCGTTGCATTTGCCGGTAATACGTGAACTTCGAATCCATGTCTTCGAAGGTTGCGGAAGATAGACCATTTTGCCCCGAAGTCGAAGGCGACCACACGGTATTTTGCGTTGCCAGTAGTATCCTTGCTTAAGTTGGTACCCGTGAGGGTAAAGCTTTTACTTTCGCTGGATTCAGGGTCCCATTCGTATGTTTCGGCGCAGGTGACTTCCTTGACGTAGTCGATTCCAACGAGGCCCGTCCATTCGTTTGCCTTGGCGAGTGCCTCCTCATCCGATAGACCTTCCGTACTTAAGCAGCTTTTGAGCGCACCTTTGACTCGTATGCGTTTTGTAATGGCGCGAGTGTCCACGCCTTCGATTCCCGGGATACCGTGCTCGGCGAGAAAATCATGGAGGTTGGAGGTTGCCCGCCAGTTGCTCACCACGGGGCTTACTTCGCGTACGACGAAGCCTGCCGCTTTGGGTCCGTCGGATTCCTCGTCGCCGGGGATGATTCCATAGTTGCCGATCTGGGGAGCCGTCATGGTTACGACTTGTCTATAATAAGATGGATCGGTCAGGATTTCTTGATACCCCGTCATACTGGTGTTGAATACGGCTTCGCCGACTACGGTTGCCTTGCCCCCAAAGGCTCTACCTCTGAAGACGCTGCCATCTTCCAAGGCAAAGACTGCTTCTTGTTCTTCTTTCATTCGGTTGTCGTGGTCTTCGATAGCCTTTCGCTTTGAAACTGGCAAACCGAATTGCGAATTCTTTCTTGGAGTATTGACGTTTTTTGGCTCTGAATTCGTCGGTTGGCTTCTTGACCAAAATCCAGCATCAAGGCTTTACCGTTCTTTTGACCATCGGAAAAAAATAGACCCGAGAACACTTACGGACACGATCAAGTTGGCAATCTTCATCACAACTCCACCTGATCTTTGGTCTTCGAGGGGGGTTATCTCGATGATGCGCTCAGCGTAAAAATAGGTGTCGTAAAGAACTTCTTTGGAAAAAGTAAGTACGGCGAATATGGGGGTTTGTCCAAGCATCAGCGCCAGAATAAAAAGCATCTGGGGACCATAACGAATCGGAGGAAGTTGCTTGGATTGACTTGCGATAGGCCACCACATGGCGAATGAGGTAAGGAACATCGACAAGTGTTCCGCCATATGGAGTGTTTTGTTCTGGATGGCGGCTTCATAGAAAGTTCCGAAATGCCAAAAGGAAAAGACGAGCGTGAAGCCTAAACCGGCGACGATGGGATGAAACAATAGGCTGCAAAGGGATTTGATGTCGGGTCGTCTTATAAAAAGTTCGTCACACAGTTGCCCCGGTAAGCCAAAAAGCAGGAAGAGGGGACTTATGTACATGAGGATGTTGTGCTGAATCATGTGGGCGAAAAAGAGATAGTTTTCGCCCAAGGCATCCAGAGGAGATCCCACCGCTAAGTAGAAACTGATGATTCCGGCGACAAACCACCATGCCTGCTTCTTGGGGAAAGGCATACCCGGAGCAATTTGTTCCCTAAAAGGTCCTACGATTAAAGCATAGCACCATGCGAAGAAAAGAAGACCACCCACCAAAGCCGGTTCGGTATGCCAATGTAGTAGGGTTACGGGGGAGGAATCAAGCATGGAGAGAAACTCTCCCTAGAGAGAAGCCGTATCGGTAATGAGCTTTTGTGACTTGACTTGAAGAGTAAAGGTAAAGCACTAGGCAGGTTTCAGCCTGTCTTTCACTCTTCCTCTTCGCTTCCTTCACTCCAATTCGCTTCCGATCGAGCTTTGATGCGAAAGTTATCCTTCGTCGAAACTTTAGCGAGTATACCGATGATTGAACCTTCCACATTGTCGGATTCCTCCGTTTGGTGTCGGTGATAAAAGGGATTGTCGGGTTTGTTGGGATAGATTTCTATTATGTCTGCTTTTTCTATTTTCCAACTTATTCGATGAGGAATACCCTCGATCCTACCCCACTTCTCCGTGTCGAAAACTTCTTCCGAGGTGTGGGCGGATTCTGCCTTGTAGTAAGAGTCCTCGTGTTTCAAATAGACTCCGGCTTCGTAGTCGGTTTTGGCCTTCCAAATATTTTCCACTGCCGTGACTTCGAAGCTTTTAATAATCGGCGTGTCGTCAGCCATATAAATGACTGCAAAGAAAGTGCCGAGCGCGATGACCAAACCCATGAGAAAGAGTATCGTGTTCAACACCTTGTCCCACTTCAGGTGCATAAACCAATAGACGACACCAAAAAATTTAATGATGGAAGTTGCGAATAGGATACCTATTATCGAAGTGCTCTCGAAGGTCTTAACGTAGATTATGACAATCTCTATGCCCGTTATGGCTACGAGAGCCATGGAAAGATTGAAAAAGGTGAAGAAGCGTTTGCTTTCCTCTTCGACTGGGTCTTCTCCGTGTCCACTCATGATGTTTTGTTCCGCTTAAGAAAATGAATTGTTTGGCTGTCTGCTAAAAGGCGTATTCCATAAGATAGACTACAGGGAAAATAATGATCCACACGATATCGACGAAGTGCCAGTAGAGACCGCAGCATTCGATGTCCATCGCGTCGGCGGTGCTCATTTTACCAGTGAAGGAATAAGCCAACCATCCCAGCAACCAGAAAACACCGATGGCTACGTGGGTGCCGTGAGTACCGGTTAAAACATAGAAGGTGGACCCGAATACATGAGCCTCTCCCTGGTAGGTGGAGAGGGTCAGTTCGTGTCCGGGAGCATAAGCGAAGTGAGTGAATTCATATACCTGGCACGCTAGGAAAATTGCACCGAATATAATTGTTCCAAATAGCATCCAACGGGTACTCGTGAGGTTACCTTTGTGGATGGCGGAAACGGCAAGTGCCATGAACAACGAGCTGGCCAACAGGATAAAAGTACTGAAGGAAGTTAGCTCAATGTCGAAGATTTTCTCAATGTCCAGGTATTTGCCATTAACGGTGGCGGAGATCTTTCGATAGATCAAATGCGTGGAAATAAGGGTACCGAAAAACATGCAGTCCGAGCCGAGAAAGGCCCACATGAGGACTTTCTTCGTCGGTATGCCCGTACTCGTGTAGGGCTCGTGATGTTCGTCGGCGTGCGCTGCGACTACTTCGCTCATGGTAATAGGTAGGGAAAGGTTGTGAAAATGAATGGCAATTCGGTATTTAGGTAGCTATTCATCATCTTCCTCAGGGAACAGATGGTAGCCACCAGGTCCCTCGAGCGACCACATGATCATACCTGTTATAGCGATGATTCCACCAATTATCGCAACTGTGTAGTTACGAATTATTTCACCTTCCGCTCCTACACTCGAATGAAAAAGCATGCCGATTACGAGAACGAGAAAACCTATTGCTGTAAATAGGGGATACCATGAATGGTCGGGCATGTGTACTCCATGGTGGTCGAGTGGTTCTTTCTCAGAGTGCAAGTCGCGCGGGCCATAGTTGTTTTCCCAAGCTTGGTCACGGGCTTTGATAATTGGAGTGCGGGCAAAGTTGTATTCCTTAACAGGGGAAGATAGGGTCCACTCAAGACTTCGGGCATCCCAAGGATTCTTGCCCGCGGGTTTCAGGCTCTTGTCTCGGAATGACCTCATGAACTGAATCACACCAATTAAAATTCCGGTTCCAAGAATAAACGCACCTATTGTAGCAATTTGGTTCCATTGTTCAAAGCCGTGTCCTGCATTATATGAATGGGTACGCCTAGGTTGTCCTATCATCCCGAGGTAATGCATGGGGAAGAACGTTGTGTTGAAACCGATGAACATCAATGTGAAGACAACCTTCCCCATTTTTTCATTTAACATTTTCCCAGTCATTTTGGGCAACCAGAAATAAAAACCGCAAAACAAGCCAAAAAGCGCACCGCCAATGAGTACGTAGTGGAAGTGGGCAACTACGAAGTAAGTGTCTTGTTGCTGCATATCAACTGGGACAGAGGAGTGCATTATGCCGGTAAAACCTCCGACCATGAACATTGTGATGAATCCAAGTGCGAAAAGCATAGGTGTGTCGAAGCGTATCTTGCCTCCCCACATGGTGCCTATCCAATTGAAAATTTTCACTCCAGTGGGAATCGCGATCAACATGGTCAGCATGGAAAAGGCAGAGGTTGCCACGATTCCCATTCCGGTGGTGAACATGTGGTGACTCCACACTGCGAAACCCATGAATCCGATAATTGCTCCTGAGAAAATGACTAGACCGTAGCCGAAAAGAGGTTTTCTGGAAAATGTGGGGATTACTTCAGATACGATACCCATTGCGGGTAGAATCAAAATGTATACTTCAGGATGACCGAAAATCCAGAATAAATGTTGCCACAAGTGGGGTTTTCCACCCTCAAGGAAATCGTAGAAATTAGTTCCGTAGTTGCGGTCGAACATCAACTCCACCAAGGCTATTGTGATGGCGGGGAAGGCGAGGATAATGAGAAAGCTAACAACAAGAGTCATCCAGCAAAATACGGGCATCCTCATTAATGTCATTCCGGGTGCTCGCATGTTGATTATCGTGGCGATGAAGTTAAAAGATGCCAGCAGGGAGGCTAATCCTAATACTTGAATGCCGAATACCCAGAAGTCCGGACCCATGTCGCGGGTAACTTCCTCGAAACCTGTGTCCGTGAGCGGGGAATAGGCAAACCAACCAATTGCCGGTGCTCCGCCGGTAAAGAACCAGCTCATATTTAGGATAATGGCACCTGCAACAAAGCACCAAAGGCTCAGCGCGTTCATTCGCGGAAAGGCAACGTCTCGTGCTCCAATTTGCAGAGGCATTATGAAATTAAAGAAAGCGGCGCTTAGGGGCATGATCACGAGAAAAACCATTATAGTTCCATGCATCGTGAACATCTGATTATATTCCCTCTGACTTAAAATCTCCATATTCGGTCCCCATAACTGAGAGCGGATAAGTAGGGCTTGTATTCCCCCAAAGATCAAAGAACAGAGAGCGACCAAGCCATACAAAAGACCGATTTTCTTGTGGTCGATAGTGGTGAGCCAGTCGACAATTCCCGTTGCATGCTGGTCAGGTCGGCGGAAGATATCCAGAAGAGTCTTCGATTTTGTTTCCGGTGAAACGTACTTTACTGATTCGGTAGCCATGTCGTTTGCTTGTAGTGAAAATTAATGTTGTGTCTTTAATTTTGGCCAAGAAGGTAGGTGACCAGTTGCTCTATTTTCTTGGGATCATTTTTTAGCTCGCGGACGGGGTGTTGAACAACACCTTTATCTTTTTCCTCCTCCGTTGGTTGGTAATTTTTTACTACCTCATGGTTCCACATTAGGTTGCCGAATTTGATTTTGTCTGAATCACGAAGCCATTCGGTTAAGTTTTTCCTGTCATTCTGCATCCAACCTGCTGCAAGTGAGGTGCGTAATCCGAAAAGGGTTAGATTCGGTCCAATGGCGCCAAGTCCCGTGCTGTTGACTGCGTGACACTGGGTACAAAGACTGGTTTGGAAGTGATTTCTTCCCATTTCATAGTCATCCTGATTCTTTTTTTTCCATGCTTCGTTACCCACCTCTGGCGCTTGCCCTTTGTCGACGTCAACTGCTGCTTGCCACTCACGATGAGCTTTTTCGCCCAAGGACGAATCCTTTAGAAGTACAGTGTCTCCAGCCTTGTACGCCTTTTCTGAATTGTATTGCTCTGGTTTTTCTTTTGCTTGGAGAGATTGAAATCGATGTACCCATTCGTCGAAGTCTGCATCCGTCTGGGCCATTGCTCGGAACTGCATGTAGGCATGAGAGTTCCCGCAGAATTCCGCGCATTGCCCGTAGAACAATCCTCCCACGGGGTCGAACTCGTCAAAGAACGAACGATCCTTGAACACAGCCTCTCTCAATGAACCGTCGTGTACGGCAGGCATTGCCTCTGCTATGGTTGCCGGTGTCTTATGACCCTCCTTATCTGTTTGAAAGAGAAGTTTTTCTTGGTCGGCTACGAACCAGATGAAATTCTCTTGACCCGGCATGAGGTCCATTTTACCAGCGAGTTTCGGAAGCCAGAAACTGTGGATTACGTCTGTGGTGCGAAGATTGAGGCGAACGGCTTTGCTGGCGGGAAAGACAAGTTCGTTCGCTGTCACGATCCCGTATTCAGGATATTCGAAAACCCAGAAGAATCTCTTGCCCGTAACATTGACAGTAATTGCATCTTCAACCGCGGACCTCTCTAACTTGAGTTTTTTCAACATTTCCGTGTCGTTCGGATCAGGAACACGATTGAATAATACGATCCCCTGAAGAGTGGGGATTGCAAGAATGACTAATATCAAGGATGAGAACAAAATCAATGACGTCTCGATTTTGGGGTTTCCATGAGTCTGAGGTGGGATTTCCTTGGCGTCATCTTCTCCCTTAACCCGATATTTCCACAGAACGAAGAGAAGGCATCCCCCAACGGCGCAAAAGAGAAATATCGTAATCCAGATCGAGAGCATGAATATGTCGTACTGGTTTTGGGCTACGATGCCCTTTGGGTCCAAGGTGGATTGCTTATGGTTGATGTTGGAGCAACTGCCTAAAAGCCAAGGCAGAACCATAAGCCCGAGAAACGCCGGAATATTTTGAAGTAATCGTAAGATTCGTATCATCGTTGATTTTTGGCTGTAAATGTTGCTGGGCTTTACAGATATCTGTCGGCTACCAAGGCCACAAATAGGATCGGTAAATAAATGATTGTTGCATAGAAAAGTTTGCGAGCTGCGAGGTCGCGGTTTTTGCTCCACAAGAATTTAGCCGCCGCCCAAACAATGTATAAACTAAGAGGGATGGCACTCAGTAAGTACGACATCCCAGGCTGAGGTTGGCCAAACGGAGTGAAAATTGGAGCAAGCACCAGCACTGAAAGCAAAATGGAGTAAAACAAACTTTTCCGAGCGGAACCTTCACCCCCGTCACTAGCATGGGAGGGCATTACAAAGCCTCCTCGTCGGTAATCTTCTCGGTATGTCCATGCTATGGCCATGAAGTGAGGGAGTTGCCAAGCAAACAGTATACCGAACAGTATCCATCCAAAGGTGGTGGGTTGTCCTGCAGCCGCTACCCAACCAATCAGCGGCGGCAAGGCTCCGGCGATAGCCCCGATTTCGGTGGCATACACTGTCTTTTTCTTTAGCGGAGTGTAAACTAATATATAAGTAAGCAATGTGCCCAAAGTGAGCCCCGTCGCCCAAGCATTGGTTCCGAGCCAAAGTATAAGCAAGCCTATTGCGGATATCCCCAACCCAAAGGCCAATGCTGTTTCCGGTTCAATTAGTCGGGAGGGCAGGGGGCGTCCTGCGGTCCGGGGCATTCGCGCGTCTTCGATGCGTTCCATCCATTGGTTGAGAGCAGCGGCCCCTCCTGCTGCGAGTGAAGTTCCCAATATCAATGACCAAAATGTAAGTGCCTCCTTGTTGAGAGGGTGGTGGGCTAGGTATCCAAGTGCAGCCGTAAAGACCGAGAGCATGCTCAGTCTGGGTTTAGTGAGTTCGAAAAGGGCCGAAAAATTGAGCCGTGCAGCTCCATCAAACGATGCAGCATTTGCTTTCGCTGCATATTCCTTGGATCCGTTGAAATTCATACCTGTAAAATTTGCTTTAGGGTTCGTTTAAAACATCATTTTTTAAGACTCTTGCAAGGTCATTAAGCTGGGTTCTAGTATCGAAAGATGATCTAATGAGTCGATGCAGTTCAGCTCACAATAAATTTTTTTGAAGTTTAAGAACTCGTGCGAGTCGCATCGGTAGTTATCAGGGCAGGTGTCGGCACGAAATTGATATTTGATCCTTTTGGGTGATTGGCAGCAAGGGTTCACGGAATTTGCCTCATGTCATGAGTGCCGATGGTATAGAAGTTTACGATTTGGTTTTATCTGATTTTCACTTAAGGTTTACTGAAGTGATTTCTCTTTGGACAATCTTCATCACTAATGACATCTTGATCTTTCGCAAGTCCATTGGCATTCTCACTTCAATTAGTTTTTCATGCTCCCAATTTTAAAATTTCGTTTTATTCAGTTTTTCTACAGCCTTCCCTTGTTTTTTTTCGTCGCTTGCGGTGATGGGGATAGAGTATCATCCTTAGCATCCGTTGGATTTAATGAGATTCGCGCCGAGGTTTTATCCATAGACCAAAATACCAGCCGCATCATTGCTGTTCCCAAAATTATTGGGCGTCAAGTGCTTGGTTTTCCCGAACTCGACCTCGGGAAATCAATTAAATTCAAAGTGGAGCCCGGTGATTTCGGTTATTTATCTCCCCGAAAAGTATTTCGTGCAAAAGTTCAGACAAACTCCCGTTTAGATTCACGGGTATTGAGCTTATCGAATATTTGGCCGGATGATCCTACTCATCGCATTCGCTTCGAAAACTACAAGCGTTTGCTCAAGAGGGATACTTTGAGCCGTGGGGACGATCCTATCCGCACGATTGGTGAATATCTACCTCCGTTTGCTCTTTTCGATCAAGACGGTGACTTGCTCACGACCGACTTTTTCGACGGCAAGAGCACCGTCCTGAACTTTATATTCACTCGCTGCTCGATGGCTGAGATGTGTCCTGCGTCCACCAATCGCATGAGGCGTTTGCAAAACCTCGTTTTCGCCAATAATCTTTCCGACGTCCAGTTTCTTTCAATTACGCTCGATCCGGAATACGATGTTCCCGGCGTGCTCAAGTCTTATGCCCTTGCCTACGGAGTCGACGAATCGAACTTTCGCTTTGCCACTGCGCCCAAGTCCGTGATCGACGATCTTGTACGCCAATTCGGCATCGGTCGTAAAAAGGATGATTCCATGACTCTCGACCACACCATGCGCACGCTCGTCGTCAATAGTCTTCGCCAATTGGTCTATCAAGTGCCCGGCAAAGGTTGGTCGGAGGATGATTTTTTAGCTCGACTGATAGGGGGGTCGAACAATGAAAAATAACGTCACCGACCCTATTTCCAAAACTTCCGCTAATGTTACCGGCATCCGCCTTGTGGTTTGTACGCTCCCTTTCTTTGCCGCCTACTGGGCTATAAGGGCTATTCCTGTGGAACCCTGTGACTTTTTACACGCCCAGACTTACAACGCTGAGGGCACCCTTGATTACTGCGGACCCGGTGATTCTGGTTTTGTTGACCTTACTCGACGGTCTTGGCCCTTGAGCCTCAAATTGGAAGCCCTCGATGACCTTCGTCTCGGAGAGCCATGCCGATTTCGCGCCGACATTCATCAATTCGATGGGTCGCCCTTAGGGTTTGATGACGTCGCTTTGAGCCATACTAAAAAAATACACCTTCTTGCCATAGATCCTGCCCTCGATGACTACATACATCTGCATCCCATTCCCGATCCGGAATTTCCCGGCGTCTGGACTTTTTCGCTCACCCCTTCTTCAGCTGGTGCTTATCGCTTGTTTTTCGATTTCATTCCAGTTCGAAGTCCTCGCCGCGTACTTCTTTCCGCCGGTTTCGAAGTCGCGGGTCAACCGGGTTCAATCGCCGGGGGTGAAAGTTTGAAGGTCGAACGAGCGGGATATACTTTTTCCTTAATTCCAGAGTCTTCCGGTCTTTCCGTTGGCAAGGACGAGAACCTTCTTTTCGAGGCTCGTGATGCCAAGGGGAAGCCGGTAACGTTGCAACCTGTCATGGGTGCTTTTGCACATCTCGTCGCCTTCGATGACGAATGTCGAGGCTTCGCTCACCTCCATCCCGAGGAAAACTTGATTCCCGTCGAGGGGCAAGAACTACATAGCGGTTCTCTTACCTTCGGCTTTCGGGCTCCGAGTACAGGTCACTTCCGGTTGTGGGCTCAGGTTCGGATCGCCGGACAAGAGATTTTTGTGCCCTTTGATCTCCAGTCCGGAGTCTGAGGAAATACCACCTTTCAGTCGGCAGGCAACATGAGTGAAGTTGAATCCTATCGTGGTCGTGATCCCCGAAAATCATTAGCCAAAAAGTTAACCGTTGCCGTTTGGGTCATCTCCGGAGCCGTCCTTTTCTTGGTAGGGCTCATGCGTCAAGTGAAGTTCAATCTGCCCGAGGGAACGAACTTGGACTTCCTTCCTCCTCTTCACGCTCTTTTGAATTCGGGGGCGGCATTTGCTTTGTTGATGGCGATTTTTTCGATCAAAGGCGGGAAAGTGCAGAGCCACAAAAGATGGATTTACATGGCGATGTCTTGTTCGCTTATCTTTCTCCTTTGCTACGTGGCTTACCATTTCACCACTGCCGAAACGATTTACGGAGATCTAGATGATGATGGTTTCTTGAATGATGCGGAGAGGGAAGAGGCAGGCGGAATGCGTTTGTTTTACCTTTCCATTTTGCTTTCACATATCGTCTTGGCGGCTATCAGCCTGCCTTTCATACTGCTTACTTTCGTCTATGGATTTACCAATCAGTTCGAGAAGCATCGAAAGATGGCGAAGAAAGTCTTTCCTGTCTGGCTCTACGTGGCGATCACCGGGCCGGTCGTTTACCTGCTTTTAAAACCTTATTATTAATTCAGACCTTTTCCCGATGATCTTGTCTGTAATTCCATAAGAGAGATCGAAACCTGTTTTCACCTTAATGTCCTAAACCCCTAAGACTCTTAGGTTTTTCTCACCCATCTTTGAAGGATGAAATCTTTCGTTTCAGCCAATTTTTCCTTTGAATCGAAAAGGTGCTCGTATTCGGGGAAGAAAGCATCTCCATCGGCTACCTTCCTGGGGACGGTGGTCAAGTATAGCTCACCGCATTG
>MDTC01091799.1_pt1 | contig 51609 bp, 41 predicted proteins | sample 811181 | NCBI WGS metagenome assembly MDTC01 (sample SAMN05326644, study PRJNA326480) | marine metagenome | isolation source: seawater | place: Pacific Ocean: North | collected 2011 | reverse complement strand
GTGGTTAATAAGGGTGAGCGCAAGGAGTTGGTGGATCATCTTTTGCAGGAAGTGAATCTATGGGATGTGCGCAAGACGGCGGTGAGCACCTATTCTGGTGGCATGAAGCAGCGCTTCGGTATTGCCCAGGCCCTCATCGGCGATCCACGCTTGGTAATTGTAGATGAGCCCACCGCGGGTCTTGATCCGCAGGAGCGTCGTCGCTTCCACAACCTGCTGGCGGATATTGGTGAGGAAACCGTGGTAATTCTCTCTACCCACATCGTAGAGGACGTCAGCGATCTCTGTTCCGACATGGCGATCATGGGCAAGGGCAAGATTCTCATCCATGGCAAGCCCGATGAAGTCATTGCCAGACTGGATGGTTCCATCTATAGCAAGATCATCGATCGCAGTGAGCTGGATGGGTACGAGGCTAACTACCAGGTGCTGTTTTCTACCCTGGTTGGCGGGCGCACCAGAATACACATCGTCAGTGAGGGGGATCCAGGGAATGGTTTCGTCGCGACGCCTGTGAGTCTCGAAGATGTGTACTTCTCCACTTTGCGCGAACACCAGATTCAGATCGCCGCCTGATCGCTGTCCAGTCAGCCAAGGATTAAAACCCGATGTTCAATCAAATCTTTCGCTTCGAGTTGGCCTTTCACTCCAGGCAGCCATTGGTCTATGTGGTGTCCGCTGTGCTGTTTATTCTCAGCTTCGGCGCAACCGTTTCTGATAATATCAGTATTGGTGGCACTGTCTCCAACATCAATATCAACTCCCCATTTAATGTCATTGTGGTGTTGTCCAGCATCAGCTTTATCGCAGCACTTGTTGCTGGTGTGGCCTTTGCTTCCTCGCCAATCCTCAGAGACTTCGACAACAAGGTGGCCGAGTTATTCTTCACGACCCATGTGAGCAAATTCGACTATCTGTTTGGACGTTTCTGCGGCGCCATGCTGTTCTGTTTCATTGTCTATTTCGCTGCATTGTTAGGCGTATTCCTCGGCGAGTTCATGCCCTGGATTGATCCAGAGCGTCTGGGTCCAACGCGGCTCGATGCTTACTGGTTTGCGACCTGGGCCATTGCCATGCCGAATATTTTATTGATTGGCACCCTGGTATTCCTGGTAACCACGCTGACTCGCAGTCTATTGGCTAGTTACGTCGTGCTGGTACTGATTCTCGTTGTCCAGGCCACCGTATCGGCTCTGGTCGACCCGGAAGACATCGCGCTATTGAGCCTACTGGACCCATTCGGGCAGGTGGCAATTACCGAGATTACTCGCTACTGGACCCCGTTCGAGATGAACGAGCAGGTCATGCCAATGGCAGGTAGCTTGCTTTATAACCGCCTGGCTGCGGCGGTGCTAATGGCTGTGTTCCTGGTGCTTGCCTTCCGGTTTTTCCGATTTTCCCTGGCATCCGGTTCAAGCAAGCGATGGTTCGCAAAATGGCGTCAGCGCAGGCAAGAAAAGAAAGCGCCAGTTGACACCGTTTCCCCACCGGCAGTTGACGTTCAGCCGGCTCGCCGATTTGATGTCTCGGCACAATTTTCACAGGCATGGTCGCTGCTGCGAATCGAGTTTTACAACATCATCATTGGCAAGGCATTCCTGGTGATGGCGTTGATCGGTATGTTGCAGGTTGTCGTCAATGCCGTGTTTGGACTCGCCAGTCTATTTGGTACTGACGTCTATCCAACAACCGGCGCGTTGGTTTTAATTGTTAACGGCAGTTATAGCCTGCCGCTTTTGGTGGTCATGATTTTCTATTCCAGCGAACTGCTGGTGCGGGAACGCAACGTGCAGGTTTCCGAGATGCTGGATTCCATGCCCTATCCAAACTGGGCAATCATCGGCGCCAAACTCCTGGCCTTGATGTGTGTTATGGCTGTGATGTTGCTATCGGTGATCATTGGGGCCCTGCTGGTGCAGATCGGGAAGGGATTCTACGATTTTGAAATACTGCAGTATGTTTTTGGCCTCTTCTCCTTCTTTCAGTTTCCAATCTGGTTTTCCTGTGTGCTGGCTGTGTTTGCCCAGGTTATTGCCGGCAACCGCTATCTCGGCATGTTTATCATGGTGCTGTACTTTGTCGGTAGCCTTATACTGCCGCAACAAGGATTCGACCATAATCTCTATCTTCTCTCGACGCCGGGTATTCCGTACTCAATCTTCACGGGTTGGGGACCAAACCTCGCCGCTTATGTCTGGTTTTCTGTCTATTGGTCGCTGTTTTGTTTGCTGCTGCTGATCGCAGTTCACCTAGTCTGGCCAAGGGGAAGTGATACTCGCAGTCGCTGGCGCTGGAGGAGCATCCGCGCAAGGCTGACTGCTCCCGTTGCGGCGACAGTGGCGGCTAGCTTTCTACTTCTCGCCGCGACAGGTGGGTTCATTTACTACAACACAAATGTGCTCAATCAGAAACTCAGTGCTTTGGATAGTGAGGAATTGCTGGCGGGCTATGAGAAAGCATACAAGCAATATGAAGATATACGCTTTCCAGACATCGTCGACCTCTATGCGGAAGTAGATATATTTCCCACAGAGCGTGAGGCGCACATCGAAGGTCGCTACACACTGGAGAATAATTATCAGTCAAGTATTCCAGAACTTCACTTCACTATGCCGCCGCGGCTCACCCTGGCAAACCTTGATGTGCCGGGTGCAGAGTTAACCCATGCCGATGAAGACCTTGGTTACTATATTTACGAGTTTGCGAGCCCCATGCGGCCCGGCGCGGTTCTCGACGTTTCTTTTGCCGTGGATTGGTTGACGCCTGGTTTTGTGAACAATGGCCCAACCATGAGCCTACTAAGCAATGGCACATTCTTTAATAACACCGAGGCATTTCCTCTACCCGGTTATAACAAGGGTGCCGAGTTGCTTGACAACAACAGGAGGCGGCGCTTTGACCTGCCGCCCGCCGAGCGTGCTGCCAGCATTTACGACGAAAGCAAGTATGACCAGGGTTTTGGCAGCATTCGTATGCGCGCCGGCTACGAGGCGATTGTCAGTACTTCAAGTAATCAGATTGCGGTGACGCCTGGCTACCTGGAGCGGGAATGGGAGGAGGATGGGCGTCGCTATTTTCACTACAAGATGGATCAGCCGATTTGGCCATTCGTGTCCTATCTTTCCGCTGACTACGAGATGAAAGCGGATAGCTGGAATGACGTCGATATTGAGGTTTACTACAAGCACGAATATAACGTGGATCGCATGATTGAGGCCTCGCAAAAATCGCTGGAGTATTTCAGCGAAAATTTCAGCCCCTATCAATATCGGCAGTATCGTATTTTCGAGTTCCCCAGGCAGCGCGGCACCTTTGCGCAGTCTTTCCCGAATACCATTCCGTTTTCAGAGGCCATTGGCTTTGTGGCTGACATCACTGATCCTGAGAGCATTGACTATGTGTTTTATGTCACGGCGCACGAGTTGGCTCATCAATGGTGGGCACATCAGGTGATCGGTGCCAATGTACAGGGCGGGGCGGTGCTCACCGAAACCCTGTCTCAGTATTCGGCGCTGATGGTGATGGAGCAGGAGTATGGTTCCGCCTCTATGCAGCGTTTCTTGAAGTATGAGTTGGACAATTACCTGAATAGTCGTGGTGCTGAGGTGTTGGAAGAACTGCCTCTCATGCTGGTGGAGAACCAGGGCTATATCCACTACCGCAAGGGTAGCCTGGTGCTCTATGCCATGAAGGACTACCTGGGCGAAGACACGGTCAACAGAGTACTCAGTGAATTTATTGATGAATGGGGATTTCAGGGCCCGCCATACCCGACTACCCGGGATCTGGTTGCCAAGTTCCGGGAGGCAGCAGCTCCGGAATTTCAGTCGGTGATTACGGACCTGTTCGAGAAGATCGTGCTGTTTGATTTGCGTGCAGAGGACAGTTTCTACACGAAACTGGATGACGGCAGCTTCGACGTCACGATTAACGTCTCGGCATCCAAGTTTGAGGCTGATGGCCAGGGAGAGGAGAATCGGGTTGGCATCGATGCCCTGCTGGACATCGGTATCCTGGGTGAAGACGATCCCGAAACCGGCGTGCCGACAGTGCTCTATGTACAGAAGGAACGGATAGACCAAGAGCAGCAATCATTTAGCGTGAATGTCGATCAACGCCCGGTCTCTGCTGGCATTGATCCTTTCAACAAGATGATCGACCGCAATCCGGATGACAATATCACGCGGGTGAGTGAGAGCGAAGAGTAGGGCTAGCTCATGCGGCTGAAAAGAAGGTCAACTAAATAAAAAATAAAGAAGTGGGCAAACAAAAGAAGGGGTCAGAGTAAAAATACAGCACTGTATTTTTACTCTGACCCCTTTTGTTTTTTCTTGTTCACCCATTTTGTTCTTTGGTTTTTGTGCCTACGACTCACGACCTAGCGGCAAGAGTGGAACGGTGGTTCATTATAAGTATAGGCCAACTGCATCGCGTCCAGCATGGTCCAAAGCACATCGAGCTTGAACTGCAGGATGTCCAGTGCATGCTCCTGCTGCTCGCGGGTCTTGAAGTAGTCTAGAGTGATGTTCAGTCCATGCTGCACATCACGACGTGCTTCAGAAAGGCGTTTGCGAAAATATTGGTAACCCTCGGCATCGATCCAGGGATAGTGAGTTGGCCAGGAATCGAGACGCGACTGGTGAATCTCCGGGGCAAATAGCTCAGTCAAAGAAGAACAAGCTGCCTCCTGCCAGCTCGCGCGCCTGGCAAAGTTAAGATAGGCATCGCACGCGAAACGCACTCCCGGAAGCACCTGCTCATGGGAAACGATTTGCTCGCGTGTCATGCCAACAGCTTCGCCCAATCTCAACCATGCCTCAATGCCACCTTCTTCTCCGGCGACGCCATCATGATCAAGAATACGCTGCACCCATTCGCGCCGCATGTCCCGTTCAGTGCAGTTAGCCATGATGGCAGCATCCTTGATCGGGATTGTTACCTGGTAGTAAAAACGGTTTGCCACCCAACCGTGAATCTGTTCACGACTACTCTCTCCGCCGTTCATGGCTACGTGAAACGGATGATAGATGTGATAAAACTTTCCTTTCTCTCGGAGTTTCTGTTCAAACTCCTCTCTACTCCAGGCGCTCATGATGATTCTCTAGGATTGATCAGTATTGAATTGTTTGGCGTTTTTCATATTTCGAAATAACAATGGTGCTGGCTCGTCAGGATCAAATTCATTTTGCGCTCGATCAGTGATAGCAGTCACCTTGTCGTGATAGGGAGAAAGGCTGCAAACAGGATCAGCATTTGCTGCATCTCCCGTTAGCATCAAAGCCTGGCAGCGACAGCCCCCTAGATCGATCTCTTTTTCCGGGCAGCTGGCGCAAGGTTCGACCATCCAATCTGTCCCGCGATATTTGTTAAACAGATCCGAAGAGCGCCATATATCGCCCAGATTTTGCTGCTTTACATTCGGGAATTCCACGCCTGGAATAATTTTTGCGGCGTGGCACGGCAACACGTCGCCTTCAGGAGTAACATTAATAAAAGTCGTCGCCCACCCATTGCTGCACTTCTTTGGGCGGTCATCATAGTAATCCGGTGCAACAAAAAATACGTCCATGTTGCCTTGATGACGGCTGCGGAATTCATTGGTCACACGCTCGGCATTTTCTAATTGCTTCTTGCTGGGCAGCAAACCCTGCTGGTTGTGTTTGGCCCAACCATAATATTGCGTGTTGGCCAGTTCGACGAACTCTGCACCAAGCTGCTCAGCAGTTTCCAGAAATTCTCCAACTTGGTGTAAGTTATGCCGATGGAGAACGAAGTTTAATCCAAGTGGCAATTTTTGGCGAATGACTTCCTTGGTCATTGCCATTTTCTGGTCGAAACTGTCGGTTCCGCCAAATTTTTCATTGGACTCCTTATTACTGCCTTGAAAGGATATTTGAATATGTCCGAGCCCAGCTTCCTTGAATGCAGCGATTTTGTCAGCATCTAAACCGATAGCCGAAGTAATGAGGTTGGTATAAAAGCCAAGGGATTTTGCCTCTTCAAGCAGCTGCAATAAATCCGCGCGTACCAAAGGCTCTCCGCCGGAAAACCCTAGCTGAACTGCACCCAGCTTACGGGCTTGACGAAGCACATCAATCCATTCATCAGTGGTGAGCTCTTGTTTCCGATTAGCAGAGATTTGCAGAGGGTTGGAACAGTATGGGCACTGTACCGGGCAGGCATAAGTAAGCTCTGCCAGCAGCCACATCGGGATATATTTCTTCTCGTCTGCATCGTCAGATGGAGACGATCCAATCTTGTTCTTGGGCATCGTTCAAAAATTCTCTTACGTCATTCTCGAGTCCTTCGACCCCAGGAAACGTTTGCTGCAGTTCATCTACAAGAGCAGCAAGCGTCGTTGGTTGCTGACAACGCTGCATTATTTCGGCTGCGCTGCCACTTAATTTGACCAACCCTTCGGGGAACAGCAGCACATGACATTCCTGCGCCTCCTCCCATTGAAATCGATACTGGGGGTTGATAGAAAACTGATCTAAGTCGATGTTTAGGCTACTCATTATAAATCTCGCAGGATCGTTGGCGTCAGAGATAAGGCAGTTTGCCTAAAGCTCCACCTCCATGCCGTCATAAGATACTTCAACACCTTCATCGAGCACGCGCTGCCGTTGCTCGGATTCTTCGTTCAAGATTGGGTTGGTATTGTTTATATGAATGAGGATTTTACGAGGTTTATTCATGGGCCGCAAAACGTCTAACATGCCCCCCTCTCCAGATTGCGGCAAATGTCCCATATCGGCAGCTTTTTTCTCACCAAGTCCAACGACTTGCATCTCGTCTTCTTCCCAGAAGGTTCCATCTATCAATAGGCAATCAGCTTCACTCATTAATTGCCGGGTCTGATCGGTGATTTCTCCAAGCCCGGGTGCATAGAACATCGCTTTGCCGCTAATGTCGTCAGTAACTTTGATACCAATGTTGTCACCTATGTGAGCGTCGTTCCGGTGGGGAGAATAGGGTGGTGCTTTGCCTGTCACCGGTATCGCGGTGAAAGAAAGATTCTCAATGCCCGCTATGTTGAAACTGTTTCCATCTAGGGGAATAGGGTGACGATTAATCCCACCATTCCAGTGTTTCAGCATTTCAAACAGCGGAAAGCCTGTGCTGAGATCTTCGAATACCATATCGCTGCAGTAAATTTCATGGGGGCATCCTTCGCGCAGCATTAATAAACCCGTTGTATGGTCAATCTGGCTATCCATGAAAACAATGGCCTTGATTGCGGTATCACGAATGTCCCTGGCTGGTTGCAGCGCCGGAAATGCCGCCAATTGCGCGAGTAGGTCAGGAGAGGTATTGAATAAAACCCAATCTACAGCGTTCGAACTGACTGCGATTGAAGACTGAGTGCGCGGTGTTGCCTTAATGCTGCCAGTGCGCACGCCATGACAATTTGGGCAGTTGCAATTCCATTGGGGGAAACCACCACCAGCTGCGGAACCTAAAACTCTGATGTGCATGATGAATCTATCTTTAAAGGGTTGTTAACTGGAATATGATGAGGACATTGAGCGTGCACAAACAAAAACGCCAGACTGAGTCTGGCGTTTTTCATATTAGGTCCTACGGCTAGTGATTCCGTTAAAACGGGCTATTCGTAGTACTAATTTCTCCTAGCTTCTGTCTAAAAATTAGACAGACTTGAAGTACATTGTGACTTCAAAACCAAGACGGATCTTTTGATAAGAGGGCTTAGTCCACATAGCACTGGTCTCCCGATGTTTAGTTTTAAACTTATATTTAACATGTACTATAAAATTATAGCTTCTTGAATTTAGCATGGTTTCGTAGCCGCTGGCTAGTGAATTCAAGAGGCTCGCAGGCGGGTATTTGGTGCCAGAATAACATTCTTGGTTGCGCATAATTGCGCCTCTGAATGTGTGATTTTGACAGGAATTCTGACCTTATACCGGCCACTGCGGAATCCCTGGGTCTGGGGAAATATAACCTAGGGCCCAATTTCTAATTAATTGATAAGTTTAGATATTATTGGTTTCCAAACACTTCCAGGTAGAAAGCCAGCTCCGCTTCCAGTGCAGAAACTTGATTAGCCAGATTTCTAAAGCCATGACCTTCCCCGGGGAAAGTCATGTACTTCACGTAAACGCCTTTCTGTTGCAAATTGTCACAAACCATCTCCGCCTGCGTGGGCGGCACCACCTTATCCTGGAGACCCTGTAACAACAGCAAAGGGGCATCAATTTTGTCCAGATGATGTATCGGAGAGCGTTCCCGGTAGATATCAACTGCATCAGGATACGGCCCGATCAGCTTGTCCAGATAGCGGGATTCAAATTTATGGGTTTCCCGGGCCAGCACCTCAAGGTCGCTTACCCCATAATAACTGGCACCGGCCGCAAACAGTGCCGTATGCGCCAACCCTGCCATGACTGAGTAGCCACCGGCACTGCCACCATGGATTACGACTCTGGCCGGGTCCACAAGGTTTTCGGCAATCAGATACTCAACCGCACTCACTACATCTTGCAGATCAACAACACCCCAACTCAGATTCAATTGCTGGCGAAATGCCCTACCCCATCCCGTGCTGCCTCGGTGGTTAACATCCAGAACGGCGAAGCCACGATTAGTCCAATACTGCAGTTTAAGATGAAGCACAGGCCGCGCCGCGCTTGTGGGCCCGCCGTGCACACTCACCAATAAAGGTGGCAGTTCGTGAGCCGAGTACTGATGACTTGCGTTCGTAGGTGGATAGAACAAACCATATGCGGTTGCATGGTTTGCGGTTTCGTATTCAATTAATTCTGGTGTTGCAATCTCGGCTGCGTCAATTTGCGTCATTGCTCCGGTTATTTTTCTGGGAGCTCTCGTCGAAGATTTTTTTGACTCTGAATCGGTTTCGTATCTATAGACACCGTGTGAATCGAATTCAGTGGCGCCACAGAAATAAAGAGAGCCATCCTGGCTATTTAGATCTTCGATCTGACCAAAACCCTCAACCAATATATGATGACTCCATGGCGCACTAGACCCTGCACCACCTTGTGAATCCTGTCTCAGCCTGGCGATGGACCACAGGCCGTTTTGAGTGTAGCTGGCGAGGATTTCATCATTATTATCAATGTCATAGTTGTATTTACCCACTTGCCATTGCGCTGAACAGAACTCCGCTGATAAAGGCAGTATGCAAGTAGGCGCCTGTTTACCCTGCAATTCTTCCGGATCGATACAATAAAGATTCCACCAATCTGACCAGTCTGCAATAAAGTAGAGCCAGCCTTTAGAATCAAACCGAAGTTGCAACAGTGAGCCTGGCTTTTGACCATCAATGCGGTTAAATTGCATGGCTTGCCCGTCTGCAGCCAAGGAAGCCACTCTAATCTGCGTCACATCCCAGGGCATATTGGGATGATCCCAGCTAACGAAAGCGAGTTTTTGATAGTCATTAGAAAGGCAAGGTGAAGATACGAAATCAGAATCTTGAAAGAGCACATCACCATCGATAAGACATTCACTGCCAATCGCAAGCGAGACCAGCGTATTGTGAACATCAGCAGCGGAAAATTTCTCTGGGTCAACCTGGCGGTGGTCTTCCCTGATGCAGATGAGACGATTCCTGAATCCATCGAAAGCAAAGTCGGCATAGCGAAGACCGCTATTTGCGGGAGTAATTTGTCGAGCTACGCCTGCTTCTTTGCAGGCAAAACCGACTTTATCCAGTGCAATGCTGTAAAGAGCCTGATCGTTGAAATTGACAAAGAACAACATGCCTGCTGCAACAATGTACGGTGAGCCGCCATACTCATGCACTCTGCTTCGAACATTGAATTGAGCCGGTGTAATTTGGATGGGCGCACCCGCATCTGTTTGTAGCCAGACAGCCATTTGGCCGCGGTCGCCGTCCACGCAATTTATGAAGTAGACACCATTTTCCGTTGGCTGCAGAAATCCAATTTCTTCCGACTGCCCACTCACTTTTTCCGCAGTCAACCCAGACTGCCACGTTCCCAATGGCGATGCAGACTTAGCCACTCTTAAGCTCTCTAGGGCGTGCAGTCTCGCCACGAGACAGTGAAAATATGAGGCCAGGGAGACAGAGCAGCGCTGCAAGGTAAAAAGCAGTTCGTATGGTCGAAGCCAGTAGAGAGAAATTGTCTGGCGAAAAAGGCAAGTCTCCAACGAAGATTGCAAATAACAAAGTCACCAGGACCATGCTGGCCATCTGGCCCAAGATGCGAGTTATAGCGACAGCTGAAGATGCTGCACCTAGAAATCTATTCTCCACTGAACCCATCATCGCGTTCACGTTGGGCGTGGAAAACAAACTAAATCCGAAGCCGGTAATGAACAGTGCCAATATAATTCGCGGCAGTGAATCGTCACTGCCTAATGAGGCGAGAGCGAGCAAGCCAACGGCGGTAATCAACATGCCGGACGAAGCGAGCCAGCGTGGTTCGAGCTGATCTGCGTAACGGCCTACCAAAGGAGACAATATAGCCATTACGAGAGGCTGCACCATCATGACGGCGCCAGCAAGCATCGCCGACATTCCTTGTATGTATTGCAGATAGAGGCTGACTAACACCACATTCATGAACGTAGCGCTATAGATAATAAGCGAAGCCATGCAGGAGAAGGTAAAGAGTCGATTGGTAAAAAACAGGGTCACATTCCATAGCGGTTGCTCCGCTCTTCGCGCGTAGCTAAAGAAAACCAGCACTCCCGTAATGCCGCCAATAAAAATTAGCAAGGCAAAACCTTGAGGCATATAAGCAGAGCCTACGCAGATGAGTGCGATACTTCCTGCATACAATCCGGCTCCAATTACATCAAAACTACCCCGTTCTTCAGCAGACCATTCCTTTTTTACTTTAAAGAGTCCGATGTAAAGCACCGCAAAAGCGAGTGGTATCTGTAAGTAGAACGTGGGGCGCCAACCAAAATATTCTGTGATTACTCCACCTAACAGTGGCCCTACAGCCAAGCCTACATAGATCAGCGAGATGACCCAGCCTATTGCTCGCCCTCGCGCCTGTGGCGGAAACACCGACGAGATAAGTGCCATCTGAGTTGCATAAAGCATAGCTGCGCCAAAGCCTTGAAGGAATCGAGCCACTAACAACTGTGAACTATCACCCGCCATGCTTGCCATAAGTGATGACACGATCACGGTCATGGCGCCTATTAGGAACACTTTCTTGCGCCCAAACATGTCAGCTACGCGGCCAAAGATCAGCACAAACATCGCACTTGCCATCAGGAAAACCGTAGGCACCCAACTCACTGCGACCGCTGATAAATTTAAGTCCGAGGCTATATCTGGCAAGGCCACATTGACCGAAGACAACATGATGGGAACGGCCAGGGCATTAGGTAGGACCATGAGCAGTACAGACCTTTGTTCAGTTTTCAGCGTAGATTCTTTAGTCACCGGAGATTGAATACCCTTAATCTAGACCAGTCTATAACTGAGAGAGTACATTGTAGATCGCCAGGGCTATTTTTCCTAAACATCCATCAGACTTTATGTACAGGATGCACTGTATGCCGCGGGCGCATGGATGTGAAGGGGCGGCGATATACAAGATGCAAAAAAAAGGGTAAGAGGAAAAGTAAAAAAGGGGGCAGAGTAAAAATACAGTGCTGTATTTTTACTCTGCCCCCTTTTTTACTTTTATACGTTTTGCCTTTCGCTCAAGTATCGAAGATCGCTACCAGGCAGCCCTTGGAGTCAGGCACTTCCTGCATATCGATGGTGCCGCCGGCCAACACGGTGTCGAGGGCGTCTTTCAGGTACTCATCGTGGGCTTCATTGCGCTGAGTTTCATAACCTAGCTGGTCATTGATAGGGCCACGAAACAGCACTTCCTGGGTCTGGGGGTTAATCACGAAGACTTCGGCAGTGCGTTCAACGCCCAACGCCTTGGCCAGCACCTGACCTTCATCCTTGAGGATGGGGAACTCGATACCGAACTCGTTGGACTCACGACTAATGCGCTTGGTGTCATCCTGGATGTTAGCGTTGAACATCAGGAACTCGACATTCTGGTCTGCATATAGGTCTCTAACTTCCCGGTACTGGGGCAGCGCAATGCGCGCAATCGGACAACCAACGCCTTGCACGTACATGACGATGAATTCACTGTCACGATATTGGTCCAGCGTGTGCATCACGCCATTCTGGTCCTGTAGTTCAAAATCCGGTAGTGACTTTAGCCACTCATCTGCGAGGCTGGTTACCGAAAGGGCGGCCAGGGCCAGGCCGAGTAAAGTTTGCTTCAACATAATTCCTTCCTTTTGGTCTTCTCTATCTATGTAATTCGGTCTGTAACAATCTGATTATCGTAAACGCGATCGTTGATCAATTTCTTACGGCTCGTGCTTCAATCATCGACTACATAGGTGAGGTAGCCGGTAAACATTTCTTCCCAGCTTTCCAGACCCCAGGTTACTGCTTCTCTTGGGTCAGGATTGAATGGGTTAGACAATGAGTTATCGAATGCGCCAGCAACCTGCACTTTGGTGCCTGCTGCCAGGCTTACCGGCTTATCTAGCCAGTAGTGTGGCTGCCAGCCGTAGTTATAGGCTGGAATACTGAAAACATCCTCGGTCTTTCCATCGGGCTGCATGAAGGCAAACTTCATGTGTTTGCCGCGGTAATTCATACGCGCACGCACCGCCAGCAGTTTAACCGGCTCATCGAATTGGTAGGCCGCGGAAATAGGGTGCTCCCAATCACCCGGTGCGATGGTGAAACGCTCCGCCACCGCTCTGGTTAGAATCTCTTTCTCCGCCGGTATGTCGCTGAAATAAAGTCCAATGCTGGTGTTGTCCCTTATCTGAAGACCATTGGTAACATAGTGAAACTGTAGGGCCAGTTTGTGGCCAGCGGGAATGCGCACGCCAGTGCCTTCAGGAAACACGGTGGCGGGGTTTTCGCCCGGTATAAAACTGCCCAGGAATCGTCGCTCCGCTGTCTTTTTGGTTTTCTCTGGACCCCAGAAATCTTCGTCGGGAGCGATCACAAAAGTCATCAGATGGTGCAGCACGCGTTCGTCACCGGGGGAGTACTGGAAGGCACGCACCCATTTTTCTTCTTCGAATGGTAATTCAACTTCCAGGTATTCGTAATCCTGAATACCAACAGCTGGCACTATGTTGGTGGGGGATTCAACGATAAAATCAGGCTCACCCAACTGCCAGTCGAATTCCTTTTCCAAAGGAATAAGTTCCAGCGGATCAACTTCGCCTTCGCCGCGCGGTGCGCCGGCTTCCATCCAATGCAGTAATTTCTGGCGCTCCGTGGCAGAGATTGCATGGGCATTGGCAGAGGTTCCAGCTTCAGGATCTACCTGCATCGGCGGCATGCGCTTATTGAGGATGACTTCACGTACCATTGGTGACCAACCCAGCAAGGACACGTAACTATCAAACGGAAAGGGTCCAGCGCCGCCCCAGCGGTGGCATATGGCACAGTTTTCAGCAACGATGGGTGCCACTTCAGTGCTATAGTCAGGAGGGCTTTCCTTGTGGCGTGCCAGGTCGGTGTATTCGATTGCGCAACCAGTTACATCTGCAGTCACGGTGTCAGAGGCGTCGTCGTCAATGACAGCCATCAATCTTTCATTCAAAGCTGCGTCAGTGCCGCCACGATAAAACAGGGACATACGCTCTGGATTGAAAACCAGCACTTCGCCTGCCTGGCTCAAGCCCAGACTTTCGGCCACCAGCTTCATCTCGTCTCCGAGCACTGGAAAAGGAAGCTGCCACTGGTGGCGTTCAGACCGAGTGGCACCACTTACATCCAAGCCAACAAATTCAACACTTTCACCAAACTGGCTCTGTAAACCACCCAGTTCTTTCGCAGCATTCATTGCTGCTGAACAACTTCCGTCAAGTGTCAGCATTACCAAGGCGTCGCGATGTTGATAACGACTTAGTTGATGGAATCGGCCTTGTTCATCTAACAGGGCAAAGTCTCCAACCCGCTCGGTTGCCGCCACGCTCTGTCCAGCAACTGCGTAAAGCGTTGCAGCGATCAAAGAGGCGCCAAGTTTTGCGAGCTGTAGTAGACGTAGTTTAGTTCTCATGTGACCCCCTACGCGCTACATCGCCATGGGGTTGGAGCTGACATGGGGCGTTTCGGATTGTTCCCTTGTCCAGTTACGATCTGGCTGCGTCAATCCTCCGCGTGCCGGACCGCCGGCATTGTAAATCCCGCCGCGCAGCACATAGAGGAGGTAGTCTGTCTCCTTGGCCAGGTCTGATTCTTTATCTGTGTAGTTAGCCACGGCAAGTTCGATAGCACCAATGCGGTTTTCTACTTCTGGATGCGCAAGGATGTCGCCAATGACGACCTTGAGAAGTTCGAGGTTGTCGAGAATATACGCTGCATCTGGGTGCGCGGAATAAAAGTTTGGCGCGATTACCGGATTGGTTGGTATATCACTGGGCAGCGAAACCATGCTGCCATGGAGTCGCGTGATCTTCTCTCCATAAATGTCTAGCAGGTTCTGGATATCTGCGTCTCTGGATTCCTTGTCCGGCGCAGTAATTAGAACCTCAAGCAAGGCGACCTTCAGCCATTGTGAGGCCCATGTCAGTCCGCTCAGCTGCGGGAAACCCGCGTTGTATGCATAGGCATAGTCGTGATCGGACAGTAATTCGTCTGATTTGGGTAAGTACGCGATTGAATGCTCGTGTACTGAAAGGTAATCCTGTACCACTTGCGAGACTGCTGCCTTCTTATCCTCGTAGGCAGGATTCAGATAGACCTCAATCAACTGCTCAACGAACAGACGACCGCGTTGCAGCGTTTCGACCGCAATTGGCGGCAGGTTGCCGATATCCGCTAGCGCGGTTCTCACTTCAGCTGCGTTATGATCCTCGCGAATCACGCCCAGCAAGCCAGGGGTGGCTCGGCTTTCGAATACACGATGGGGGCCGAGCATGGCGGAGTGATCGCCCGCCGAGTGATAGTGTGAGCCCCTGGACTCCTCAAGCGCTTGCAGTGTTTCCATTAGCACCCTTTGGCCGATGGCGGCAGTAGGTGATGAATTGGTAATGCTAATCTCTTCATAGGTTCTCGCCTGCACTACATCGTGAGCCAGCAAGAGCTGCTGCAACTCCGGAAATTGTTTTGCCAGCACCGTGCCATCTTCAGCCAATGCCTGGGTTGAGGCGCCCAAAAACAATAGGAGTCCTGCCAGAACCTGGACGGCACTTTTACCCAGCAAATAGTCAATTAAATAGGAATCGATTCTGTTCACAATAACGCTCGCCACAATTTCCAATTTCATTGGTGGAGTATAAGCGAGCGGCCTTCATTTGCCGCCTGCGACATAATGCCTCAGGTATTGGCAAATGATTTAAAATTCACTTAAAAGCTATATTAATCATAGTGTTATGGAAAAATATCGCGTTAAGATCAGGTTTGCGAATTACAAAATGCTACATTTGTCACGCGTTATTGGGCCCCCTGAGTAATCAACGGGTGAGCAAGGACCGATGGAATGAACCTGCTGCGGCAATTTGTCATCTGTCCGTGAGTGGCGGTCGGCCATAGTCTAAGCAACATAAACAGTCGGCAAACAGGCTGGCCTTTGCGGCCGCATTGGTATACTGGTCATCAGAAGATTAATGGGGAAATTGATGTTGAAGTTGTCAAAAAGCATTATTTTGAACAAAGTGGTAAAAATCGCATTGGCGCTAATGGTTACTTTTCTGGTTGCCTGTGCCAGCAGTCAGCCTGACTCTCCACTGTTAAGGGCGGAGCCAGCCGCAGACGCTTCCCTGGCTCGGGCGCCGCGAAACCTCAGATTATTCTATGAGGCGTTGCCTGATGTATCGCAAAGTAGTTTGCGCCTGGTAGGCCCGGGAGGCGAGCACGCTTTGAGGGGCCTGCACACCATGGTAGCTGATGACTTGATGATTGAAATATTGGATCCGCTTGAAGCACCGGGCGATTAGACTGTGCATTGGACCACAGTAGTTGCGAACGATAGCAAAACCCATGAGGGCAGCTATAGTTTCAGCTATTCACCCGGTTCTTGATTGCAACTAGTGAACTTGACCTTGCCTGTAAACTTATCGATATGACCAGCTAACACCGAGAAATAATACTGAGTTCATGCATTCGCGCATTCATAATCAACCTGACGAAGGTAAACCGGGCAGGTAAGCTGGCTACTCCCCTTAACAACTGCAGGAGGCTGTGCATACCTACCATGATCGATTTGAATAAGCGGCACATTTTGGTTTAACTACCGGAGCGGCCGGTGAATTTCGCTCCAGCGAACTTATGTCCACCCAGCTAGACCGAATAAGAGCGAATGACCCGGTGCAAAACTGGGAGCATTTCTCTGGCGAGTTTTTAATGGCTCTTAAGCAGTCTTCAGGCAGCTTTTTGCAATACTTAAAAAGTTAACCCCAGCTTGTGACAGATGAACCTGATCCGCAAACTCCGTAAGATATTTACTCTCACCTAGCTATGACCATTTTTTTCAAGAGCCGTGGACTTAGTAGCATCGGCTAGGCAGTTCAGAGTGGAATTGAAATGCTGTGGTGTCGCTGCGTTGATTGCGGTGTTGCAGCGCCGAGTTTGAACCGCGTTAAGTCTTGCTATTTATCTTTGCTGTGTCTCCCAGTTCTGCGGGAGGTGGATAGGCACCTCGGCGGGCGGTAGCGGCGATTTATGCAGAATGGCGTCGGCAAGCTTCTCGGCCGCCATGATCACCGGCGCGTTGATGTTGCCGTTGGGCAAACTCGGAAATATCGATGCATCCACAACCCGCAGCCTATCAATGCCGTGGACACAACCCGCTGTATCAACCACAGCCATTGGATCGCTGGCTGGTCCCATTCGGCAAGTGCCAGCAGGATGATAGGCACTCTCAATATTTTGTTTCAGCCAGGCATCGATCTCATCCTCGCTCTGCACCTCCGGCCCAGGCTGTAACTCGCCACCGTTGTATGCCGCCATCGCCGGCTGCCGCATGATCTCGCGGGTAAGGTGAATGCACTGCTGCCAGGCAGCAATATCATCTTCATGCTGGTAATAATTAAACTTGATGCTGGGTGCCGCTGCCGCATTCCCGGCAGTGATGCGAATCTGACCCCGGCTTTTCGGTTTATTGGGTCCCACATGAACCTGGAAGCCGTGTCCCGCAATTGAGGGAGTGCCGTCGTAGCGCATGGCGGCGGGCAGAAAATGATATTGAATATCAGGCGACTTTAAGCCGGCTCGGGATCGAATGAAGGCGCAGGATTCAAAATGATTAGTGGCGCCGAGCCCATCTTTGAATAAAAGCCACCTGGCACCAATGAGTCCCTTGCTCAATGCGTCCAGCTTGTTATTCAGGCTCACGGACTCTTTGCAATGAAACTGAAAATAGACCTCCAGGTGATCCTGTAAGTTTTCCCCGACACCGGGCAGGGAGTGGGTTGGCGTGATACCGACAGACTGCAGATGGGCGTGATGCCCAATTCCCGATCGCTGCAGCAGTGCAGGTGAGGCAATACTGCCTGCGGCCAGAATCACTTCCTTGCGTGCTCTGATTGCTCTGGTCCTGGCCAGGACTTCAACGGAGATGCCGGTTGCGCGATCGCCATCTAATTCAATGTGCTGCACATGCGCGCGGGTCAAGACTTCAAGATTGCGACGATGGCGCACGGGCTTTAAATAGGCGCGCGAGGTAGATTCCCGCATGCCATCGCGCACTGTCATGTGCATGGGGCCAAAGCCTTCCTGGAATTCGGCGTTGTAGTCACTGGTCTCGGGGTAACCCGCCTCGACACCTGCGTCGATGAAGGCACGATAGAGCGGATTTAAGCGCATTTCATTGCCAGCGCTTACGCCCAAAGGGCCCGATTCACCGCGATAGCGGTCGCCGCCGCCGACCCAGGATTCCGCGCGCTTGAAGTAGGGCAGGCAATCGCGATATCCCCAGCCGGCAGCCCCCAGGCTTTCCCATTCCTCATAATCCTGTGCATTGCCGCGCACGTAGACCATGCCATTGATTGAGGAGGTGCCGCCCAGACCTTTACCGCGCGGGCAGGAAATGCGCCTGCCATCCAGGCCCGGCTCCGGGTCGGAGTAGTATCCCCAGTTGAATCGATTCATTGCCATGGGATAGGACAGTGCCGTGGGCATCTGCACAAACAGGTGTTGATCACCGCCACCGGCTTCAACCAGCAGGACACGATTCAAAGACTCGGCCGACAATCGATTGGCCAAAACGCAGCCTGCAGAGCCCGCTCCCACAATGATGTAATCAAATTCTTCCATTTAGTTCTCTTGCTTCTAGCCCTGTGCGGTTCTCTGTAGCTTGTGGCGGTGGATAATAATCAATGCCGCAATGACGGTATAGAGACCAATCACTATCAGGCCAATCCATTCAATCTGCAATGGCGTGAATTGATAGAGCAGAATCAGGCTGTAGAGTAGCGACCAGTGCAGCAAGATGTAGTTTCTGCGGCCCAACCGCGCAACATGCCAATGTAGATTATCTGAGTAGAGACGGGTTAGTGAATCCAGTGAATTCACCACGAAAATAACCCCCACCGCCAACATAAACCCATTCATAAGACCGCTAATGTCTCGACCCTGCTCATATACGCCAAATAGTACAGAGAACCATAGGGCGATGGGAATGGACGGGATACAAAGTAACGCAAGCAACAACTGCCAGGTTTTTAGCCCCCCAACAAAGCGTGCCACAAACTGCCCGATCATGATGCTCCAGGCAAACCACCAAAACAGGTAGAACGCATGATAATCGGAGAGAGGCAGGGCGAAGCGGTGAATCTGGCTAAAGTAGCCGCCGATCTGTTTCAGGTTGTTCGCGAGCCCGTCGAGTCCTAGGCCACCAAAAACCCACATTACCAATATCAGTGAAAAGAACAGCCAGGTGGAGGAAAGGCTTAGTACTTTGACATAACGAATATCCGTGCTGGAAAAAACAGCTGCCAGCAGCACCAGGGCCACGACTACAAATTGCAATGACGAGGGGATTCCATCGACGTAATCCGGCAGGTAAGTAAGGAACAGGTAACCGGTGAAGGCGCAGGTGGCAATGATGATGACATTATTGATCCACTTAACCCAGCTGATCTCAAATAGCTTGAGGCGTGGTTCTACGATACAAAAGTAGAATGTGGTCACGAAGTAGAACAGCCAGATCAGAAATCCCCAAAAACCAAAGGCAATGGCCAAGGGATTGGCAAATTCATAGACCGATTCGGTTTCATAGACCGGGAACTCGGTGAGTGGAAAGATGATTAGCCCTACATCGAGCCCGGACGTAAACAGAATGGCGAAGAAGGCAAAAAAGCGCGTGGGCATCTCGCCATGTAGGATCAGAGAACCCCATCGAAGTACCAACAACAAAGAGGTAAGCAGCACGCAGGCGACTGCAATAGAAAGAATGGTTTGCATTACCGACAGTAGCCAGTTGAGGAAATCATCTTGTTTGTGGGAGATAACCGGTTAATTCGAATTTTACGCTAGTTTAACAGGTCAACCGAGATGCCTGTTACACTTTCACGACTACCATTCCTGCTACTGGTGATGTGATGAGGATTGCCTCGCTTCGTTCTAGCCCTGTTTCACCTGGCGTGCTTGCAGTGCTGGTATTTACCCTAATTGGCTGCAGCACAGCTGACCGTGTAGTCATAGACCGGGGCGAACCCAAGGTCGTCTTCATTATTGTCGATGGTATTCCGGCTGATGTGCTTGAAACGGTGCCTACCCCCTTCATTGACGAATTGGCTGGAGAAAGAGGCTACGCCCGGGCCTATGTGGGCGGCGAAAGAGGCGGCGCCAGCGAGAGTCCGACAGTCTCAGCGGTGGGCTATAACAGTTTACTAACCGGTACCTGGGCCAATAAGCATAATGTCTACAGCAACTCCATAGATGCACCGGACTATCGCTATTGGGATATCTTCCGAATCGCGAAGCAACAAAACGCCGCAATCCGCACCGCACTGTTCTCAAGCTGGGAAGATAACCGCACGAAACTTATCGGTGAAGGCCTACCTGAGGCAGGTGGGCAAAAGCTGAATTATTACTTTGATGGCTTTGAAAATGATGAAGAGCGATTCCCTCACGATGAGGAAAGGCAATACATCAGGGAAATTGATGCGCTGGTGAGTGATGAGGCAGCCAGCTATATCGGCCGAGAAGGGCCAGATCTCTCTTGGGTCTACCTGGAATTCACCGATGATACCGGTCATATGTTTGGTGATGGTGATGAGCTGAATTCTGCTGTTACCTTAATGGATGCCAATGTAGGAAAGATTTGGCAGGCGGCAGTGCAGCGGCAGGCGCTATACGAAGAAGACTGGCTAATCTTGGTGACAACAGATCACGGGCGCGACGCCGACACCGGTAAAAACCATGGCGGCCAGTCTGAGCGGGAGCGAACCATCTGGATCGCAAGCAATAGTGAGAGGATCAATAGGAATTTCTACAACATGCCTGGCATCGTAGACGTCTTACCATCACTGCTTACTCACCTTGAGGTTGTGGTTCCCGCAGAGATTCGCGAACAGTTGGATGGGGAGACGTTTATCGATCCCTCAGACACTAGGACTACAACCGATTAGAAATACAAAGGCGTAAGCCAGAGCAAGTCTATCCAGGCAGGAGATGTCATGACAGATCACGACAATAGCAGCTCGAATAGAAACCACAGCGAGCTATCCGCCTCTGTTGAGAAGGCGAGTCCAGGCGCGCCTGACAGGCGACGTGTGTTAATCGGTATTGGGGCCCTAGCAGCGGCAAGCGCCGCACCCCGTGGAGTCTTTGCCCAGAGGAACGCTAACGATACCGACGTGCTGATTATTGGTGGTGGTATCGCCGGGGCTTCCACTGCTTTCCACCTGGCAGAGCAGGGTCGGGATGTGATCTTACTGGAGCGCGGTGAGATAGCGTCCGAGGCATCGGGGCAAAATATGGGAGGGCTCGGTGGCAATGGCTGGGGCAATAACCCTGATCTACTTTCCTACCTGACTGCTGGTGGTGTCGAAATATTCAAGCGCATGCAGATCGAACTCGGCTATGACATGGAGTTTCGTCTGTCCGGCACCCTGACAGCGATTCACACAGACGAACAGTTTGAACACTTTCAGGACAGAGTGTCATCTTTGCGCGCCCAGGGTTATGACCTGGAGCTACTGACACCGAGAGAAGCGCGTGCCATTGAGCCCGAGGCCAATGGCGAATTGCTTGGTTACCAGTATACCACGCAGCGCGGACAGGCTGACCCGGTCAAATCAACCCGGGCCTTCGCCCATGCTGCACAAGTGGCGGGAGCGACTATCAATACCGGCCAAAATGTCACAGCTATCACAGCTCTTAGCGCGGGGGGTTATGCAGTACGGACTGGCTCGGAAGAATATCGTTGCCAGACCCTGGTGCTCGCCACCGGGGCCTGGTGCGGGCCGGTAGGGGAGATGCTGGGCATTAAAGTACCTATCGTTCCAGTAAGGGGGCAGATGTGGGCGACCGAAGTGCAGCCGCCGCGGGTCTTCAACACCATAAGTTCGGCAGAATCAAGTTTTTCCTGGAGTCAGAATAATGGCGCCGATGTAAGTCATCCGCCCAACCTCACCCACAAAAACCGGCAGCGCTTTATCCGTCACCTCTATGGTCGCCAGCGAAAAAATGGTGAGATCATCTTTGGCGGTGATCGTGAGAGCCTTGGTTATGTCAGTGAGCCCGATCGCGCCGGCATTGAAGTCAACCGTGGGCACGCCGCTGAAGTGATTCCATTGGTGGCAAGTCTGCCAATTTCACGGATTTGGGCTGGCCTGATGCCGTTCTCCCTCGATGGCGCGCCGATAATCGGCAAGATCTCACTCAGGGAGAACCTGTTTATTGTTAGTGGGCTGGCGTCGTCTGGTTTTGGTCGAGGTCCAATGGCCGGAAAGCTGACGGCTGACTATATCCGTACGGGCCATATGACTCACGTGTTGGCGGAATCGAACCCGGATCGTTGTATAACCGAGGCATGAACATGGAAAATGGAAGCATGCTGTCCGAATTAACGATGATGCTGAAGTGTATGAAAGCTAAAGCCACCAGCCCGGACTCCCGGTTTAAACAGGTCCTTACAGCAACAATCCTGCTGCTCGTATTGCAAGCTGGTGCTCATGCGCAGCCAGCGTCGACGCTGAGCGCAGTGCGTGAGGTCTATCAACAGTACACGCCGGAGAATTTCGATGATGGTGGGGCGGTTAGCCACTATGTGTGGAAGAACTTTGTCTCGTTCTTCCCCCACGCCACTATTGCTCGTGCGGTTGCTATTCGCGAACTGGAAGTACAACAAAACCCAGCACTCTCAATTTTTGAAGTGAAAAGAGGGCAAGAGGTAACCCGATTTGATGACTATGTAATGAGCAACCCAACTATCGATGGTGTCATTGTGTTGGTCGGGGGAAAGGTCGCGTATGAGGCCTACCCAAACATGCAGCCATACGATAGGCATCTGGGGTGGTCGATTACGAAAGTGCTTGTGTCCACTGCTCTTGCCGCGCTGGAGGAGCAGGGTTTTGTCGAGGTGGATGTTCCTATTAATCAGTATTTGCCGGCGCTCGCCAATACTGAGTGGGCAGGCATTAGTGTGCGTCATATCGTGAACATGTCTTCTGGCATCGACTGTCAGGATAGCGATGGCTACCAAAATACCGAGACCTGTATTTATAGGTATGAAGAGTCACTTGGCTTAACGGCCCCAGTTAATCCCCCGCATTCGACGCTGGAAACCCTGCGCAGCATGCGTCAGCATCGCCCGCCAGGGGAGAAATATGAATATGTGTCAGCGGACACCTTTGTTATTGGCCTGGTAATTGAATCCGTTACCGGCAAGCCGTTGTGGCTGGCGCTACAGGAATTACTTTGGGGCAAGATCGGCGCCGAAGCCGATGGACTTATGATGATCAGCCCTCAAGGCATGCCGGCTACCCATGGCGGGCTATCGGCGCGGCTGCGGGATATCGCGCGCTTCGGTGAAATCTTTACGGCAAGGAATTACCTTGGAGTTGTGAGTCAACAACATCTGGACGACCTGAGTTCTGCTAATGGCATTGCCTTTGATTCTGAGCAGCTGGCGCGCCTTGATAAACGTTTTCGGGGAGATGGTCCCAGGCACGCGGCCTGGCAGTGGGACATGATCTGGCCCGATGGAGCCATGTTCAAGGGCGGGTATTCTGGTCAGGGGTTGTTTGTCGATCCGGGCCGTGGCGTGGTGGCGGCCTGGTTTGGCACCAGTGGTACAGCCGGAGAGGGCCATACTCTTTTACCAATGCTGCGGCAGATTAGTCGGGCACTGTACTAGATGATTTTCCCTGCTGGCACCTATTGGAAGGGCAAGTTATGAGATTTCTTCTAACGAGTTTACTGTGTTGTCTGGTTTCTTTGGTTCAAGCTCAGGCCCAGTCCCAGCAGAATCTGCCGCCTGCCTATCCACGTGAGGGTGCGAGCAAATTACTGGAAAATGAGGACGTCATTGTCTGGGAGATAAGTTGGTTGAACCGGGAATATCCGGTGCATCGTCATCGTTATCCTCACACGGGTGTTTACTATAGTTCCGGCGATCGCATTATTACGTCGGAAGGTGGAGAGGCGCGTGATGTCCACACCGATGCCTGGAATATCTCCTTTCAACCAGCTGGGGTCACTCACACTGAGACTGGTGTAAGCGATGAACCGCTGCGCGCCGTGTTTGTGCAGATCAAACGACCTGTTGCAGAACATGAGAGGCTTGAATCAGATCTGCCTTTGTATCCCCAGGATGGCCCGTTGGATCGTCGTGCCAATGAGCGCATACAGGTGTGGGAATACAATGAGCAGGTTTCCGGGATTGCGAATGAGTTGCATCGGCATGGTCATGATGCCGTGGTGGTGTGGTTCGATGGGGACAAGCGGCCTAATGTGCACTTCATTGCCAGGGACAGCGTGCATTACCGAGAGATTCCAAGCGCAGCGGTTCGGGTCTTCGTTTTCGAGATCCTGTGAGTTTGCTCGGCGCTTACTTGCCAAGCCTCAGCTCGCGCTGTGAAACGCTGCCACGCTAGCTTCAAGCTCGCTAGCCAGCCTGGTTTCGGGTAGTCGCCGCTGGAATATTTTTACCAGGGAGTCGTAGTACCAGAGCGTCCCATCTCGGGATGCATTGAATTTATCCCACACAGCAACCCCTACCCTGGGATCGTTCAGGTCAGACAAAATGGATCGGGCATTGTGCAATTTGTCGGCGCAACTGACTTTCAGAATGGAGTCATCTTCAACAGTTGCAAGGTGGTCGAGATAGGTGAGTTTGCGCTCTTTCCACGGGGCCTTGCTTTCACCAGCGCCGGGTTTGGCATCAGAGAGTCCATCGACTATCTCTGCAACGCGGGGACCGAATTCCGACTCGATGTCCGCAAAACACACTTCCTCACTGTCTTCTAATACATCGTGCAGCAGGGCTGCAATAACTTCCTCGGAGCTTCCGCCGTTTTCCATGACCAGGGACGCGACGGCTATGGGGTGAGCGATATAGGGTGTTGATGTCCCTTTTCGTGTGTGATCCCAGTGTTTGTCGTTAGCGAACTTGAATGCTTTCACAAAATCTTCGTGCTTATTTGGCAATAGTTTCTCTCCTCTTGGTTAAAGTAATTGCCTTGAAGAAAACCCCAGACTTTATCGCGGGCGCGGGGCCGCAGTGCAGGGTTTAACACTGCGTTGGCCTATCTAAGGGCCTATCAAAAGTTCGTGGGCTTGCGCCCGGCTGGTTTGGGAAGGACTTCCCGAAGGTAGATTGAATCTACTGTAAATGGTTGATTTTGACAACCCGGTCTGTAATCAATTGTCCAAATTATTGATTCCAGCTTACTCTCAAAATTCGCTTGGCTTGATTTGTATTGATTCAGCTTGCGGTTGGCGAAGTTGTTCAAAGCTACTTGTTCGGAAGCAGAATTGCCTAAGGGTTGAGTTGCCTAAAAGCAGAGTTCAAACTACCCTGTCAGTCATGATTCGCAGCCTACTATTTTTACTATCTCTAATAAGCTATTTGCTAAGTCCATCTGTCCTGTCGCAGACTCGCCTCGAAAGTTTGCTTGGTGATGGTGGTGTCATGTTGAATTCGCCGTTAGGCGAAAGTCTGGTAAGCATCAACGCCTATCGAGAGTTACTGCCCGCTTCGCTGGTTAAGATTCCCCTCACACAGGTCGTTTTGACGGCGCTGGGGGAAGACTTTCGCTTCGAGACCCGGTTCTTTCGAAATGACGATGGGGACTTGCTGATTCGTGGACTCGGCGACCCTTTTCTTGTTTCTGAGGAAATTGCACGAATAGCGGATACGCTCTCGCAGCGAGGGTTGCAGCGAGTGCGGCGGCTGGTGATGGATGATTCGGCATTTGAGCCAAAGCCCGATTTGCCGATGGAGGTCGGGGCCAGAGATCCCTATGCGGCGCGAGTTAGTGCACTGTCGGTAAATTTCAACACGGTCAATCTAGCCTGGTCGGCAGATGGTCAAGTAACGAGTGGCGAGGAACAGACCCCCCTGACGCCGTTGGCAAGGGAGCTCGCTGCGACCCTTGCACCAGGCGATCCAGAGCGGATTAATCTTGGGAGTGATCCTGTCGCGGGCTTACAGCACGCCCAACAACTTTTTCATCATTTTTTCGAAGCGTCAGGTATCACAATCAGTGATTCGGGTTTCTATCGTGAGTCCGTCGGTGAGGGGTGGGAGTTGCTCTATACTCATCAGAGTTCTCGCTCCCTGCGCGATATTCTGAAGGGCATGCTGCGCTACTCGAACAATTTCATCGCCAATCAACTCTTTTTGACGCTAGGGGCGCAGCAGTCGGGCTATCCATCTAGGGTCGCTGCTGCCAGATCAACGCTGCAGCAGCGGTTGATGGAGGTATTTGGAGAGGGTTATGGCGATGATCCTGAGCTATTATTGATGCCGGAAGGGTCGGGTTTGTCGCGAGATCAGCGCAGCAGCGCGGTGGGGATGATGGGCATTCTGCAGCAGTTCAAGCCCTATGCCAGTCTGCTGCCAGATAACGATGGTGTGCTGCGTAAGAGCGGCACCCTGACCGGCGTCTACAATTTCGCGGGCTACATTCCGGGTGCAGACGGGCTCTACCCCTTTGTGATCATGACCAATCAGGGGTCCAACAATCGGGCGGAGATTTTGCGGCTGTTGCGGCAGCAAGTGCCGTGACCCCGTTTCCTCGGCAATCTTTTGCGTCTTTTTGCTGGTCAACTAGCTAAGTCTAATTACACCGCTGTGCAGCCACTGGCCTCGGTAATTCGAGAGGATTGGCGGTGACTCGGTTTTCGCTTTCCAACTGATCGAACGCCGCCTGCTGCAGCATCCTAACCTGGTTTCTGGACATCCCGAGTTCGTAAGCGGAGCACTCATTCTCACTAAGCGAACGAGGGTCAAGCCCGGTTAAATTGCCGAATACCACTAGCGCTTCCAGATAGTAGCCATAATGGCTAGCGTGATAATGGTCGTAAGTCCACAGGTCTACTTTGTCAGCCTCGATGCCGTCATAGGGGTTGGGGTCCGCTATTCCCAAGGCCATCGCGCGTGACCAGGCTTCACCTACACCATTGACCGCAGCCACGTTGGGCGCAGCTGCTGCCAGGTCGTAGCCAGCGCGCACGTCCAGTGCCATCTGCTCTATGGGTTGCCCGGTCCAGGGTCGGTCCGGCAGGTAGGTCTGGTCGGCGCGGGACCAGGTAGAAGTCAAATAGACTTCAACGTCGGCATTCTTGTTCCGCAGGAACTCTGTCATCTCAGCGACGGTTTGGACAAGCTTGTCGGGATTACCCGCCTCATCGGCATCTAGGGTGCTGTAGCCGTGCATAACAACCTGATCCCAGGGGCGACGGCCAATCACGCCAAGCTTATTTGCGAGGTGAAAGTCGATTCCGGCGCCACCTCTGGTTTCCAGGTAGACTTTGTAATCCACCCCAGCCTGGTCGGCGAAGGATTTAAACAGGGCTGGAACACCGCCGATCCCTTCGCTATTGAGATCAGTCACCGTGTCAGCCCGGTAGTGCCGCACTGGTGAACCCCAGCCATAGGTAAAGCTGTTGCCAATGAACAGGACATCAGTCTGGGCTGCGGCCTGGACGCTTCCCAATAAAAGTATAAGGAGTGAGAAATGGGCGGGTTTCAGCATAGCAATTGCTCTCTTGTTATTTCCTTTAATATTGGCACTGTTACTTGCCCGGGTCCATAGGAAGACTCTCCCTGAGACACACAGGCAGCCGGCGATTAGAATCATGACTATTTGATTGTCCATTGGTTCCGCCTCCTGGGCTGTCGTTGCTCTACGAATTTTGATATTCGATATGGCTCGGACATAAGAGTATTCTGGGTTTCTTGTCTGTATCCATGAAGTTGCGCCAGCTATGGCCGGAGCTGGTAGCGGTGCAGTCGCAACTGAAAGCGCAAGCGCCGCAGACAATTCTGCTAAGGATTATATCGCCGCGCAGATAGCGGCTGCTGACACTGAATTGCAATACATGGTCTCAATAGTTATCTTCAATACATAGCCGAATATATGGTTTCAATACATAGTCCAAAAACATATTCTTAATTATTCAGTTTTTTAAATGGAAAACAGCCAACATGACAGAAAATACTTCTCAAGAATTGCCAGCAAGCGGATTGCAATTACAAACGCTGATCACTGAAGGCGGCGAGCTGAAGCTATCCCTGCAGCCCGTGCCGGTCACGGCGCCTGCTGAAGACGAGGTGCTGATTCGGGTAGAAGCTGCGCCGATCAATCCTTCTGATCTGGGTCTGTTGGTTGGACCTGCAGATATGAGTACCGCAGCGGCCTCTGGCAGTGCAGAGGACCCTGTCATAACGGCAAAGGTGCCGGAGAACTTTTTACCTGCCCTGAAGGCACGACTTGGGGAATCCATGCCGGTTGGCAATGAGGGCGGCGGTGTGGTGGTACAGGCTGGCAGCAGCGAGGCAGCGCAAGCTTTGCTTGGCAATACCGTGGGTTTTCTCGGCGGCGCCAGTTATTCGCAGTACCGCACCGTGAAGGTAGCCCAGTGTCTGGCGATGAACGAGGGCACGACGTCTCATGAGGCGGCAGCCTGTTTTGTAAACCCTCTCACTTCTCAGGCCATGATCGAAGTTATGCGTATGGAGAACCACAGTGCCCTGGTACATACGGCGGCTGCCTCTAATTTGGGGCAAATGCTGCAAAAGTTATGCAACGCTGAGGGTATCGATCTGGTGAACATTGTACGCAAACAGGAGCACGCGGAAATCCTGAAAGGCCTGGGTGCGAAGTATGTGTGTAATTCCAGCGAGGACAGTTTCCTGGATGATCTGACCGAGGCGCTGGTAGCAACTGGCGCTACCCTGGCCTTTGATGCAATTGGAGGTGGCAAGTTGGCCGGGCAGATCCTCGGCTGCATGGAAGTTGCTGCCAATAGAACGGCAAAGGAATACAGCCGTTACGGTTCGGATGTGTACAAGCAGGTCTACATCTATGGTGGACTGGATATGTCACCCACTGTGCTGAAGCGTAATTTCGGCCTGACCTGGGGACTGGGTGGATTTCTGCTCACCCCGTTCCTACAAAAGCTAGGTGGCGAAGGTGTGCAGCGACTGCGTCAGCGCGTCGTCGATGAAATCGACACGACATTTGTCAGCCACTACACCAGAGAAGTGTCCCTGGCCGAGGCGCTTACTCTTGAAGCCCTGAGCGTTTACGGCAAACAGGCAACTGGAGAGAAGTACCTGATCAATCCTTCTTTATAATAGTTATTGCCAATGCAGGCCAGAGTATCGCCGATGAAAAAGAGCAACAGCAAGAATAAGAAACCAGCTCATATCACTCGCCGTGACTTCCTCAATGGTTGCGCCATTGGTGTTGCGGCCGGCTCCGGCCTGACCCCGCTGGAGCTTATGGCTCAGGGCGGCCAGGGTGCAGTTGCTCTGCCGCCGGACTACTACCCGCCAACGCTGCAGGGATTGCGCGGTAGTCACGAGGGTTCGTTTGAAATCGGCCATGCCATGCGCGATGGACAGACCTGGCAGAGCGCTGATGCAGGGGATGGACACTATGACCTGGTCGTTGTGGGGGGTGGTATCAGTGGGCTCGCGGCAGCCTATTTCTACCGCAAACAGCACGGCCCTCAATCCCGCATTCTGATTCTTGATAACCACGATGATTTCGGTGGTCATGCCAAGCGCAATGAGTTCTGGTATGACGGGCGCATGTTTTTGGTCAATGGTGGCACCCTGAATGTAGAGGCGCCGTCGCAATACAGCACCATTGCAGCTGGGTTGTTATGGGAGCTTGGTATCGATCGTACGCGCTACTTCGAAAAGAACCGCGACATGTTCTCTTTTTACCGGGATATGGGTCTTACCGGAAGCCGATTATTTGATCGCGAGTCGTTCGGAGAGGACAAGCTGGTGGTTGGTTACAGCAGTATGCCTATCGCCGAAGCCATGGCGCACAGCCCGCTGAGTGAAGCAGCCAAACAGGATGTGATACGCCTGTATGAGTCCAGGGAAAACTATTTCCCTGGCTTGAGTGCTAATGAAACTCGGCAGCGCCTGGCTCAGATGAGCCACGAAGATTACTTGCTCAATGTGGTCAAGGTGCACCCCGATGTGGTGAAGCTGTTTCACTCTGCTTTTTTTGGTTCGCTCGTGGTGGGCCCGGAAGCCATTCCCGCGATCTATTTCAGGGACAATGGTTATCCCGGATTTGCTGGACTTAACCTGGAAGACCTGCCATCTGAGCTATTAATTAATGAGCCGGGTGGCGCCCATGGCCGCGAAAACATCGAGCGCGCGCGCAGCGGCGATCCAGATATGTACTTCCCCGATGGCAACGCCACGATCACGCGGCTATTAGTTCGGTCTCTGATTCCCGATGCGGTGACGGCGGGAGACATGGAAGATATCCTCACCGCCGCAGTCGATTATAGTCGACTTGATCGCGTCGATCAGGATTGTCGCATCAGGCTCAACAGCATGGTGGTTAATGTGCAGCACCAGGGCTCGGATCAGGTCCGCACACAATACATAAACAATGGACAGGCCTATACCGTGACCAGCGATGATGTCGTGCTGGCCTGTTGGAACACAGTGATTCCCTACATCTGCCCGGAGCTGCCGGCTACACAAAAAGAAGCGCTTGCCTACGGGACTAAATCTCCACTGGTCTATGGTGGCGCCTTGCTGCGCAACTGGCAGGCTTTTGTGGACACGGGCATCTCAAGCGTGAGTGCGCCCACCAGTTTTTATTCCAGCATTGGTTTGCAGGCTTCAGTGACTATGGGTGACTACCAGGCACCGCGAAACCCCGAGGAGCCAATTGTGTTGCGTTTTTCCGCTTATTTCGATGTGCCGGGCCAGAACCTTGACCGTCGCGAACAGCATCTCGCGGGGCGCAATGAGATGTTGGCCACTTCCTTCGATACCTTCGAAGGAAAGCTTCGGGATCAGATGATGCGGGTTCTGGGTCCAGCGGGTTTTGATGATGAGCGAGATATTGTTGGTCTCACCGTGAATCGCTGGCCCCATGGATACAGCTATTCCTATAACCCGATGGATGAGCCTGAGGAATGGGCCTATACCTCCACAGATGCGCGGCCCTGTGTCGTGGGTCGTCAACAGGCAGGTCGCATTGCTATTGCCAACGCTGATGCGGCAGCGAGTCCCCACACCGATGCGGCGATCAATGAAGCTTATCGGGCAGTCGGTGAACTGCTAAACACATAAGACCGGGTCGGTTTGGTGATTCCAAAGAAACAAAACCCCCATTACACTGACAGCATAATGGGGATTCGGTATTTCAATCTTTGTAGAAGCGGCGTGCTAAAGACGCCACTCTAAGCGACTGGCGCTTAAGCTACAGAGATATTGTCTGCCTGTGGGCCTTTCTGACCTTGGGAGACATTGAACTCAACGCGTTGGCCTTCAGTCAGGCTCTTGTAGCCTGAACCTTCGATGGCGCTAAAGTGAACAAATACATCTGTGCCACCTTGACGCTCAATAAAACCAAAACCTTTCTGTTCGTCGAACCATTTTACGGTTCCAGTAATTCTGTCTGACATAGTAATTTCCAAAAAATAAAGATAAAGGTTCCCACTGTCGACACGCGGTCGAGTAGGAGTTAGTGCGAGAAAATGAGCGGTACTTAAAGACTACAGAGCGAGGTGTTACTAAGAAGACGTCGAAATGGGGACTGTAAATATGGTGCTTTGTTTCTAGCTGGCGGGACGGTACAGGTTTGCATGACTGCGGTCAACTAAAACATTCAAGGGAATGGCTGACGCCTGGCTCATAAATTGCTGGCTTATGCTGGGGTCTCACCGCGTTTAGCCAACTGGAGTTAAACTCGCGATGTGATTTGTTCACAGAAACGAATTCGCTCGCAGGCATCCATAGTGGTGCCTGCGAGCAAGTTTTTGGCCTTAGATCAAATTAATTGGATATGCTGCCAATCACCTCGGCGCCCGCAATAGACACCTCTTCATCCTGCAAGGCTCTCACACCACTGGTGGCGATAGCGCCGATATGGACACCGTTTCGGAATACAGGTACACCACCGGCAAAGGTCACGCCGCCTTCAATTTCTTCGATATCGCCTGATTCAACCTGGCTGCCATATTCCCCAGATGTTAATCCGGTCGCATTCACTACCAAGGCTTTGGCTGTGGCGAATCCGAAAGTTCGGCCGCCGGCGCCGTCAATGCGGCGCAGCATCACCGGATTGTTGTTTTGGTCAGTGATCAGGATAGTGACATTCCAGTTTTTGTCGCGGGCATAGACTTCGGCTGCCGCCATGGCCTGGGTAGCAAGATCGTATGTCATCAGACTTTCGTCATCCTGGGCAAAAGACGTTGCGGAGAATAACAAGATCATGCAGGAGAGTGCGATTTTACGAAGTGGATTAATCATTGCGAGTTACCTCTTTATCAATATTTAACAAATTCTACCTTGCGTAACTTATTCCGCTGGCAGTAATGGAATTATGTTCCCAGAAATCTGATGAGCGCAGCATTGACTACATCAGGTACTTCCTCATGGGGGTTATGGCCGATATCAGGAATCAGGAACACTTCGCCATTGGGAAAGATTTCGGCTGCGTGCCGCGCCTCCTCTGCAAAACTCGGGTAGTCCTCTTCACCGCCCATTACTAGGGTCTTGGTTTGGATATGCTGCCAATCATTTACCACCGTATCCATGCCGCGCATCTGCCCCGTCAGTCGGCTCACGTAAGCCATGCGAGGCCAGTCACCGCTGAGCCGATTACCATAGCGGATGTGCATATGCTTTAGATAATCTGGACTCCAAGTGACATAGTTTTCATTACCCCATCGACGCAGTGACGCGTAAACATCATCCATGTCGGGGTTGGCGTCGACTTCACCGGAAATTGGGTTAAAGCCGCGGCCCTGGCGACGGTCGGTGAGCCCAACCTGGTTTACAGTCACAAGATGTGTGGTTCGCTCCGGATAGAGAAAGGCAAAGCGTGTGACCATTTGTCCGCCAATAGAGTGACCCACTACCGCGGCCCGCTCGATACCGAGATGATCCATCAGGCGTGCCGTGTTGGATGCCCACAGATTGATGCTGTAAGGAATAATCGGCTTTGATGATTTGCCCCAGCCGAGGCGATCCTTGACGATGACCCGGTATCCTTGCGCAGCCAGGGCTTCTATCTGCTTTTCCCAGTACCAACCGTAATAGAGCCCACCGTGGTGAAAAATCACCGTTCGACCATTGCTGCGGTCAGTGGGTGACACATCCATGTAGGCCAAGCGCACATCCTGATTGTAGACCCGAAAATTCATATAGCTTACGGGATAGGGATATTCGATCTCCTCAAGGTTAATTGAAACTGGGCCCCAGTCTGCCGGTGCTTCTGCAGGCGGCTCGGATTGGGCGAGCGCAGCGCCAGTGACGGCCGCGAATAAAAGAGTGAGGAAAGTATATTTGGCCAAAGCCAGCTTGAGTCGAAGGAACATGACGGGGATACCTCCTGTTAATCCTGTTTCGGACACACGAAAGATAATAGTTCAAAGCTGTGACAGGGACAAAGCTCCGGGTACGGCAGTGAAGTAAGATTTATGACCGATTCACTATTGCGCCAAGCCGTGGCCACTATTCGAAGCCTAACATGATGGCTGTTGCTGGGAAGTTTTATTCTGTCATCTGACCTTAAGTCGTTGGATAATCGGGCTATGTCCAATACAAGCATTTATTTTGCCTTTCCAGGTGATCTGGACACTGCTTCCGGGGGTTATCACTATAATCGCCGCATTATTGCTGAGCTGCGCGAGCTTGGCTTGGTGGTGGAATTGGTCGCGCTGCCCCACTGTAATTTTCCGCTCACTGAAGACACACGATTCCAGGTTGTGCAGGCCCTGGCGAAGATCCCCGATCACGCGACCATTATTATCGATGGGCTCGCCTATGGCGTGCTTGACGAAGTGGCGGCGGCCGAGGCGGAGCGACTGCTGTTGATCGCGCTTTGCCATCATCCACTGGCGCTGGAAACAGGGCACAGTGAACGGGAGCAGCAGCTGCTTTTCGAATCAGAGCGGCGCGCATTGGGTTATGCACGGCTGATCCTGGTGACCAGTGACCACACCCGCCAGATATTGATAAATCAGTTTGCTATGGCGCCAGAGACTGTCATTGTTGCACGACCCGGCACAGACCGAGTCGACTTTGCTGCCTGCGAGGGGAATCCGCCTCAACTGTTGACCCTGGCTTCACTTACCCGGCGCAAGGCGCACGATGTCCTTATTGAAGCGCTTGCGCGTCTAAGTGCGCTCAGCTGGCAGGCGCGGTTTGTCGGGAGCACTGCTTTTGATCCTGATTGGGCCATTCAGCTACAAGAGCAGGCTGCCATACTTGGATTGGCCGAACGCATAGACTTTGCAGGTGAAGTGGATGATGCTCAGGCAGAATACCAGCGTGCGGATATGTTCGTTCTACCCTCGCGCTACGAGGGATATGGCATGGTGTTCGCTGAAGCAATTGCCGCGGGATTACCCATAGTGGGCGCTAGTGGGGGCGCGGTGCCAGAGGTTGTTCCGCCGAGCGCAGGACTCCTGGTGCCGCCCGATGACGCCGATGCTTTGGCAGATGCGTTACACAGGCTTTTAAATGGCGATGCTGTGCGAGAGGGTTTGCAGACAGGCGCCAGGTCCGCCGCAGCGTCGCTACCGCAATGGGCTGACAGTGCAAGTATAGTCGCTAAGGCATTAAGGGAGGTGCAGCGCTGATGTCTGGTTTTAGTCTGGATTGGCTCGATCTGCGCGAAGCGGCCGATCAGCGCGCGCGCGATAAAAACTTGTTGGTTGATGCTATGCGCTTTCTCGATGCCGTTCGAGAGGATAGTGAAGCAGCAGATGAAAGCAGGATAGTTATGGATCTTGGCACAGGCTCGGGTTCTACCTTACGCGCGTTCAGTTCTGTAATAGAGGCGCAAGCAGATCTCCGTACCTGGCGACTGATCGACAATGATGCTGAGCTGCTGGCAGCGGCGAAACGGCGTGTACCCCAGGGTGTCAATGCCGAGACCCATTTGCTTGACCTGAACAAGATTGCTGAGCTGCCCATAGACGGCGTCAAGCTAGTGACCTCGTCGGCGCTGTTTGATTTGGTTTCAGAACGATTTTTTCATGAGCTGGCGGACACTTTGCTGGGAAACAATAAGGGAAAGCCGCCGGGTTTCTACTCAGCGCTCAACTACGATGGCAACACCGACTGGGCCCCGGCACATCCGCTCGATAGAGAAGTGTTAGCAGCCTTTAACCGTGATCAGCAGGCTGACAAGGGATTCGGGCCAGCGTTAGGGCCGCAAGCCGTTCCGGTTATGGAACAAAAGTTTGTTAAATCAGGCTTTACTGTCGCCTGTGCCCAAAGCCCGTGGCAGCTGGATGGAGGTGAGCCTGAACTCGTGCGAGAGCTAATAAATGGCATGGGCAGCGCGGTAAAGCATGATTCGCTGCTGGAGCCAAACGCTCTACGCACTTGGATGGAGTTCAGAATGGCATACGCGGACTCGGGTACCTGCAGCATTGGGCACATAGATTTGTTGGCGCTCCCCCCGACCAGGCTGATAACAGGTTATTTCCGCTGATTGCCCTGCTAAACTCGGGTTTTCATGCGCTACAGCGCGCGTAATGAAACCTGTTCGTGTAATTCGGAGTATCTCATTGTCACTGGCAGCTGTAAGATAGACAGTACTCCAGTCGGATAAAGCCCAATTCAAGAGATGGCATGATGATTTCCACAAAATACTTAGTCGGCAGTGTGGCGGACACTGCTCTAGGCCTGCTGGCACTTGGTGTCGTGCCTGCTTCGGCTGAGATGGCAGACTGGGAAATTGACGCTGAACACTTCTCCATCGCTTTTGAAGCTGGGCATATTGGCTATCAGCAACAGCTTGGTTTTTTTCTGGAAGCGTCGGGCAACTTTCGCTATGACACTGAGACCCAGGAGCTCAGCGCTGGGCGAGTGGAAGTTGTCGCGGACAGTATTTTTAGCAACAACGGTGCTCGGGACAACCACCTCAAAGGCAGGGACTTTCTCAATGCGAGTCGGAATCCGCTGATCGTGTTTGAGGCAACAGAATTCGTAGCCAAAGGCAACGACGCCGGTATTCTTAGCGGCAATCTCACTATGATAGGAGAAACCCACCCTGTCGAGCTGGAGATGTCTCTTAATAAGCTGGCGCGTTATCCATTTGGTCATCGCAAAGAGACGCTGGGTATTTCTGCAAGTACTACGATCAATCGCAGTCAGTGGGGCATGGATTATGGTGTAGCGAACGATATGGTAGGAGACCTGGTTCGGTTGCGCTTCGAGTTTGAAGCGATGCGTCAGTAGCGAATCGCTATCTAGTGATACATGACCCCAAGTGAACATCTGCTGGTGGTGCGCTGCAGGGTTTGACAGTTAAGTGTAAGATAGAGACACATGTCTGAGATTACAGCAACTCGAGTTTCCGAAATCCGTCTTCCTGTTGAGCATGGAGAGTTCCAGCTCGGCTATTACAGCAATAGCCTGGATGATAAAGAACACCTGACGCTGCATATGGGAGATATCGCTAATGGCGAGAATATTCTCGTGCGTGTTCACTCGGAATGTTTGACCGGTGATATTTTCGGTTCACGCCGCTGTGACTGCGGTGAACAGCTGGATCATTCTTTGCAGTTAATTGCCGAAGAGGGCCGTGGCCTGTTGATCTACCTCCGGCAGGAAGGTCGCGGTATTGGTCTATTACAGAAAATGCATGCCTACAATCTGCAGGACAAGGGCCATGATACCGTCGATGCTAACCTGATGTTGGGTCACGCGGCTGATGAACGTGATTACACGCTGGCGGCGCTCATTTTGCAGGGCTTTGGTATTACTTCGGTGCGGCTGATTACTAACAATCCGGACAAGATAGAATCACTGGAATCCAATGGCATTGTGGTCAACGAGCGTACCGAATTGCAAAGTTTCGCCAACGCCGATAATTCGCGCTATCTCACTACCAAAGCAGAGCGGATGAAGCACATGCTGCAGGTGCCTGAAATTGGCGCCCGCACCAACGAAGAGGAGTCCCATGAGCCTCAATCGGCAGATTGAAGATTGGCTGCATTCGCGCATCGAGTCATTTCGGCACGCCGATAGACCCTTTATTACACTCACCTTTGCCCAGAGCTGGGATGGCAGTATCACAACGCGCTGTGGCGAAACCCTGAATTTTAGCGGCCCCGAATCTACTCAAATCACGCATCAGCTGCGCAGTCTGCACGACGGCATTCTAGTTGGTATTGGCACGATCCTCAGCGACAATCCTCAGCTCACGGTGCGGGAGTGGGATGGTCCCAATCCTCAGCCAGTGGTGCTGGACAGCCAATTACGCACACCACCAACGGCTAGAATCTGTCATCACCCCGACAAAGCCTGCTGGATTCTTACCTCGAGCGGTGAGTCAGATATATTGAGTGGGCATGCTTCGATAATCTCTGTAGGCGATAGAGACTCAGAACGGCAGGAAGTGCCGCTCGCCGCTGCCATGAAGCTGCTAAAGGAGCGTGGTCTCAACAGTCTGATGGTTGAGGGTGGCGCGACTGTAATTACAGCATTTCTCAAAGCGGGCCTGGTAGATGGCCTGGTGCTGACGGTGGCACCCAGGTTGCTTGGCGGATACAAGGCCATCGATGAGTTGCTGGGTAGTGACAGTGGTGAGCCGCTGCTTATCAAACCTATTCACACTGGTCAGGCCGGCAGTGACCTGGTGGTCTGGGGTGATTTGCAGTATGGAGACAGCGCAGCATGAAAGCTAATACTCAAGCACAGCAGCTTTGGTTTTTATCACCCCATCGGCTGGAGGTGCGTGAACAGGAGCTACCGGCGCTGCTGCCTGACCAGGTAATGGTTGAGGCGCTCTGCTCAGCAATCAGCCCTGGCACCGAGTTACTTGTATATCGCGGTCAGTTACCCGACACCATGGCACTGGACGAAGGCATCAGTGCTTTCGCCGGGCAGGCCGTGAGCTACCCGCTGCAGTACGGTTATGCCAGTGTTGGCCGGATAATAGAAATCGGCGCCGAGGTTGATTCGAACTGGCGGGGTAGAACAGTTTTTTCATTTCAGGCCCATGCCAGCCACTATGTCGCCGAACCAGAATCCTTAATCCCACTGCCACATGGTATTGCGCCAGAGGCTGCGGTTTTTCTCGCCAATATGGAAACAGCGTTAAATCTGTTGCAGGACGCCAGCCCACGCATTGGCGAACGGGCCGTGGTGATCGGGCAGGGCATCGTAGGCCTGCTGACTTCGCAGCTGCTGGCAGAATTTCCTCTCGCCGGGTTGTTTGCCCTGGACGGCGTGGAGACCAGGCGTGAACATGCCAGGCGAGCCGGGGTGACCGACAGTTTTGATCCCCTTTCTGATACTGATCTGGCTGAATTAAACAAGAGTCTGCAGCTAGAAAATGATGGGGGCGGCGCCGATCTGGTGCTGGAAGTATCTGGCTCTCCCCAGGCACTCAATCTGGCAATCGACTTGTGCGGATATGCAGGACGTATCGTGGTGGGCAGCTGGTACGGCACCAAGCGCGCCGAGGTCAACCTGGGAGCGCGCTTCCATCGCAGCCGAATTCAGTTACTTAGCAGTCAGGTTAGCAGTATTGCGCCGGAGTTGAGTGGGCGCTGGGATAAGGCGCGCCGTTTTGATGTGGCCTGGGACTTGATCGAAAAGTGTTACCCACAACGTTTTATTACCCACAGGCTGCCGCTTGAATCCGCAGCCAAAGCCTATGCGCTACTGGACGAGTCGCCGCATGAGGCTTTGCAGATTGTGTTTGATTACCAGTCTTAAACGACTTTACCGAATAATTGTCAGAAGATTGTAAGAGGACTATGGCATGTACACCGTTTCAGTTAAGCGCGATCTAATCGCCCAGCATTATCTTATTGGCGGCGACTGGGGTGCGGAGAACGACCCTCACTCGCATCATTATGACGTGCAGCTCAGGCTGGAATCGGCTGAGCTGGACCAGCACGGCTACCTCGTAGACATTGTAAAAATCGAAGAAGAGCTACAGAAGATCGTCGACTATTTTGGCGACAAAATGCTTAACGACCTGCCTGAATTTGCAGGCCTGAATCCCAGCATCGAACATTTCAGTCGGATTGTTTGTGAGAAGATGCTGGCTGGTGTTGCACCGCCGGGCAGCGGTCGTTTCACGATCAGAATCTGGGAGAATGAAACTTGCTGGGCCGCCTATTACATCGACTACTAATTCTGCCCGCGAGAGTTCAGAGCAGGTAACGCCATTGCCCCGCTCAGCAGTACCAGCACATCTCGCAGACGCATCAACACGATCAGCCCGGCAGCGATTGCCAGGCTGATCTCCATGGATTGATACGCCCAGAACAGGGTGGCTTCGAGGCTGCCAATGCCACCCGGCAGCGGCAGCAGGAACGCGAGGCGAACCACGGTAAACAGAAACACGAAACTCGCCAAATCTCTAGGCGAGTCTACTAGGTAGAGCAGGAACCAGAACTCTGCCAGTATGCCTACCCACGCCAGTATTGAAACCAGCAGAGCAAGGCTCAGTGCCGGACGGTGTCTGGCGACGATGTCCTGCAGCAGATCGCTAAGCTCCGACCAATGCGCACCCAGCTGGAGTAGTCGTGGATGCTGTTGCCAGGGGGCCGTGAGACGTCTGACAAAGCCACGAATGCTGGCGGGTTGTTGTAGTAACACCCAGACTGCTGCTGCCATGGTCAACATCAGCCCGGCCAGGCTAGCGGCGATTGTCAGCCACTGCACCTCGACCGCGCTTGCCGATGACAGTAGCGCCAGCACTGCAATAAGCAGAACCCCAAAATTTACCCAGAACTCGAAGAATCGGTCCAGGCCAACGGCCATGACTGCGGCTGGCCCGGCTATGGCATATCTCTTCCAGAGCCAATAGACCTGCAGCGGCTCGCCGCCGAACTGAGGGCCAGGTGTCACAAAACTAATCAGCTGGCCGGCCTGGCGCACGGCGAAGATTTGCGGGAAGCTGATGGTGAGCGCCATCGCCATGGTAATGATAAGCCAGCGGCCGGTCAGCAAACCCAGTATTAATATATTCAATCCAATCCACAGGAACCAGTTTTGAATTTGAATAGAGGTTAGCGTGTCGCGGAATCCAGACAGGGGCAGCTGGCTCAGAATCCAGGCTGCCAGCGCAAACGCAAGCAGCCAGGTTAGCGCGGCAATGGTTTTGGATGAAAGTTTCAAGCGCCGTCGTACCGATTGAGCCAGTGATCGTCTTCCTGCCACAGGCTGAAGCGTCCAGTGCCCAACAGCATTGACCACACCACGCAGCAGAGCAGTGCATAGTCAACCGGCTGCATGGGATTATCAATGTAGTACCAGCCTAAGCTGCCAACCAGCAACAGGCAGAAATAGCGGCCAGCCACACCGATAAGCACCATCGTCGCAGCCAGGCCAAAGTTGCCTAGCAGGATTAAACTGGGCCAGGTTTCACCGCCAATGACCACCGGTGGATAGCCGACCTGAATCAGAGACAGGGCCAGTAAAACGACGATGGCAAGCCGTAAGGCAGGTTGCAAAACGTTCTGGCTGAACAGGGTTAGACTGTTGAATTGCTGGTCAGTGTAGTCTGCCTGCCGCTCGATGCGTCCGCTGACAATGAGCCAATCGATAATGAAACCGCTAAGGGCCGGCAGCATGAAAGCAAAGCCGGCGACCAGAGTTATGGGCGGATAGAACAAAGGCCAGAGGGCGACAACCAGATAACCCATCTGAAAACCTGCCCAGGCCCGGCGGTGCATGGCTGGCGGCAAGGGATAAATGGGGAGATCGTTAAATCGTCGCCAATATAGACCGGCATGAAAAAAGTAGTAGGCCAGGCCCATGCTCAGGTAGCTCCAATGCACCTGACCATAGCTGTAAGCAAGGAAGGCCGCTACCGCCAATCCCAATGCATCGGAGACTGTGTCCAACTCACTGCCAAGCTGGCTCATTTGACCACTGCGGCGCGCCACGAAACCATCGACTCGATCCAGCACCGCACCTGCAAAATAAATCATTCCCGGCAACCAAGACAGCCATGCGCCCTCGGGCCAGGGCTGCAGCAGAAATCCACCAGTTGCGGCGATCAGCCAGGAACGCAGCAGCGTGAGGCGATTACCCCAGCCCAGATTGTTATAGAGCGGTGCTGAATCTTCACCGCGATTGAGAGGCAGTCGGCGCCAGGTTTCATAGCAGATAAACAGCCAGATGATTGCACTTTGCAGCAACCACTGCAGTGCCGCAGACCACTGCCAGATTACGCTCAACAACATGCAGAATGCGAGTAGTGCTGCCACCCCGATTCCAGTCAGCAGGGCGAGTTCTCGTTTCAGGCGGGAGAGTAGCGGCTGTTCGCCTTCGCGACTGATTGATTCCGACATCAGGCAACCATACGTTTGCTGCTTTGGTTTTTCAATGAATCTGTTTGTGCTTGTGAGTACGGCTGGGACTGATCCTCAGGTCATATTTTTTTGCTTGAGAGCAAGACTTGGCTGGCGCGAGCTTATATCAATTGAATTTGTTGCCAGCGCCGCCGAACTTCAGGCCAAGGTATTGGTTAGCAATCAGCCGGAATTTCACAGGCAGCAGAGTGAAATCTGGATCTCAGGCCGCAGCATCTACCAACTTCGACAGCGCATTCAGTGCAGAGATTACCGCGCCTTCCTGCCAGCCCCGTAGATAAGTCAGGTGATCACCTGCAAAAAGAAACGGTCCATCCGGCTCTAGCAATAGTGGCGATGGGTTGCTGGTGGCCCAGCCCCCTAGGGAATAAGGTACCTTGCTCCAGGCAACCGATATTCCCTCGCCCAGATTGGCGCGGTACTGGGAATGCACTTTTTCTCCCGCAGTGAGTGCCAGTTCGATTCGCGCGGAAGGGCTGAGGTTGCCAAAGTTTGTTGCATTGCTGCCACCGAACAAGTAAGAGCCAACAAGAATACCCTGCTCCTGGCCAAAGCCCCCCGAGGGATACCAGATCTGCAGAATATCGGAATCCGTCCAGCTGATACCGCCGTAGATTTGCTCTTCCTTCTCCCAAAAGCGGGGCGACTGAAAGGCAATCTTGGTGGGGTTTGCGTATTGGGTCTGCGCAATTGCCGACTGAATACCGGGGCTGAAGTTATTGGGAATATCGCGCAATACACTGGGGGGAATCGTGACGACGACGTAGTCAGTTTCCAGGGCTCCCTGTTCCGTCGCCGTTCGGCCTTCGATGCGAGCGCCGGTGCCAGTTCTAAAAATCCCGCTGACTTCGGCACCGTAGAAAATTTCGGCCTGCAGCTGTTCGGCAAAAGCATAGGCGATGCGATCCATGCCACCTACCGGCTGCATCATGGTGGCAGCCTGGTTATAGCTCTCAACAAAATTAGGCACGAAGGCAATATTCGCGTCCAGCATCACGTAGTTGCGTTCCAGAGGTGTGGCGGGTACATCCGGGCTTAGCCCGCCGCTGCCTGCTGCCAGTCCGCCGCGGGTCGTGCCGGTAAACTGAAAAAAATCATTGAGCGCGCCATGGTCTTTAAGCACCGCAAGCACAAAGGCGCGTTCGCCGGCTGTGAATTCGTCATCCAACGCACCAGCGTTTAAGGATTTGGCCAGCAGCTGGGAGATATTGCCGCGCATAGCAGCGATGGCCTCACGGCCCCGCACTGGCTTACCGCCAAAGGCAGAGGCGCTGTGAATATAAGCCCCGCGATTATCATTGACGAAGGCCTGGAGCGGCACCTTTAACTCACTACAGTAATTCAGCAGGTTGGCATGGTGTTGCGAAATGCGCGCCGGGCCAGCGTTGAAGTACATGTCTTCGCCACTGGCAAAGCCGCAAACCTGTTGACTGTCGGTCTCCTGCAGAACTGAGCCTGCTCGCAGCGTGTGGCTGCGACCGCCAGGCCTGTCTCTCGGTTCGATTACCGTGACCGGGAAACCCGCTTTCTTGAGTTCATAGGCTACGCAAAGTCCGGCAATGCCTGCACCCAGTACGGCGACGCTGGGTTTGGGGCCGCTGGCGAAAAGGGCCGTTTTCTCCTGCCACTTAGCTTTATTGGTAGCAGCCTTGCTGTCTCCGGGAACCAGCAAACCCATGGCCACCATAGATTGGTATACTGCCGCGCTGCCGCCAATGCCGCCAAGTTGTTCCAGGAACTGGCGTCGGGACTGGGGCGTTGTTTGCTCGTTCTTCTTTTGGGTCATTGATTGTTAGAGAAAATCTTTGAGGCAAAACAGTAAGGCCAGGGATCTTTTTGTAATGAAGAGTGTGAAAGTAACTATGCGATTGACTTGGACAGCCAGAGCAAGCTTTTCGTTTTGCCAGTCTGGCTCCCGTTGTCGGAAAAGTTTCGTGATGTGAAAAACGATTCTTGCGGTAGATCTTGAAAGCCAAGCAGCTTGCCATCCAGATCGCGCGCGAAGAAAGCTTCGTCACCGTCCCTTGCCAGTACGCCGCTCACAATCCTGCCGCCAGTTTCCCGAACCAAGGAGTCTGCTGCAGCCAGATCCTAAACTTCAAACATCACCTCATTTGTAGCCGCTTGCCTGCAATGGCCTGGGCTGGTAATTCGGTGCGGTTCAGCTCTGGCTTCGCAGTCTTCAGCATCTAGGAGATGTTAGGGCAGCACATAGGCCACAAGACGAGCCGGGCTGCCGCTACCGCCGACAAACATGGCGAGGTACTGCTTGCCATCGTGTTCATAGGTGAAAGGCAGGCCAGTCTGGTTATCCGGCAGATCCAGCTCAAAGATTATCTCGCCGGTCTGCTTGTTAATGGCGCGAAAGATTGGGCTGGCGCCAGCGCCGCCGGTGCCTTCTCCTACGAATAGCAACGTCTTGGTAGCCAGCACACCAGAGCGAGTGGGTATGCCCGTGCGGGGAACATCAACCCCTTCTAGCAGCGGATGATTGGTGATGCGTTCGGGAGTATCGGCGTTCGCGATCATCCACAGGTGTTCGCCACTATTCATGTCGATGGCGGTGACGCGTCCATAGGGGGGTTTAACTATTTCCAGACCCTGGATGCGAGGCGCACGCACGCCGAATCCCTGGCTTAGGTCGATGTCAGAATCAGGATTTTTGGCTAATGCCAGCACCTGCAGCTGGGTGCGTGAAGGCACATACACGATTCCTGTTTCGGGATCGAAGGCAGAGTGTTCCCAATTGGCACCACCGGTGGAGGAGGGCAGACTCAGCAATCCACGGGTACCGTCGGGATGATCCTGCAATGAAGGTGGTGTATAGATCGTCTCGCTGAGACGAAAATCCTTCACTGCCTCTAGCGCCATGGCACGCAGTTCAGGCGTGTAGTCAATCAGGTCATTTTCGGTAAAACCCTGGCGATCGAAAGGCGCAGGGCGTGTAGGGAAGGGTTGAGTAGGGGAGTACCATTCGCCGGGCACGTCCCCCTGTGGAACCGGACGTTCCACAATTGGCCAGATCGGTTCACCGGTCAAGCGGTCGAAGGCATAAATCCAGGCCTGCTTGGTTACCGACATTACAATCTTGCGCCCATTCGGCAGGTCCGCAATGATGGGTGCATTTGGCACATCCCAATCCCATATATCATGGTGAATGAACTGATAGTGCCACTGGCGTTCGCCGGTTCTCACATCCACTGCCACAATCCCGCTGGAAAACAGGTTGTCGCCATGGCGATCACCACCATAGTAATCCCCGGTGGGGTCTTCTACAGGGAGATAGACATGGCCGAGTTCGGCATCGCCGGAAATGGGTGCCCAGACACCCGAGTTGCCGGTCACGTCGTTACCGCTCAGCCAGGATTCATAACCATATTCGCCAGCCGCAGGAATGGTGTGAAAAGTCCACAAGAGCTCGCCGGTATGCACATCGAAGCCACGGATATCCCCCTTGGTATTGTATTTTGCCCGGGGTCTGCCGCCGGTGCGGTGCGCGGCGCCAACTACGATAACGTCGTTCATGATGAACGGCGGTGCTGAAATGCCGATATCGGGATAAGGGAAACGCGGGTCATCGGCGTTACGTAAACCAACGAAGAGATCTACAACGCCATTGTCTCCGAAGTCTGGATCGGGAATTCCCGTCGCCGCATCCAGTGAAACCATTTGATAGCCCGGCGAGATATCGATTACGCGCTGTTTGTCACCTTTACCGTAAAAGGCCACGCCACGGCCTGGGCCCTTGCGTGGCGCCTCATCATAGCGATCGCCCTCATCATAGCGATAAAGCCACAGCACCTGACCGCTGGTAGCGTCCAGCGCCACCACGTTGCGGGTGTTGGCGATATTGGCATAAAGCACACCATTGATTTCAAGCGGTGTGGAGGGATTCGCGTAGTCGACCGTCGTGCCGAAGTTCTCGGTAGAGAATGACCAGGCCAGTTCCAGTTCGCTGACGTTATCCGCGTTGATCTGATCCAACGGCGAATAGCGATGGGCCCAGTCGCCACCGTAATAGGTGTTCCAGTCGCCATCGTTTACGGTGCTGCCTTGTTGACCCAGGCCATGAGAAGACCAGGCGAGTGCAGTGAATGCAATTGTTGGATAGATAAAGGCAGAAAGGGTGGTTTTTCTTTTTGTCATTGAAGCTCTCCACTAAGGTTCGCGTTTATTGTTCGCCATACCGGGTTCCAGATTTTAGGCGACGGCTTTAGTTTAATTCTGTGATGTTTCTCTCGATCAGATTGTTTCTGAATTGTTCTCCAATGGCAGAGCCTTGTTTATAGAGCACTGCCGGAGTGCCTATGGGCGCTGGAATACTAAGCGGACTCTCCGCGCCTGTACTCTGATAGGTTTCACCCGTGAACGCATGGACATAATTGCCTGCCGGCAGTCGAATATCAACCTCATCTACTCCTTCATCTAATACCGGCGCAAACCAGAGCTCGTCTCCAATTAGGTATTGGTGGTAGGAGAGCGCCCAGAATGCGGGCTCATCCGGATAATGCAGGAATGGATGACGCACCAAGGGCCAGCCTTTTTCAGCCGCTTCGCCCACCAGGGTTCGCCGATAATCGTGCCAGGCGTTGTAGACATTGGAGAAACGCGCAATGTGTTCAAGTGTTTCCTGGTCAGTGTCGAACTGATGCGCCCAAAACGGCCGCAGCCCTTCATGGGTGCGGAAGATTGCCTGGAAAGCGCCGAGTTCGATCCAGCGTAGCATCAGTTCTTTACTGCGCCGAATGGAAACAGGAGCCCCCATTTCATCACCATCCAGTGACAACCAGCCACCCACGTCACTGTGGTTGAACGCGAAGCCTGATAGCCCGCTGGTCAGCAGCGCGGTGACAGAGGTTTTGATACCATCGTAGTTATCCCAATTGGAGGCCTGGTCCCCGGCCCAGAATAATGTGCTCGCACCGGGGCTCCGGGTAAACGCAGCTCGCATGAAAAATAGCGCCTCATCCCCCATGCCAGCTTCCTCAATCGCTTCGCGATTCAGAGTGGCCCAGTATTCCGGGTAGCGATTGTGGACTTCGGTGGGCGCGCCGCCCGCGTAGAGTTCAGCGTCCAGCGGCAGCGCTTCGCCGAAATCAGCCATCCATCCAGAAAGTCCTATGCCGAGCATTTCTTCTTTTATGACATCTTTCATCCACTCCCTGGCATCGGGATTGGTAACGTCGATGACATAAGCTAGAAAACTCGCGCCTCCAGTAGTCGCCAGAGTGCCATCAGTTTTTCGAATCAAGTAACCGAGGTCACGTGCTTCTTGATATAGACTTCGTCGGTACGAGCTTTTGCCGGAGGTTTCCACATCATGGAAATAAGGATTGATATAGCCCATTACGCGGATGTCGTCTGCGCGCAAGCTGCCGACCATGTCCTGCCAGCGGCTGTAGCGCGCCTGGTCGAGTTCCCAGTTCCACCACAAGCGAAAGCCCTGGGCTACCTGGCGCTGGCCCTGCCAATCCTGCATCCACATTGCCGAAAGTATGGCGTTTTCATCCTGCAGTTTTTTTGTTGCCTCTAGAATTCTCTCGGTGCCACCCTGAATGCCAAGAATCAGGCCCTTTGTGGACCATTCGGGAAGCGCCCGCATGCGACCTGAGTAACTCGTGTAGCGCTCAATCAGATCGAGCGGTGTGGCACCGACAATCAGCCTGGCGAGCAGCTGGTTTGAGTAGGCCAGCATCGTGATCTGCTCGTCTTCGCGCAGGTCGATTACAGAGTAGTCGGCATTCTCCAGCATCATCGACCGTAGGTCTGTTGTGATGAAGTGTGGGATCGGGGCATAGGTGGAGTACCATTCGCCCGCTGCGCTAATACTGCGGCTGTCAAACCAGTCAGTGAGAGGTTGTGCACCGCGGGATAATCCTTGTTCATCGACCATGATTGGAATGCGTTTACCTTTGAAATCGAACGCGCTGAATTGCTCACCAAAGCCGAACACCCGCTCTTCCGGGTTTGACCCAAACAGCAATCCAGTTCTGCCAATATTGTCGCTATCTACCCTGAGATCAAACTGCAGTTGACCTGCGCCAATTTCGGAAAGAGACAGGTCATAGGGAACACTGCCTACATCACCGCAAGATAGGATGCCACTAATGACAAGGGTGTCGTTAATCAAGCTGCTGCTTTCAACGCTGTGACCGTTGCAGTGTTCGCTTACCTGTTCGATGAGATGGGAATAGCCTGTGCCACTTGCTGCATCGGCGCTAGCAGTTGCCGCGAGAACAAAAGCATTCCCCGGCATACTCAGCCATTTAGCATTGTCAGCCTGGTCGATGGTGCTAATTGCCAGCTGTGCATTCGCAAGGCTGTTGCCTTGCCATGCAATGGTGAATTCTCCGACCCGGTGTTCCCAATTCGAGAATGCAGCGCCGTCAGTGACCAGGGGCGGAGCTGGTACTAAAGGTGCGTCCTCATTCATGAACTGCCCATGGGCAGCAGGAAACGCAAAGGCGAAGGAGAGGAAGCACGCCGTTCTTAAAACTGTTGTGCTAATAAATGCAGGCTTGAGATCAGCGAACCACTTAAGCATTCCGGTGTGCTCCTGCAAGACAACAAGTGCTGCAGCTGGTTGCCAAGCTAAACGGCATAACGGGCCAATCCTTCTTCGTCGAGATTGCAGCCAATGCCTGGTTTGTCTGTGAGTAGAAAATCTCCATCTTCCCAAACGAACGGCTCTTCTATTATTTCATTGAAGAAACCACCTGACTTGTAGATGCTTTCCTGTATCAGAAAATTTGGCACATTGGCGCAAATCTGAATCGCCGCTGCGGTAATCAATGGGCCGCCCCAGATGTGGGGTGCCATCAGCACGTAGTTAACCTCGGCTAGCGTTGCGATTTTCTTGCAGGCGGTAATGCCTCCTGCGCTGCCCAGATCAGGTTGGGCAAAGGCGCAGGCCCCTTCGGCGAACAGGTTTTGAAACTCATGGGGAGATACAAGGCGTTCACCTGTTGCTATGGGAATGGATGTCTCCCTGGCAATCTCTCCCATTTCCTTGAAATTTCGCGGTGGGCACGGTTCCTCAAACCACAGGGGATCATAGGGCTCCATGCGCTTGGCCAGGCGCACTGCTGCCGATGGGGTGATCTGTCCGTGGGTGCCGATGAGGATATCTGCTCGAGTGCCGACGGCATCTCTGATCGCTTCGCAGGCCCGGGCAGTATGATCATATTCCGCCTGGGATAGCTCCCAGGGCGCGCCGGTTGCGCCGCCGTCTCGCGATTGTGGAATGGGGTCAAACTTGAGGCCGGTAAAACCTTCATCCACCAGGCGCGCGGATTGTTCTGCCAGTGCCTCTGGTCTCTGGGTCCAGTTGCGAATGGTCTCAGCGCCAGCAGCCATGTTCACCGTGTCATAAATATAGGTGTAAGTACGAATGCGATCCCGGTAAGCGCCTCCAAGAAGGCTATAGACCGGCACATCGTAATGTTTGCCGACGATATCCCATAGTGCCGTATCGAACGCGCTGATGATGCCGAAGCGAGCATAGTCAGCATGCTGATGGGTCAGGCCTCTTACCATGCGGTGATAGAGCGTTTCCGGTTGCAGCGGATCCCGGCCTTCAAGGTAACGCGCGAAGGCTTCCTGAATCATTAATTTGTAGCTACCGGTCAAGCCGCCGAAGGCATTGAGTACCGCAGTCTCACCCCATCCGACCAGGCCGGTGTCGGTCTCTAGCTTAACGAAAAACCACGTGCCTCCGCCCCACTGTGGTGGAGGTGTTCTGATCACGTAAGGAGTGACCTTTGTCAGCCGCGGTGCAGAATTAGTGCTATTTGAAGCGCGATTGGACTGACCGAATGCCTTGCTCACAGGCAAAGCCATTGCCAGTCCTGCGGCTTTGAGGAAATGGCGTCTGTTGTTGTTTTGGTTCATCTGTTATCCCTACCTACAGTTTATTCTCTGCTCGACTCTACTTATTGCCAATCGATTGTGAGAATCGACCAGTATATTGGTCCTAATTCGATTCTGATTCTGGTTTTGGTTCCGGCTCAGGGGTCTTCGAGTCGTCTGCCTTCGCAGGCGGAGCCGTTGATTGCTGTGACTCTGAGCAAATCTACGCCCAGTCGATCGAAGGCACCCATGTCAGAACAGCGCACATGGGTGAATCTAAGATCCAGCTCCACACCCTCACCCATACCCGCGTTTAAAAACAGCGGACGCACATCATACAGTGACCAGTTCTGTGCCAGGCTCAATTCACGCAGACTGTCGAGCCCGGCCAGAGCGCTGACGTCGGTGATGCTGTTGTTTTCCAGTCGCAGAACCTGCAGGGCATGCAGCCTTCGCAATGGCGAGATATCCGAGATCTGGTTGTTGCTGAGAAACAGATACTCCAGATTTTCCATTTGACTCAGTGCGCCAAGGTCAGAGATGGCGTTGTCGTTCAGGCTGAGTTGCTGCATGCCAGGCTTGCCGGCCAGCGCGCCAATATTCTGGATTTGGTTGTTGTGTGCCCACAGCAGGGTGAGTTCATCGAGGTCAGATAGTGCACTAATATCTTCTATCTGATTGTCGTAGATGCGCAGGTGATTGAGCCTGGTGAGATTCGCCAGAGGACTAATGTCGGAGATTGCATTGAGGTGAATGCGCAGTAAACGCATCTCGGTGAGGTTTGCCAGGGGCGAGATGTCGGTAATGCCATTGAACTCCACGTCAGGATCGCGGCCATCGTTGTAGTCGAGGTAATGCTGAAGTTGATACGGATAGAGGCCATGGACATGCAGTTGTCTGAGTTTCGTGAGTCCAGCCAAGGGGCTGATGTCCGAGATTGGATTTTCGCTGATGATCAATTGTTCCAGATCGGTCAGCTTGCTTAGTGCGCTGATATCACTGAACCAGTTGGTGTGCAGATTCAGGTTCTTGAGCTTGCTGAGTTCGCCCACTGGTGTGATGTCGGTAATCAGGCGGTTGATCAGATTCAGCCTGGTCAGGTTGCTGAGATTCTGCAGACCAGCCAGACTCTCAAAAGGCTTTTCCGGTGACGGCCGCAGCGTGCCGCCATACACGACGCGTTCAATACTGGAGCCGACGATGAGTGTTTCGAGGCTTGCTGCTTTGTCGCAGCTTAGTGATTCCTGGGGTCTTATTTCCAGCGCGTCGCGAACCACTGCTTCCAGATCCGGGTCGGCAAAGGAGACGATGGCATCGGCTGAAAAGTCGTGACAGTGCTGAGTGGGTGTTAATGTGATCTGCGCTTGGGCCGATTGACCTGACAGGCTGCTAAAAATAGCTGCCGCCAGCAAGAGTGTCAGGGTCCTGAATATCATGTTTTCTCCCTAGCTATAATTGTTGTTAGTGCAGAACTAAATAGTTGATGTCGGGAAAAAGGGATTGCGGCAAGATGTTCGAGCCGGGCGCTAATCAAACTCAATTTCGGTTATGGCAATACCGCTCTCACCAGCTACTGAGTAGAGCAGGTACGTTCCGCCGCCTTCCTGAAAGATCGCCGGGTCGCGCATCTGGTTTACCCGTTCGTCAATGTGGCCACCCCGGGAGGGTTCTACTGGCAGATTGGCGCCCTCCCAGTCGTACTCGGGCCGCAAGACTTCGACTGGAGTTGAAGCTGCCCAGTTATTCCAGCCATTTGTTAACTCGATCTTGGAAAGAAATATTCGCTCCGGTGAATCACCGCGATTTGTGAAGAAAACATGCAGCTGCTTGTCCCTGATGAGCAGCGCCGAGTGGCGCATATCATCGGTGAAGAATCGGGGGCCGCTCTCAAAATTACTCAGGCCATCGCGAGAGCGGTAAAGATACCCGGGCATGCTCATGGCATAGTAATAATCATCATGTTTGATCACCCTGAAATAAGCCCGCCCCAGATCTTCTTCCCTGCCTTCAAAGTTAAGGCCATCGGTGGAGACAGCGAGTCGGGTGAACTGCCTACCCTCACCTCTGCCGTGGATGTACATCACGATCTGCTGCAGGTCTTCGCGCACATGCACGTCGGGAGATGCAATATGGGCATAGAGAGCGGCACTGCGTCCGGGGGCAAGCGAGCAGGGTGGGCAAGTGGTCGGGAAAAAAGAGTCCCCCAGCTGCAGTGTCCCAGGCGTGTGCACGGCCCACGGGCCAGTTAAGTCATCGGCATAGGCCATCCGTATATAAGTGCCACGGTGATCGGCGAAGTAAAGATAATACTGGCCCAACGGGTCTTCCACCCAATCCGGAACCCGTATCAAAGAGGGCCCCTGAATATTGCTGCCCATGCGGGCATCCATATCCGGCGTTATGATAGGGCCATCGCCCAGCCTCGTAATCGAGATGCCTGCCGGTTGAGCGGCGGCTGCCCCCGAAAACGCGAGTAGGAATGTGAGAATGGTTAACAGGTAGGTTCTTGTTGTTTTCATATTGCTCAGAATAATTGGGGTTCAGTTAAAAATACAGTGGTTTAAATTCGCTGACTAGTTCAATAAGCCTGGTTGGCGGCATGAAAATACGGATCAGAAGGCCACTAACTAGCGCAGATCCTGGGGTACATATATGCAACAGCCGCTGCCGTCAGTCCACGAAACCAATCAGACTATCGCCCTGGTGGGCTCCAGGGTTGAAAACAAGGGGTTGATAACAAGTGGTCGGCAACAGCAGGTTGTGCAACTCATGCTTGCCGTCATAATCGTGATCTT
>MDTC01103244.1_pt1 | contig 51661 bp, 44 predicted proteins | sample 811181 | NCBI WGS metagenome assembly MDTC01 (sample SAMN05326644, study PRJNA326480) | marine metagenome | isolation source: seawater | place: Pacific Ocean: North | collected 2011 | reverse complement strand
CATTCCGGTGCAGCCCGCTACGGCGAGCAGCAGCGTGAAGTGGTGCATCAGTAGCAGGCCCAGCAATAGTATGCTGAATGGAGGCGCCCAGCGCCGCGGCGCTGCCAGCACGCCAGCGAAGGCGTAGACCAGCAGTAGGCCAAGCGGGTCGGCGAGGCCGCCCGGCATCGCGTGAGAGTTGGCGTAGACTACCGGGAATGCGACCGCGTAGCAGCCGCAGCCGACCAGCGCCGCGTCGCTGCTGACGAAACGTCGGCCCGCCAGAAACAGTGCCGGCACCGCCAGCGCGCCCGCGGCGGGGATGAGCCAGAAGAGGGTCGCCGGCAGCGGCGTTCCGCAGAGCAGCGCTGCGCTGGCGGCCAATATCTGCATCCCCTGAAACCATGGATAGGCGCGACCCCAGCCGAGGTAGCCGTCCTGCAGCAGCGCGCCGTCACCGACGAGCGCCGCTGTGAGAAAGAGGTATTCGCCCGAATCGCTGCCCCACAGCGCCCAGCGCCACTGGTGCGAGAGCCGTAGCGCCAGCGCGCCCAGCGCGATGGCGCCGAGCAACAATGCCCGTTGCCGGTCAGCCACGCGCGCCCCCTGCCAGCCAGTTGCCCGTTTCGAAGAGTAGCACCAGCAGTGCGGTCGCCAGCAGCAGCCCGATGGTGCTCGGGTCTGGCGTTACGAACAACGCCAGCGCCAGCAGCAGTCCCCACGCCAGTTTGCGGGCTTGCGCGAGCCCGCCATCCCAGAGCCCCGCCCGGCGCGCCATGAACGCCAGCAGCGGCAGCTGCAGCGCGATACCGGCCCCGAGCGAGAGCGAGAGCAGCAGCCCGACGGTCTGCGCCAGTGAGAATTGCGCTTCTCCGGGGCCGCCGGCGAGCAGCGGCAGCAGCCGCGGCAGCACCAGCAGCCAGCCGAGCACCGTGCCGCCGGCGAACAGCGCCAGCGAGAGCGGGATGGCGCGCTGCGCGAAGGCACGCTCGCGCGCTTTCAGCCCCGGACGCGCGAAGCGGTAGGTCTGCAACAGCGCCAGCGGCAGCGCGCCGAGGCAGCCCGCTAACGCCGCGAGGTCGAGTCGCACGCGTAAGAACTCCGCCGGCGCGTAGAGGCTCACGCTCCCTGTCAGGCCGTGGTAGTCAAGCATCGCCCGCAGGATGGCGTCGCTCCCGGCGAAAGTCGTGGCGAGTAGCAGCCCAAAGAGCAGCAGCGGCCCCAGCAGCGCGCCGCGCAATTCGCGCAGGTGCGTCGGCAGCGGCTGAGGGCGGTCCGCGGGCACGCGTCGCGAGCGCAGCGCCCGCCTAATAAGCACAGAGCGCCGCTTTAATCCGGGGCTGCATCCCGCCGCATGCGCGTCCTGCAGGGCTGCGTTCGCTACCCGCCGGCGCCGGGCGGGGCCGAGACGCACGTCGCCGCGCTCGCCGAGGGGCTGCAACAGCGCGGCCACGACGTCGCGGTGCATACGACTGACCTCTGGAGCGAGACGCCCTTCACGCGCCGCGAGATGCCGTCGCAGGTCAACGGCGTTCCCGTGACGCGTCACCGCGCGCGCAGTCCGGGCGGTGAGGCGCACTACGTCCTCGCGCCGGGGATGGTCTCGGCCTTCCTCGCGGCGGAAACGGACATAGTCCACACTCATTCCTACGGCTATTTCCAGAACAGCACCGCGCTGCTGCGCCGCCGGCTACGTGAGACGCCGTGGGTCATCACGCCCCACTTCCACCCCACGTGGTCAATGTGGGGCGGCGCACGCCGGCTCGGGCTGCGGCGGGTCTACGACGCAACCGTCGGCCGCGAAACGCTGGCAGCGGCTGACGCAGTCGTCTGCGTCAGCCGCCACGAGAGCGAACTGCTGCTGGCCGAGGTCGGTTGCGACCCCGCCAAGATTCGCGTAATTCCCAACGGTATCCACTGGGAAACCTGGCGCGAGCCACCGACCGGCGCGCGGTTTCGCAAGGCGTTCCCGCAGCTGGGCGAGCGGCTAGTGCTCTACGCTGGGCGGCTCGCGACCAACAAGGGGCTGCCCGACCTCGTCACCGCCGCCGCCAGCTTCCCCGAGGCGGAGCTGCTGCTGGTAGGTCAGGACATGGGCCCCGGCAAAGCACTGGACGCGCAGGCCGCCGCCGCAGGCATCACGCTGCACCGGCTGGGGTATCTCGACGACGATATCTACCGCTCCGCCTTCGGCGCCGCCGAGTTGCTGGCACTGCCGTCGGACTACGAGGCGTTCGGCATCGTGCTGCTAGAGGCGGCGGCGGCCGGGCTGCCGGTGGTCGCGACGCGCGTAGGTGGCGTGCCCGATGCGGTCGCCGAGGGTGAGACCGGGCTGCTGGTCGAATACGGTGACCCCGCTGCCCTCGGCACGGCGATTGCATCGCTTCTCTCGGACGCGACTGCGGCAGCCGCGCTGGGTGCAGCGGGACGCGAGCGGGTCGCGCGCGACTTCACCTGGGAGAGCATCGTGGGTCGGATTGAGGCGCTTTACGCGGAGCTGCGCTAGCGCTCCGACACACTTAAATAAAATCAGGCTTCCATCTAGGTGTGGCTCCCGACCGCGTAACTTTCCGCTTCCCGATTGATTCACAGTTCCGGGTCGACTGGGATGATTTCCGCCAGAAGGCCAAGGACGCTGGCAAGACCACGGCGCAGTTGTTGCAGGAGCTGGTGATGGAGCACCTCGATGACGAGGCTCATGGTGAGGAGTCAGACCTGCGGGTGCTGATTGAATCCGAAGAGCCGCAGGTGCGCAAGGTGCGCAAGGTGCGCAAGCGGACGCCGGTGGTCCCATTCAATCCGAAACTGGACGTAGGCGCGTTGCGGCCCGAGGACACGCCCAAGTTCCGTATCCTGACGCTGTTCCGTTCGCTGAACAAGGATGACGGCGTCGACCCTGACGAGCTGCTGGCCGAGGCGACCCGGCTTGAGATACCCAACCCACAGCGCGAAATGCAGAAGCTGGTGCGGCGTGGTATTCTATATATCCACGATGGAATGTGTCGCGCGGCGACTTAGATGCAGGCACCTCCAACCCGTTACCTCTGGTTCTTCCTCATCATGCTGATAGCGCTGTCGGCCAGCTTCGGCTATGGGCTGGCGGCGCTCTTCCTCGGGATGGCATTTGTCCCGGCTTTGCTCTACCTGAACTGGTTCCGCAACTTCGAGAAGCACGACCCCGAGCCGTGGGGGGCGCTCTATCAGGCGTTCTTCTGGGGTGCTATCACCGGCATCATCCTGGCAGGTGTGGTCAATTCCATACTGATAGTGATGGTCGCGCTGGCGACGACCGTGATTGTGGCCGAAATCGCAGGCGCGGTAATTATTGCCCCGTTCGTCGAGGAATTCCTGAAGGCGATGGGGCTGATGCGCGCCGGCGTCAAGGAGGAGGTGGACGAGGTCGAGGACGGACTGATTTACGGCGCCGCCTGCGGCCTTGGGTTCGCCGCCACCGAGAACCTGATGTACGGCTGGAGTGTTGTCGGTGAAGGCGTGGCGGTGACGGCGGCGGTAATCGTGATGCGCACCTTCTCGGCGACGCTGATACACGCCAGCGCCACCTCCTTCACGGGTCACGGCCTCAGCCAGTACCTAGTTCACGGCGCCTCGTGGAAGGTGGTGGCAAAATACTACTTGATGGCGGTGGGGCTCCACGCTTTCTGGAACGGGATGATGACGTTAACCTACTACGAGTACCTGCCGGGGATCGGCTTCATCTTCGCGCTGGTCGTGGCGATTGGGGCGCTCCAGTTCAGCCGCAGCAAGATTATGGAGCTCGACGAAAAGCGGGTTGAACTCACCTACCAGCAGAAACTCGACCAGCAGCCCGGAGCGGGCGATTGGTGGTCGCAAAATGATGCTAAATGGGAGGGGCGCGGCGTCACTTGGAGCGACCGCGAGGCGTCGCGCCAGCAGGAGCACTTACAACACGAGCGGGAACATGCCCAGCGGCAGGCACAGGCAGAACGGCAGCAGGCACAGCGCCGTGCGGCTACCCCGCCTCGCCGTGAGCCGGACCGGGAAGGGGATGGCTGGGCGACCTACCAGCAGAAACGTTGAGTAGTTGGAGCCGCGAAATCCGTAAGGGCGCCATCCAGATCTGCCTGCTGGCGGCGTTGCCGAGCTGGTTTATCCGGCGCGAAGCGGTCTGGCTGTAAGATAATCTTTTATCGGCGGCAGCCTGCGCAGCCTCGCGGGCCTGTAGCTTAGCTAGGTAGAGCGTCCGGCTCTTAACCGGACGGCCATGGGTTCGAATCCCTTCAGGCCCGCCATGTGCTCTAGGTAAAGTGCAGCGGATAGAGTCGCGTGATACGACCACTGGGCTCGACGCGAATGAGCGCCTGCCGGGTGAGTGCGGTGACGTGGTAGTTGACCTTCTGCCGGCTCATATCGAGCCGCGTCGCAATCATCGACTGGGTGATTCCCGGCTCTTCCTTGATGAGCATCACAATCTGCTGCTGCACTTCGCCGGTCACCAGCGGGCGGGAGGCGACGCCCGCCCGCTCGGCGCGGCAAGGGTAGAAGAGTCGCTGGCGGCCGGCGCGGAACGATTCGATGACCGAATGGTTCTCGAGGACGTTGAGGTGGTGCGACAGGGTCCCGTTGTGCAGGTCGAAATGGTCGCGCAGGTGGGTGAAGTTGGCACCGGGATGAACGTAGATGTAGCGCATCAGCCTCTGCCGCGTCGGATCGTCCGCCAGCGTGTCACGGCGCAGCCGAGTATAGAGCGGCAGGAGAAGCTTGAAGCCAAGATAGCGGCTGTTTTCCGAGGAGGCAGTGTAGAATGCCAGTCCCAGGAACGAGAGCAGCGCCAGCATGTTCAGTGCAGGGCGCGGCAGCTCGAGCGCAGGCGGCTCCGTGGCCGCGTCCCCGTCGCTAGCGACGACGCGGAAGTCCTGCTCCGCAATGGTTGAGTAGAGCAATTGATCCTGTTGGTAAACTTTGAGGCGCAGCTGGTAGAGGCCTCCTTGCTGTGGAGTGTGGTTGAAGCTGGCACTGAATTCCTCGCCGTGCCCGAGCTCCTCAATATTGCGACTCCAGATGTTGCTCTCGCTGCCCGACGGTGCCAGCAGGATAATTTCCGCCCGTAGCCCATTGGCCGGGAAGCCATCGTTGAGTAGCGTCAGCTTGCCCCGGATTTCCTGCCCCGCGAGTAATGAGTGCCGGTCAAGCCGGACTTCCGAAGCTTCGAAAACGGGTTCACGGTAATCAAATAGCAGAGTCACAGATTCGCTGATTCCGACGCCGGGGAGCCTCACCGTGACGGTAACCGGGCTGCTGCCGGGCTGCGGAATGCTGGCGTGGGGGGCGATGGTGACTGGGATGGTTGCGACTGTCCCGGGAGCAATGAGCGCCGTGGACGGACCGGAAACCGAGGCTAGGAACAACGGAGAATAGTGGTATTCAAGCATGAATTCTTCACTATAGAAACCGCTGTTGCCGATTGCCAGTTCAATCTGCATGGGCGCCGGGTCAAGCAGTTCAGCCATATAGACCTGCCATTCGTCGCCAGTATCGACCACGGCCAGCTCGCTACCGATGGAAATGCCGTAGGTGTCAAGGCTCAGGGCAGCTACGATTTCGGCCCCAGAGGCGATAATCACGGGCAGGTTTTCCGTCTCGACTTCCAGGATGTGGTATATTCCGTGCGAGTCGAGCAGGGTGAAGGGTACTCCGAGCGCGGGAACCGCTTCGTCGTTGCCCTTCAGCAGGACGGCACAATTACGCGCGTCGGGGCTCTCGAAATCGGCGATAGCCGCTGCCGAATGGCCAATGTAGAATTCCAGCGTAGATGTAACGCCCGTGCTGGTTTCGAGACGCAGTTCGGCGCGGTAGATTCCCGGCTCCGCGAGCGTGGGGGCGAATGTGATTGATTTCTGCTCGCCGGAAGTGAGGGCAACTGATTGGAGTCCTTCATCAATCACAACCTCATTTTCGTAAATCAGGAAATGGGCAGAGATATTCCCCAGTTCTTCATCCAGCAATCCGAAGTTGGTAAGGCTGGCGTCGAGGCTGCTACCACCGTCAAGGGGCATGAAGTGGTATCCGGGAACGCTGGCCCGGAGGTCGTGCCAGCGCTTGACACCTAAAAGCGAAGTCTGGCCAATCTCCCAGCCGCAACCGTCGTCACAACTGGCGTAGAAACGTAGGTATATTTCGTCCGTTTCCGGCAGCGCAATTATGAAATTATCACTGCTGCTACTCACCGTCAGGAGTGGAGTCCAAGCTGCGGAATAACGGTCTTCCGGGAGGTAGTCGGTTGAATAGCCCAGGCGCAGTTCGCCCGTGCCGGCGCTGGCATCTGAGGAAAGTTCCAGCCATGGCTCGCGCAGGTGCCCGAGAGCTATCGGCCCGATGACTGCGCCGGCGACGAAAGGCTCCGGCGAGTCCGAGATACGGAGGCCGTCGTCCCATTCCCAGAAGCCGTTGCCGGTATTCGAGTCGTAGTCCACCCGGTCGAACTGCTGTAGGTTCAGGCTGGCAACTACTTCCCGGAACCGGAGGGTGCTGGTGCTTGTCTCGGTCCACTCTGAGGTGGAATTGGAAATAGTGGTTGTGAGGCTGAAACTGTAGTCGCCCGAAGTGGGTACTGTGAAATTGAAATAGATTATTTGACTTATATATCTATCGAGGGAAATCGACTGCACTTCAGGTATGCCTTGGACAGTTGTCTGGTGGTCAATGCTGGTGACGCTGAATTTAAGGTCGTAGTCAAGGCTTTCATCCTGGTGGTTATGTATAATATATTCTAATTGATTTTCTTCATTTGCGTTTAAATGATTGTATTTTAGTAACTGCGTATATTCAGCTTCCGAACCTGGGAGGAACACAAGGACACCCAGAAAGAGGGCCCCAACCAAGGCATACCGGCAGGATATCCTTGTGCTCATCGACCATTCATGGGACTCGTGTATTAATAACTTCCTTACAATTCTTTGACAATCGGGGTGAATAATTTTGATTTATAATTATTATCTATAGATTATATCATTGATAATACGTTAATTGATTAATTAATTGATTAATTATGAAATGAGTTCATCCGTCAAGTATCTGCCCTAGAAATTGCTGCATCCACTCCGTCTTCGGCGCGTCGAGCATTGAGGGTGGTCCTTCCTCGACTACTGCACCGTGGTCCATGTAGAGAATCCAGTCACTTACTTCGCGCGCGAAACCGATTTCGTGGGTGACGATGATCATGGTCATCCCTTCGTTGACCAGCGCCTTGATGGACTCAAGCACCGACCCTGAAGTTCTACGAAGCCGAGGCGGACTCGGGCGTAAGTGTCGTCGGCTCGTTCGGCGCCGAGGACTTCGGTATTGGCGTCCCGCTGGGTGAGAGCGAACTGCTCGACGCGATTAACATGGCGCTGGGCGAAGTCATCAGCTCGGGTGATTATGACGCCATCTTTGCCGTCAGCTTCGGTAACGAGATTGTGGTGCTGACCGACGATACTGACGCAAGTACCGCGACCGCGTACCCGTCCCCCACCGCAGGTGGCAAGCTGGATGGCATCCTGCAGGACAACGGCACCATCGTCTTTGGTTCCGACACCACTTACCCACCTTTCGAATCACTCGATGCTGACGGGAATTGTGTTGGCTTCGACTGTGACATTGCTGACGCCATCGCGGGCAAACTAGCAGCCCACTACGGTCTGGACAACTTCAGCGCTACCATGAAGACCAAGACCTGGCCGGAGCTGACCGCCTTCATCTACGACGACTACGACGCGACACTCTCGGCAATGACCAAGACCGTGCAGCGCGCAGAGCAAACCCAGTTCACGCGCGCCTACTACTCAAGCAAGCAGGGCATCCTCGGCACATCCGACTCCCCTGCTATCACCGGTGTTGACGACCTCAACACGCTGGTAGAGCACGAGCACGAGGATGGGGGCCTGCCGGGTCTCTCGCTGCTCGTCTCGGCTGGCGCACTGGGCGCTATCGCGCTCCGCCGCCGCCACTAGACCAAGAACGCACCAAGGAACCCGCCGCCATCCGCGGCGGGTTCCAAGCTGCATCATGCATGCGCCAGTGAATGCCTTCCTGAAAGGCTAGAGGCTAATTTCGAGCAGGTCCCCGGGCGCATTCGCGAAGTCCTGATCCAGCCCAAGATAAATCTCGGTGGTGCGAATACTGCTGTGGCCGAGGCTCAGCTGCACCTGCCGCAGGTCGGCGCCAGCCTTGTAGGCCAGCTGCGCGTAAGTGCGCCGCAGGTCATGCGGCAGTACCTGCTTTCCAAGGATGTCTCGGCTGCGGCGGGCGACAATGTCGCGGACGCCCTGCGGAGTTATGCGTGCTGAGCCCGGCGTCCCGTTTCTGCGGATGGAGAAGAAGATAAACGCACCGGGCCGCAGCTCCGCTGAGTCTGCAATCCATTCCTCAAGGCATTTCCCGGCCCAGGCCGGGATCGCGACGGTGCGCTGCCGGTCGCCCTTGCCGCGGATGTCGGCGATGACCGGCCGGCCCTGCGCTTCCTGCAGCTGCTCGAGTCGCAGGCCGCAGAGTTCAAACCGTCGCAGCCCACAACCCGCCAGCAGCGCCAGGATGGCGCGGTCGCGTACGTCGTGGATGCGGTCGCGCGGCAGGCCCTGTAGCAGTTCCTGCACTTCCGCGAGCGTGAGCCAGGTGCGCAGGCGCTGGCCTCGCGGACGCCGGAACCGGATTTCGAGCAGGTCCCGGTATGTTTTTTCGTTAATCGTCCCGAGCCGCCGGAGGTCCTTGAACAGCTGCCGCAGCACAGATAGGGTCGTCGCGATGGTCCCGCGCGCTTTACCGCTGTTTTCGAGGTAGAGCAGGTATTCCCTCACGGTCGCGGCGTTCAGCGCCGCGTGGCCGGCGGCCGAATACCAGGCGAGGAATTTTTCGAGCGCACTGCGGTAGGACTGGTGGCTGTTTTGGTTCTGGAGCCGGTTTGTGACTGAATTAACCATTTCACGCAGCGCAGGTGCAGTTTCACTGGCAGTTTCCATGTTACTTGTTATAATGTCTATAAAAGAAAGTAATATATAAAGTAATCGTTTTTTGCAGGTATGAACAGATCTCTGGCAAACGTAGAAACCCCTAGGGTGTGTGCAAAAACCAGGGGTTTGTGAATATTAGTATAATCTATAATATATTGCATTTTACTATAATTGGTTAAATAATAGTAATTATTAAATAATAGCAAAACTATTAATTAAAGTATTTCTATTAATATTATATGTTTTAGTATATTCTATTATATTATAATTATTAATTAAATTAAATAAAGTAGTATTTTTGGCTTGCGAATAATTCTATTTTTTTCCTCGCCCATCTATCGCAGCTACTACTATAGCTAGACCTGCAATAAATCTTCTATCGAGAGGGTGGTTAGGTGGAATATTGACCACCAACTTCTTGATGAAAGGATTGAACATCTGCCTCATTGTTACAGGTTCGGTACTGTCTCTAATCTCAATGTGAAATTTCTTTGGCAAGATTAATCCTAATAGTATTCGTCTGGCCAGAGCCTGGCCCATGCTATCCTCAATCAAGATTCCAAACTCCTTGCCTGTAGCATCTAGAAGGTGCCATTTGGTTCTAAGTATGGATGCCCAGAATTTGCGCCTTACCGTACCTAAAACCTCATCAGTACCGGAGTCAATTACGTCATAGCCGCCCCAGGCATCAACCAATTGTTTTTGTTTGATCTTTAACCATTCATGACTTTTCGATGGATCCGAATATATTCGAATATCTTCCTTTATTTTGAAACGTTTTTGTTCGCAGTAACCATATCGTTTTTGATCTATACCCTCAAACCAGAATTTGTTACCAAATATTCTCCAGAATTTCTCCCGAATCATATATTGATTCAGTTCTAGCACTCTCGTCATGGGTTTTGACCATCTTTCTCGTCGTTTCTGATATAATCTTTTTTCTCAGACCAAGCGCTTTCTTTGTCATCCCAGCCGGTTCCGGGTTCGTGTGTACTAACATCCCCGCCAGGCGCCGCAGCCCATTGATTGGGGTCGTCTTCTTGCATGGTGAATGCCATGATTATGCCACCCAGCAACACAATGCTACCACAGCAGCAGACTCCAAATGAGGCTACGAAGCCAATTATCGCAGCAATGAAACCACCTATAATTCCTTCCACGTCATAAACTTCTATTTTAGTACCATTAGTGTTCCATGTGTATGTACCGTCCGGACAACCTTCCTTGCAGATGTATCCTACATGTATCAATCCATCTTCCTCGGTGTCATCGTCGAACACACATTCAGTGCCGAAAAAATTTGTCCCATTGGTGTTCTCCAAAGTAAAATTACGCACCAGTTCACAATCCGCAGTCGTGAGGTTTGCACTACGGCCTTCGGCAATTGCAGATTTTCCATCCGCATATTCACCTTCCATAACAACGACTAGGTAATTGTCATCTTTGTTCCAACCTTCGAGCTCCATCTCGGAATCAGCACCCTTATACAGGAGATAGTCCTCACCAAGTTCTTCCACTGTATCTCCAGATTTAAGCCATATAGCTACACCACCGATAACGAGCAGGACGCCAACAACCATGACTGCTATCGCTCTTTTGTCCATAGCCACCAATTTGTTATTAGTCTATATAACTGCTTACTCGAAGTAAGAAAGAATAGTGTTTTAACGAGCATTCGGGTCGCCTATTATCCGGGCACTTAACCGGGTGAGCAATCATGAGCTACGTCGACGAAGTTTTCGAGCAGGTCAAGCGCCGCGACCCGGACCAGCCCGAGTTCCATCAGGCGGTCTGGGAAGTGCTGGAGTCGCTGGCGCCGGTACTGGAGTTGCACACTGAGTACCGCGAGTATCGCGTGCTGGAGCGGCTGGTCGAGCCGGAGCGCATGATTACCTTCCGCGTGCCGTGGACCGACGACCGGGGGCGGGTGCAGGTGAACCGCGGGATGCGCGTCGAGTTTAACTCCGCCATCGGCCCCTACAAGGGCGGGCTGCGATTCCATCCCAGCGTCAACCTGGGTATCATTAAGTTCCTGGGCTTCGAGCAGACTTTCAAGAACGCGCTGACGACCCGCCCCATCGGCGGTGGCAAGGGCGGTTCCGACTTCGACCCGAAGGGTAAGAGCGACAACGAGGTGATGCGCTTCTGCCAGTCGTTCATGAGCGAACTGTTCCGGCACATCGGTGCCAATATCGACGTCCCGGCCGGGGATATCGGCGTCGGCGGGCGCGAAATTGGTTACTTGTTCGGGCAATACAAGCGGCTGACGCGCCGCTGGGAGGGGGTGCTGACCGGCAAGGGGCACGGCTGGGGCGGCTCGCTGATTCGCCCGGAGGCGACCGGTTACGGGCAAGTTTACTTCCTGCGCGAGATGCTCAAGGCGCGCGGCGAGGATATCGACGGGAAAACCTGCACGATTTCCGGCAGCGGCAACGTGGCGCAGTTCTGCGCCGAGAAGGTGATTTCATACGGCGGCAAGGTGCTGACGATGTCCGACTCGGGCGGCTTTGTGCACGACCCTGACGGTATCGATGCGGAGAAGCTGGCATGGGTTATGGAATTGAAGAACAACCGCCGTGGCCGCATCAGTGAATACGCCAAGAAGTTCAAGTCGGCCAGCTACTACACTGGCAAGCGCCCGTGGTCCGTGGCTTGCGACATCGCGCTGCCGTGCGCGACGCAGAACGAAATCGAGAAGGCTGGCGCGAAAGCATTGGTAAAGGGTGGTACTATCGCAGTTTGCGAAGGCGCCAACATGCCGACGACCCCCGAGGCGGTCGAAATCTTCCAGGCGGCGAAAATCGCTTTCGGTCCCGCCAAGGCAGCCAACGCCGGCGGTGTTGCTGTCTCGGCGCTGGAGATGGCGCAGAATGCCTACTTCAGTGAGTGGAGCCGCGAGGAAGTTGACGGCCGGCTGGACAGCATCATGACCGGCATTCACGCGCAGTGTGACGCAGCGGCCGAAAAATACGGCCACGCCGGTGACCTGCTTGTCGGGGCGAACGTCTCCGGCTTCTTGAAGGTGGCCAACGCTATGCTAGATCAAGGCGTGGTTTGAACCCCCGGCAAGCGACACTCGCGCTCTTTTCAGTCACGATAATCTGGGGCTGGACCTTTATCTGGCTCAAGCGCGCCATGATCGTTGCTGACGCTCACGGTGCCGGTGTGCTGGGCGCGACGCTGTTCGTGACGCTGCGCTTCGCGCTTGGCGGCGCGCTGCTGCCGTTGTTCCCCGGCGTGCGCAACGCCATGCGGGGACGCGCAGTCTGGCGTGACGGAGCGCTGCTGGCGCTGTTCATATTTAGTGGTTTTCTGTTCCAGATGCTCGCCATCGCGCAACTCACACCAGCTGTATCGGCGTTCCTGACCTCGCTTTATGTCGTTTTTACCGCGCTGCTGCTGGCAGGCTGGCGCGGTCGGCTACAGTCGACACCGCTGCTCTGCGGCGCAGTGCTGGCAACCTTCGGTGCCGGCTGGATACAGGGTCCGCCGCAATTGCATTTTAACTGGCCCGAGTGGCTCACGGTGTTCAGTGCGCTGCTGTTCGCGGGCCATATCATTGCTACCGACGTTGTCACGCGGCGCGTCTCGCCGCTTGGGGTAACGTTCAGCTCAATCACGCTGGCCGCGTTGATGGGGCTGCTGCTGCTCAACCTGCAAATGCTGGCGCAGCCCGCGGCGCTGGGGGGGCTGTTGCGCGACCCTGCCTTCCTGGAGCCGCTGCTGCTCTCCGCCTTCTTCGGGACGTTCGTCGCGTTGCTGCTGGTGAACCGCTGCCAGAAGCTGCTCGACCCGGTCCGGGCAGCGATTCTCTACGCGCTCGAGCCGGTCTGGGCGACGCTACTCGCCATTACTTACGGGATGGTGACCGCCAACGGCTGGCTGTTGCTCGGCGGCGGTGCGCTGCTGCTCGGTAACTTGGTTGCGGAGCTGGCGCCCCGACGGGAATCAGGGTAACCCGTTTCAGAGCGTTTCGGCGTAGCGCCGGTTGACTTCAGCCCAGTTTAGGACTTTACAACAGGCATTGAGGTAGTCGCCGCGCAGGTTCTGGTAGCGCAGGTAGTAGGCGTGCTCCCAGACGTCCACCCCCAGGATGGGGGTGCCACAGTCGTGCCCACCGTGCGCCGGCCCCATCAGCGGGTTGTCCTGGTTGGCGGTCGAGCAGGTACTGAGCTTGCCCCCGTCGGAGCAGAGCCATGCCCAGCCGGAGCCGAAGCGGGTCATGCCCGCCTTGTGCAGTGCTTCCTTGAGGCCGTCCAGCGACTCGAAGGCTGCGTCGATGGCCGCAGCCAGTTCCCCGCCAGGCGACCCGCCGTCGGCGGCCATGACGCTCCAGAAAAGTGAGTGGTTGAAGTGGCCACCGCCATGGTTGCGCACCGCGCCGCGCTGCGCTTCCGGCACCGCGTCAAGGTTGCAAATCAGTTCTTCGACTGACTTGCCGGCGCAGGCGTCGCCGGCGGCTTCGACCGCGGCGTTAAGCATGTTAACATAGGCGGCGTGGTGCTTGTCGTGGTGGATTTCCATCGTGCGCGCGTCGATGTGGGGTTCGAGTGCGTCGAAAGCGTACGGCAGGTCGGGGACTGTGAAGCTCATTCTATCTCCGGCGGGCGAGCCTGTAGTGCGATTTAAGGCTGTCTTCAGGGTGAGTCAGGACCGTCTTCAGCAACCGCTGACCGAGCAGGGCGAAGCCAGATAGGTTGCGCTCTGCACAGCAATCATTAGCTGTGCAGTTAGAACCCGAGGTCGCTTAGTTCCACGTCGCTATTCATGTTAATGCGCACTGGGAACGCCAGCGTGACCTTCTCTTCTTCGAAGCGACGCAGAATTTCGGTGACGAAGAACGATTTCGAAGGGCGCATCCGCTTGGCGTTCTCGACGTAGTAGCGGATTTCCATGACTACGTCCTGGTCGCCGAAATCGCGCAGGACCGCTTCCGGCGGCTTCGGTTTTTCCTGGCAGATGTCGGGATGGTTCTTCGCGATATCCTTGACGATTGCTTCGGCCTTCGTAACGTTGCTCCACGTTGGTGTGAGGCCGAGTCGGATGCGCACACGCAGCTGCATGTCGCGGCGGTGGCTGAAGTTGGCGACCGCATCCTTGGTCAGCAGCTTGTTTGGGATGGTGAGCATAACCCCGTCGGTCGAGCGGACGGTGGTGGTGCGCAGGCCGATTTCCTGCACATCGCCCCAGCTGCTGTAGAGGCCGCCGATTTTCTTGGGCAGCAGGATACGCTCCCCTTCGCGGAACGGTCGGTCGACGATGATGAAAATACCGGCGATGATGTTCTCCATCGTGTCCTGCGACGCGAAGGCGACCGCCAGTCCGACAATACCGAGCGCCGCGACGATTCCTGTTACATTGATTCCCAGCTCGCTAGCGGCGGTCAGCAGCAGGATAGCCCACATCGCCACGCCCGCAATGCGGAAGATGAAGTTCTCGATGCTCTCGTCAAGGGTTTCAGTCCGGTCGAACAGCCGCTGGAGGTATTTCTTGGCAATCTTGATGAGTGGAATCCCGATGACGAGAATCAGCAGCGCCGCAATCGGCCCGCTCGACACGATTTCCGTGGCGCAGCCGTAAGTTGGTTCGAGGCTATTGGGTAGGCTGTCGAGGCAGCTAGACATGGTGCGGGGTTGCCATGGCGGTATATAATGACTGCAGTTTTCGCCCCCGATGGCGAACCGGCTGGCGCAGGAGAGTAGCCCCTACCTGCTGCAGCACGCGCAGAATCCAGTCGACTGGTATCCCTGGGGCGATGAGGCGTTCGCGCGCGCCCGTGCCGAAGAGAAGCCGCTGCTGCTCTCGGTTGGCTATTCGGCCTGCCACTGGTGTCACGTGATGGAGCACGAGAGCTTCGCGAATGAGGCGATCGCGGCGTTAATGAACGAGCATTTCGTCTGCATCAAGGTTGACCGCGAGGAACGGCCCGACGTCGACGCAGTCTACATGGCCGCGACACAGGCGATGAGCGGCAGCGGTGGCTGGCCGATGACCGTCTTCCTGTCGCCTGACGGGCGCCCGTTCTTCGCCGGTACCTACTTCTCGCCGCACGACGCCTATGGAAGGCAGGGTTTCCCGACGCTGCTACGGCGCATCGCCACGGCGTGGGAGGGCGACCGCGAGCAGCTGCTACAGCGCGCCAAATCGCTGACCGCGGCGTTGCAGCGCGGGCAGGCCGTCGAGGGTGGAAAAGCGGACGCGCCCGCCGACGCGGTCGCGTCCGCCGTAGCACACTGGCGCGCCAGTTTCGATGCTGCCTGGGGCGGTTTCGGTGGCGCGCCCAAGTTCCCCAGCCCCGGGACGCTTCGCACGCTGCTGCGCCACCATCACGACAGCGGCGATGCCTGGGCTCTGGAAATGGCGCAGGCGACATTGCGCGGGATGGCGCAGGGAGGCATTCGCGACCACTTGGCGGGCGGCTTCGCGCGTTACTCGGTCGACACGCAGTGGCTGGTGCCGCACTTCGAGAAGATGCTCTACGACAACGCGCAGCTGGCGCGTTGCTACATCGAGGCGTTCCAGGTTACCGGCGATTCCGTCTTCGGCGACGTGGCGCGCGAAACGCTCGACTGGCTACTGGCGCGGATGGCGCTCCCGCAGGGCGGTTTTGCGTCGGCACTGGACGCTGATTCCGAGGGCGTGGAGGGCAAGTATTATGTCTGGCGCGACGCCGAAATCCGGGCACTGCTCACTCCCGATGAGGCGCGGGCGTTCTGTGCATTTTACGGTGTGAGCCCGCAAGGTAACTGGGAGGGGCAGAGCGTGCTGCACACGCCGCTGCCGCTGCCGGAAGTGGCGCAGACGCTGGGGCAGACAAGGGTGAAAATCGAGGCGCTGCTCGCGGCGGCGCGCAACAAACTGCTCGCCGCCCGCCGGGAGCGCGAACCGCCGGGACGCGACGATAAAGTGCTAACTGCGTGGAACGGCCTGGCCATATCTGCGCTGGCCGAAGCCTGCCATATTTTTCAGGATGATAGATATTTAAAAGCTGCCAGCAAGACCGCGACCTTTCTGCAGAACAACCTGGTCGACTCCGCGGGGCGGCTGTTACGGTCGTGGCGTGATGGCCGTGCGGGGCCGACTGCGTTCCTTGACGACTACGCCTGTCTGGCAGAGGGAATGCTGGCGCTCTATGAGGCGAGCGGCACGCCGTGGCACCTGGAATGGGCGCTCGCGCTCGGCGAGGAAATGCTCGCGCTTTTCGGCGCCGATGATGGCAGTTTGTGGGCCGCCGGTAGCGACCAGGAATCGCTTTACTTTCGCCACCGCGAACCTCTTGACGGGGCAACACCGTCGCCCACCGGGGTGGCGGCGCAAGTGCTGGTGCGCTTGGGATGGCACTTCGCGCGCGACGACCTGCGGCAGGCGGCGGAGGCGATTATGGCAGCCGAGGCGAGCCACCTGCGGGTGCATCCGTGGGGTTGCACCAGCCTGCTCGAGGCGGCGCAGATGCTGCGGCAGCCCCCGGTTGAGCTGGTGCTGGTCGGCTACGGCCCGACGCCCGAGTTCGACGCGGCGCTGGCCGCGCACTTCCTGCCGCGTCGCATGCTGGCGCGCCACGATTTCGCCGTCGGCGACCAGCCCCCTTTCCCGGCGCTGGTCGGCAAGCCATTGGTCGATGGCCGGCCGGCGCTCTACATCTGCCGCGACTTCGCCTGCCGGGAGCCCGTAATGGACCTAGAGCAGGTTAGCGCTGCGCTACCGCAGCATCCTTAAGTCCCGCCCGAGTGCAGGGGCGGTATGCGTATCTTGCTTGTGGCAGCACTGCTGTTGCTCTCCAGCGTCGGGCCGTTCGGTCTTCCCGAGGAAGTGGCGCCCGTCGCGGCGGCCGAGGCATTGCCCGGCTCACTCGAGACGCGCTGGTGGGAGTGGACTGCGATGGATCGTGACCGCAACCGCATGCACGACGCGCTTGACTTGGCGCTGCTCGAGGAGCAGTTTGTCATCAACGGCCGTATTGAGGTACTGGTTGATTTTGACCATATGCCGACCGCCGCCGATGAAGAGCTGCTTGCGCAGGGTGCCGGTTTTGAAGCCACCTGGCGTTTCCACCTCATACCGATTATTGCTGGCTCTGTCATGGTTGACCGATTGCCGGAGTTGCTGGCGTTGCCGGGCATCGTCTTCCTGACGCACAACAGTCCCGTCGAACTGCTGCTCGACGGCGCGATTCCGGAGCACAATGTAGATACGGTTTGGGATTTAGGATTCGACGGCACTGGCATCACCGTCGCGATTATCGATACCGGCATTGACCCCGACCATTTGAGCATCAACGATATGGACGACGACGCGGAGTGCACCGCCGCCACTATCCAGGGTGTGCCGAATCCGCCCTGCCAGAAGAAAATCATTGCCTTTTATGATGCATTGGATGAACCCCGCGACGGAAATGATACTTCTGGCAATGCGACACCCTATGATGACCATGGCCACGGTTCACATTGCGCTGGAATCTCGACCGGCACAGGTGAAGGCTCGCAGGAAGCCTACGGAGCACTCTATCGCGGCGCTGCCCCGGGAGCGCAGCTGGTAGGGGTCAAGGTGCTGAGTGGCAGTGGCAGTGGCTCTTTCGTAGAGGTGATGCGCGGGATGCAGTGGACCATTGACAACCAGGAGAAGTACAATATCCGTGCCGCTTCAATGTCGCTTGGCGGGGTGTGGGTCGTTGAGCTTACTCAGGAGCAGGAAGAGAGAGTTACATATCTTGCCAACATGATGGTGGCGGCGGGCATCGCGTTAACTATTGCCGCTGGCAATTCCGCTGCTTATGGCACTATTGGCACTCCGGGCGCAGCGCGCGACGTCATCACGGTCGGCGCGACCGAGCACGACCGCGAGTTGGCAATCTACTCCAGCAAGGGACCGACGCACGAAGGCTACATCAAGCCCAACATTGCCGCTATCGGCTCCTCGGTCTGGTCAGTGCAGAATGACGATGCCGTATCTGGCGAGGCGACCTATGTCGCCTACTCCGGCACCAGCATGGCGACGCCGCTGGTGGCAGGCATGGTCGCGCTGCTGAACGAGGCCAACCCCGACCTGAGCCCGCTGATGGTGCGCTCAATCCTGGAATCCACTTCCGAATACCGCTGGCTCTCGCATCCCGTAAGACCGAACAACGACTATGGCTGGGGCTTCCCTGAGGTCGACGCGGCTCTGGTTGAGGCACAACTGGTTGACCCAACCATCAATCTCTCGCTCGACCCGCAGACCCCGCAGGTGACGCACCGCGAGACCTACGACGACGGCAACTCCAGCAGCGAGGTCAACATCACGCGCTGGTTCGTGCGGCAGGATGGCGAACTCCACTTCCTGAAAGGCGGTCCCGGCAACGCCACCGTCATCGAGTGGCGCAACGTGCTGCTCTACGATAGCTGGCACACACTGCTCGCCCGCGACGGCCATTTCTACGTCCCGCTCGATAACAGCGGGCTCGAGCCGGGCAACCACACGCTCTGGGTGCGACTGGCCGGCCCTGAAGGCGTCAGCGCCCCGGTCGGCATTACCATCCACCTTGCCGAGCCGCTGCCGAATGCCGGCGCGGAAGCGGAGCTGCCGCTGCTGTTGCTGGCGGCGGGCCTGCTGGTACTGCTCGGTGCAGCGAGCGTTTTCTTCTGGCGCAGGAGCGCAAGCTCTTAACCGCGGGCAGCTTCGCACACCGTGGACCCGCTGAAGCTGCGGCAGGATTTCCCCGTGCTGGCGGGCGACGACCCTCCAGTCTATCTCGACAACGCTTGCATGCCGATGAAGCCCGAGCCCGTTCTTAGGGCGATGGACAACTACTACCGCAACTTCCCGACTTGCGGCGGCCGCTCGCTCCACAAGCTGGCTTTCGACGTCACCGAGCACTACGAGACCGCGCGCGGGCAGCTGCAGCGGTTCGTCGGTGCCGCTGACGCGAGCGAAATAGTATTCACCCGCAACACGACCGAAGCGATTAACATCGTCGCCTGGGGCCTGAACCTGAAGCGCGGCGACACCGTGCTGACGAGCGACCGCGAACACAACTCCAACGTCATTCCGTGGCACGTGCTCCGCGAGCGGACCGGCGTGCGCTACGCAGTCGTCCCGTCGCGCGATGACGTCTATTTCGACTTGGAAGCGCTAAAGGAGGCGCTGACGCCCGACGTCAAACTGGCGAGCTTCGTCCACACTTCCAACCTTGACGGTTACACGCTCCCGGCGCGCGAAATCGCCGAAATCTGCCACGACGCCGGTGCGCAGGTGCTGCTCGACGCGGCGCAGTCAGCGCCGCACGCCGAGGTTGACGTGCAAAAGCTCGACGTCGATTTCCTGGCCGCCAGCGCGCACAAGTTTTGTGGCCCCAGCGGTACCGGCCTGCTCTATGGTAAGGCTGACGCGCTGGTGGCGCTGAAGCCGACTTTCGCCGGCGGCTCGACCGTCCGTAACTCCACCTACGATGGCTGCGAATTCCTGCCGCCGCCATCCTGCTTCGAAGCGGGTTTGCAGAACTACGGCGGGATGATTGGCGCTGGCGCTGCGGCCGACTACGTCGCCGGAGTCGGCCGCGACGAAATCCACGCACACGAGGTCGCGCTGAACAGGCGGCTGACGAAGCAGTTGGCGGGGATGGAGGGGCTTTCGTTGCTTGGCCCGCCCGAAGCCGAGGGGCGCGGCGGCATCTTCTCGTTCAACTTGGCGGGACTCGACGGCCACGAAATCGCGATGGACCTTGACGAGAACGCCAATATCGCCATCCGCAGCGGGATGCACTGCGTCCATTCCTGGTTCAACTCGCGCGGAATCAAGGGTTCGGCGCGCGCCAGCTTCTACATGTATAACACCACGGCGGAAGCCGACCTTTTCGTCGACGCGCTCGAGGAGACGCAGCGCACGCTGGGCGGCTCTGCCGGAGCTTCGCGTCGCGGCGAGCAGAGCTTTGCTTAAGCTAGATATAGCTCGTGCAGGAATCGCCCGCAATGGAGACGCTGCTCTCGGTGAAGGACCTGCACCACGGCTTCGGCGCGGGCGGGACGCGGCTCGAGGTGCTGACCGGTGTCGATTTCGAGGTTGCACCGGGCGAACTGGTCGCACTGATGGGACCTTCCGGGTGTGGGAAGTCGACGCTGCTCAACATCATCGGCGGGCTGCTCGCGGCCGATTCCGGCACCATCGACGCTAATGGCTGCGCCTATGGCCAGCCGCCGCCGCATGCGCTGGTCGAGCTGCGCCGAGCGACCATCGGCTGGATTTTCCAGGATTTCCACCTGCTACCGCACCTGTCGGCGCTCGACAACGTCACGCTGGCACTTGAGCTGGCGGGCGCTGCTCCGCCCGATGCGGAGCAGCATGCGGCGGCAGCGCTAGAGCGCGTTGGCCTTGCCGACCGGGCGCAACATCGTCCCGACGAGCTTTCGGGGGGGCAGGCGCAGCGCGTCGCGATTGCGCGCGCAATTGCCGGCGACCGCAAGCTGCTGCTCGCCGACGAGCCGACCGGCAACCTAGACGTCGCGACGTCGCGCGAAATCTTGGAGCTGTTCCACGAATTATGCGCAGGCGACAGCGAACTCTCAATCCTGATGGTAACGCACGATGCTGCGCTGGCGGCGCGCGCCGATCGCATGCTGCTGCTGCGCGACGGCCGCGTCGCCGCGTCGGACGTCGAGAGCGCGTGGGGGGAAGCAGTGTGAAGCTGCGCGAGAAGCTGGCGCGAGCACCATCGCGGATGCAGGCTGCCGCGCAAGAGTTCCCGGACCGCACGCGACTGGCGCTGCTCTCGGCATGGCGCGGCCGCTCGCGCGGGCTGGCGGTCTTTGCGGGAGTATTCCTTGCGAGCCTGGTGATTACGACCGTGCTGGTCTACGGCTCGGGGTTGATGCAGATTTTCTTCCTGAATTATCTCGACGACGAATACTACGATTTCCGGATGGATTTCCACACCGATATCGGCGGGAAAGGGCGCACTGTTGACGTTGCGCTCTTGGAGTCTTATTGCGCAGAATATGAGGCGTTGCCGGAAATCACTGACTGTGCAGTGGCGGCAGGCAGGCAGGGAGGCCACGGTGCAGGCTGGTTCACCGAAGCATACCTGAAGCCGCAGCCTCTGGAGTTGCAGGCTTGGGAGGGCCGTGATTCAGACTGGTCCAACGTCTCAGTTTTTTTGTTTGAGGGAAACGAAGAGGGCCCACCAACCAGGGGGTATCGACCGCTGCGGTTGCTCGGGCCCAGTGCCTACGATGGCGAGCTGGCAGAGCGGCATGCATCGCGGTTGCTGCGTGGTGAGTGGCCAGACGGGGGAGCAGCCGCTGTCGAACAGCGCAGTGTCTCGCTTCCCTCACAAGTGGCCTCGATGGCTGATGCAACCGTCGGAGACCAGTTGGCGTCGCTAACCTTTACCTACGACACCGACGCCAGCAAGGGGTGCCAGGGTGAGGAAGTATTCTGGCAACAGTTCAGCTACTGCCGCGTCAGCGTCACTCTCGAGAACCTTACCATCAGCTCCATCTTCGATGATACCATCGTGACCTCGCCCATTACCTCGCAGCAGCCGGTCTTTATCCCCTGGGAGTTGGTGCCAGTCGAGAACCGCTCGGCAATCATTGCAGGTGACCACGCCTACCTAGCGCTGACGATTGACCGCACTGCGCTGCCGACTGAGTCGACTGACAGTGCCGAGAAGGAACTGGACCGCATCCAGCGCAGCCTTGATTCAGTCGCGCTGGAGGGCGAGACTAATCTGGACGGCACGCATGTCATTAAGGACCTGCTCAGCTGGCTCAGGATTCAGAATTATTTCATCCAGATTTTCAACTATATCGTTATGATTCCGATTATCGTGCTCTCGGTTTCAGTGCTGCTCTACGGTTTGCTGCTATCGCTCGAGCAGCGCCGACGCGAAATCGCGATTCACCGCGTCATCGGCGGCGGTCCCGACGCGCTGCTGCGGATGGTGCTGGGCGAGCTGGGTATTGTGGCATTCTGCGCCTGGCTGGCGGGCTACCTGCTGGCACTGCTGGCGGTGCCGTTAATCCTGAATGCTGTCGGCTTCATGCAGTTCCGCCCCGGCGAATACAATGTTTCGCCGTCGCTTGGATTGCTCGCGACGCTGGCGACGCTAGTTGTGACCGTAGGTCTGGCGCTGCTCTTCGGACGCAGCCGCACGCGCGACTTTCTGGAGCAGGAGATTTCCGAAGGCGTCCAGCGCGTCGTCGTCAAGCCGCAGCCGCGCTACTGGCTCCACTGGCTGCTGTTCGGGGTTGGACTCATCGCGCTGTCTGATTCATACATCGAGAGCCTAGTCAATGACGGCCGGCTCGCAGATGACTGGGAAAAAGGCATCATCAGCAACCCGGTGCTGAACGGTATTTTCGCGGTGCTGGGGCCCTTCCTGCTCTGGATTGGCGGCGCGCTGGTACTGGCGCGGCTCGGTGCAATGGCACCGGGGATGATGCAGCGGCTGCTCGGAAGGACGGCCGCGCTGCGCGACATTGGCCGCGGGCTGCGCGGTTCCGGCTCGGCCGAGGGCGTCGGGAAGCTGGCGCTGATTATGTTGCTAACGCTCTCCATCGTCACGATGGCTGCCGTGCAAGGCTATACGGGAATGGCGGTCGACGAACGCACCGCGTCGCTCGCGGCTGGTGGTGACCTGAAAGTGGAGTTCCAGCAACCGCTTGACCACGCCGCGGCGCTGGCGACAGTCAGCGTCGCACTGGAGGGGACCGATATCGCAGCGGATGATATCCAACTGGTTTCGGTCCCGCTCATTGCCATGCATCCGGCCGGCGATGAATATTCGGTTTACCAGACGTGGGTGCTGCTGGATGGAAGCCGGGAGGTCGTGCGGTGGGACCGGCAGGCTTTCGGGGGCGACCCTGGGAAAACGCTTGACCGGCTCGCCGTCGGAGGCTTCAGCTACGGCGAGCAGCTGGAATTCTCGCTCGGCAAACAGCCGCAACTGATGCTGAACCTGACCGGCGGCACTCCCGGCCAGGTGACGCTCAGCAACGTCGGTGAGCACACCTGGCATCCCGGACTTGACGCTGACATTACCACAGGCGGCATCTTCATCGGCGAGACGAGCTTCCGCACGCTGGTTGGCGACGGGGCGGTTGACGCGTGGCGCGAAACGACATGGTTCGTCGAGCTCGGCCCGCAAGGCGATGCAGAAGCGCAGAGCGCGGTGGCCCGCGCGCTGGCTTTTGACTCGTCGGTCTCGAAGGTCACCAGTTGGCATGAGGAGCATCGCGAAGTCGAGCGCAACGGCGGGCTGGTCTTCGGGACGCTGGGATTACTAACGCTCCAGTTCGCGGTCGCGACGATTGCTGCGGTCGCTTCCAGCTTCGTCTTCCTGTCGCTGGTGCTGACGCAGCGCAAGCGAGAGCTTGCCATCCTGCAGGCTATCGGCGCCAGCGAGTGGCAGGTGGGGCGGTTGGTGCTGTTCGAAATCATGTCGATAACGGTAGTGAGCATGCTTCTCGGCACGCTGCTGGGGGTCGGTATCTCGTATGCGTTTAATGGCATGTTCAGTCTGTTCGGGCTGATTTTCCAGTCATTCGGCGGCGCTTCAACCACGGTTGACCGCACGCTGATCTGGCCTTGGGGCGAGCTGCTCGTAATCGGCCTGGCGGTGCTCGCGGTCGTAATGCTGGCGCTGGTCTGGACCACAGCCCGTGCGACTCGCTCCGACCTGGCGCGCATACTGAAGGGGGAATAGATGGCAGAAGAATTACTCAAGGCAACCGGACTTTACCACGTCTTTGAATCGCAGGCGGAGGAAGGCAACGTTGTCGCGCTGCGCGGGCTGAGCGTTGCCTTGCGGGATGGCGAAGCGGTCGCCGTCGTCGGCCCTTCGGGCGCCGGCAAGTCTACGCTCCTGAAAGCGCTGGGCGGGCTGTTGAAGCCCAGCGCCGGCGTGGTGCAGCTGGCGGGCGAGGACATTACCCGCATGGCGCCCGAGCAGCTGGTGCAGCACCGGCGGGCGACGGTCTCGTTCATCTTCCAGGAGGGCAACCTGCTGCCGCACCTGTCGGCACGCGACAACGTGCTACAGCCGCTGCGCCACGCCGGGATTCCGCATCGCGAGGCGGCTGCTCGTGTCGCCGAGATGATGGACTACCTTGGCATCTCCGAGCGGGCGCACGCGCTCCCCGAGCAGCTCTCAGGTGGTGAGGCGCAGCGCACTGCGATTGCGCGCGCGCTCATCACCCGCCCGCGGCTCATCCTGGCCGACGAACCCACCGGCTCAGTGGACCCGGTCACCGCGCGCAGCATCATGGAGCTTTTCACGCGTTTGCACAAGGAGCAGGAAGTGGCGTTTCTGGTCGTGACGCACAGCGAGATGGTCGCCGACTTTGCCGACCGTTCGCTCGAGCTGCAGGATGGCCGCTTCATCGCGCAGCACGGCGAAGATGTTGAGCTCGAGGATCTGGCGCTGACGCGCGAACTCCTGCTCGATGCGGGTGGCAACTTGGCGCTGACGCCTGACCTGCTGGAGGAACTGGGCGGCCCGGGCCGCTACGAAGTGCGCGACTTGCGCCGCCATCGGTTGACGCTGTCGCGCGTCGCGGATGAGCGCAGTAACGTGTGCGAGGCGTGCAATACCCCGTTCGAGGGCGACGAAACGCAGTGCGGCAATTGCGGAGCGCTGCGCGGCTAGCCGCGCAGCGCTTCATCCAGCGTCAGTTCGGCTAGCAGCACCCGTCGAGCCTGCTGCCGTGAGATGGTGCGGCGGCTACCCGACGCAATCCGCGACTCCGCCTGCAGCCGCGCCACTTCACCGGTGGTGGGGCGGTAGTCCAGCTCGCGCACTCGTTCACCGCGCTTGAGTGCGATAGCCCGCGCCGCAACGGTGTGCGAGCCGCTGCCGCTGCGCGTTTCGTCGACCAGCTCGACCCGCAGGTGCTGCAGCGCAGCAGCGATACGCGCGCCTGCCTCGGGGGCGCCGCTGCCGATGCGCACTGTGCAGTCGAGCGAGCAGCGTGCCACCCGGCGCACTAGCTCCGCCGCTTCGTCGGGCGTAGCGCATTCGGCACAGTGGAGCAGGCGTCGCTGCGCCAGCACCGCGACGCCGGTGGTGCCGCCCGGGTCAATGCCGATGACCAGCGGCGGCCGTCCGGCGCGGACGTGCCGCAGCTGCAACGGCAACAGCGCGACGTCGCCGAGCGCGATGATCGGCAAGCGGGTTGCCGGTAGTTGTGCGGCGTCGCTGACGACAACTTCGACTTCGGTCGATGTGGCGGGAACTGCGTCTAGCGGCAGCAGCCTGAATTCGTCGCTTTCCAGTGCCGCGACCACGCGATGCAATAACCCGAAGTTGTGCAGGTCTAGGCCGACTTTCAGGGTTTCACCCATTCCAGCGCCAGACACCGTTCGCCGTCACTGGCGACCAGTTGCTTGCGGACGCCGTGTGCTACCCGCACCGCACGCACGATGTCGAGCCAACTGTCGTCGTTGCGCAGCAGGTGCAGCAGCCAAGCTGCGTGGGATTCGCCGTCGCGGTAGACTCGGTAGCGGGTGCCGAACTTCATTCCTGAAGCGACCTGCAACCCTGCCGCCGCCAGCACTTCCGGCAGCGAACCCGCCGGAAGCGCGCCCCAGCCGGGAGCCGTGGCTGCGTAGTAGATTATTTCTAGCGCGTCATCGACCAGCGCCAGCCAGTCGCCCTGCGCCAGCAACGCCAGACTGGCTGACGCGTCGCTGCTGGCGACATGCAGCCGCACGTCCGCGCCGCCGTCGCGCGCCTGAAAGCACAGCGCAGCGCCTTTGACGGTCGGCACGATACCGCGCTGCCGCAAGTCGGTGTAGGCAACCGGCAGCAGTTCGCCCGCTAGCGCAGCCAGCTGTACCTGTAGTTTCGCGTCGAGCTCGAGCGCCCCGCTGGCGTGGCACCAGAGCGCTTCGACCGGATGCAGCGCAATGCCGTCGGTGGCAGTGCGGCCAACGCGCTGCCGCCCCCGTAGCGCCGTCGCGAGTTTGCCGGCCGGCAGCAGCACCTCGCCCTCCCGCAGTTTCAGGCTTCTTCCTCCAGCCGTTCCACCTTGCCCGCTTCGAGCAGCATGCGCGCGTTGTAGAGCGGAATGTGCGCCACGTCGTTGGCCTTGAGCGAGTAGTTGCGCGCGTCAAGTCCTGTAAATGTCGGTAAATCCTCGAGGACGCGCACCAGCAGCGATTCAGAGTCGTCGATATCGGCAGGAGCAGTGGCGTCTGGTTCCGGCCCTGGCACAGCGGATTTCGGTCCCGGCTTCGCCTTCGGCTCGGGTTTCGCGACGGGCGCCGCCCGTCGCACCAGTAATTTCTGCCGGTGCTGCCCAATGACGCTAGCGACGCTCTCAAGGAACTCTCGTTCCTGCTCGGTGACCGCTTCCAGCGACGGCTGCTGGCCGTTGACCTTCTCGCGCGCCAGCAGTGTCAGTTTGCGCTCGCGGTGCTTGTGCAGTTCCAGCTTTAGGTCGGAAAGTTTGCTGATATCGCTATTGGCGCGCTGGAACCGCTGCTCGTCCTCGCGTGCCGCATCGCGCGCCTGCTCCAGTCCCTGCTCGAGCCGCGCCAGCCGCTCGTGAAAATGGGCTGGCAACTTCACCAGCCGCCCGTCGCGGCGTTCCGCCAGCACCTGTACTCGGAGGTCCCGCAGGGTGAGTTCATCTGGATCCATGGGAGGCGTAACTGCTGGGGCTAAAGAAAAACTCCCCTGCAATATTGTTTAACCTGCCCTATAATGGAGTACCATGCTCAAGTGCCCGGTCTGTTCTTCGCCCGCCGACGAGACTGAGGACTACTGTAAAATTTGCGGGACAAATTTCGAGTCCCGGTCACAAGAGGAACCGCCACCGGCGACGAAAACAACTCGGGAGGCGGCCGAGGCAACTGATATCCCACCCGCGACATCGTCCAGAGGGCGGCAGCCAAGTTTCTACCTGCCGGCGTTCCAGTTCCTGCTAGCGGTGGCGCTGCTGGGCTACATCCTGTTCGTGACCACCGGCAATATCCCTACGCCAGATACGCCCGACCTCGAAGGTTACACCGGTATCAGTGAGCCACTCGAATGCCCGCCCGGTTGGTCAGACCCCGGCAACCTGGATGGCTGCCCGGTCCGGTTAAGCTCGGGTGGCGACGCATCGATTTATGGGAGCCAGTACCAGATTGTCCTCGGGCTCACGCTCCTGCTGGCGCTGATGACGCTGGTGCATTCGTGGCGCAGTGCTTCACCCTCGGCGATGGCTCCATTCTATTTCTGCCTGGTACTAATTATCGCAATCTACCTCATCCAGGGCCGCAACGAGATGCATCTCTCGCCAGTCTCTTCGACCGCCGGCTTTGTTGCGGTGCTGGCGATGGTGGTGCTCACCTATTCCTTCTTCCTGTTTGCTGTGACTGGCCATGATGTTGGCGAACGGCTCGCGACCAGCACCTACATGTTCCTCATCGCCGGCACCGCCGTCCTCGGTGCAGTCCATTACAACTACGTGCGGGGGCCATGGGCTGCAGTGGCCTCTGACGGTTCGGTCCGGATGTACCTGATCGACCTGCAGCCGCCCGAAATGGTGCTAATACTGCTTGGTCTGGCGACGCTACTCATCGGCATTGGTTCGTTCATTGTCACCAGCGTGAGGCTGAAGGACCTTGAAGAGGCCAAGTATTTTGCAATGATTATGGCGGGGCTGCTGCTGCAATACCTGGTCCTGCTCTTCAACGCGCTCCGCAACCAGTCCAATATCAAGATGGAGCAGGTCGACATAGTCCTGACCGCGATGGCGGGCTTCATCACCTTCCTCGGCGTCTGGCTCTTCTATCGCAAGCGCAAGCTGGAGGAGTCAATGGAGGAGCTCGCCTACTTCGGTATTTTCGTGGCCGGGGTCGGAACCCTCTTCGGCTTCAGCGTCATCCCGGTCCTGCTCTCGGAGAAGGACTTTGCAGCTCCCACCACGACTTCGGAATGGGTGCTGCTGGTGGTTCCGCTGCTACTGGCCGTGACCGGCCTCTGGTATGGCATCCGCTTTGGTGCACACAAACTGCGTGACAGAATGGCTGAGTTGGCTCCACTCGAGGCCCCCCGGCAGGATCCATTCGACTCTACCTACGTGCCGCCGGAGGACCCGACACAGACTGAGATATCGCTCGACGCCGCGATGGACCGGCTGCTGCAGGAGTTCCCCGACGCGACGATTGACATCAAGCCGACGGCTGAAGACTCGGGCGGATTCATTATGGACTGGGACGAAGTCGAAGAAATGCTTGACGACGTCGACCTCAAGGCGGAAGTGCGCAAGGCCCGCAGGGTTCCCTACGACGTTGATTTTGAGGAACTTTCACGCTTTTACTCGACGACGCCCGAGACGGTCAACCAAGTCATCACCCATCTGAAATCAGGTCGCAACATCATGCTTTACGGTGAACCCGGGACCGGCAAGACCGCGCTGGCTAACCTCCTGCTGATGCAGCTCTGCGGGGTGGATGGTGACGACCCCAACTACACCATCGTCACCGCCAACGCCGAGTGGTCCAACTTCGAGGTTATCGGCGGCATCTCGCCCGACGATAAGGGTGGTTACTATTTCAAGGACGGCTACATCTCCGAAGCGGCACGCGCCTGTGAGAAGTCGATACAGGATACTGGCAAGCCACACTACCTCGTGATTGACGAGTTCAACCGCGCCAATATCGATGAAGCGTTCGGCAAACTCTTTACCGTCTTCGAGTACCGCGATAAGCAACCGCTGTTGACTGCCAAGGAGACTGGTGGAGCGCCGTTCATGATGCCGCCCGAATTCCGCATCATTGGCACCATGAACACGCAGGACAAGAATACGCTCTTCAATGTCGGTCACGCGCTGATGCGCCGTTTCGCGTTCGTCGAAATCGGGCTGCCGGTGAAGGAAGACGAATTCCGGCGCATGCCGGAATTCGTCTTCAACAAGTTGGAGAAGCTTGGCATTGCCCCCGACCGACCGGATGAGGAAGAGGACTGGTTCGCGGCGGAGAAATTCGATTTCTACGACAAGGATGGTTCGATGTTCGGCGCCTATAACCTGCTCATGGATTTCCTCGAGGAAGAGGAGCCTCCGCAACAGCGCGACGAGGAGGTGCCGCGCGGCGTACGCACTTTCCGTCGCATCGGGCCGGCGATGGTGATTGACTCGATGCTGACGCTCTTCAACTCACGCGGACAGTACGACCTCGAAAAGGCGCTGCAGGACGTGATTCGCGCCAACATCATGCCGTCGCTCGAAGGACTTGAGCGCAACGAACTGCGCTGCCTACTGCTGAAGTCAGAGCAGGTGCTGGGCGCCGAAGCTGAAATCACTCGTACGCTCGAGAAGATGGTCGATTCACCGGGCATGAGTATCTTCGGCTAATGGCGATGCCGCGCGCGACCCTCGAACTGCAGCTGCCCAAAGGGCGCGAGCACCTGCTCGAGGGCGAGACGCTGACGCTGCTGGTGCATGCGCTGAAGCCGCTCGAGGCGCCCAGCCTCCGGATGGGGAATATCACGCTCGAGAAATTGCCGGTGCTGGCGAGCAACCAGACCCATTCGTTGCGGTTCCGGGTGCCTGACTACATTGGCGCCAATCGGCTTGAGTTGCACGAGTCCGACGGCTGCGTCTCGAATCGGCTCGAAGTAGTGATTGCCCCTGAAATGCTCGACTATGAGCATTTCCAGGCGTTGCGCGAGCAGCACATTCCGGCTCTGGTGCAGGCAGCGGGAGCCGATGACCAGAGCGGTGCCGCCTACCCTGGCGCGACCGCTTCTATCGCGGAGGAGAAAATCCTGCTCAATATCTCCCAGCTCCTCAATTTCTCGGAGCGGCTGCTGAAGCTGACGAGACGCGTCCAGAAGGGCGCCTTCTCTTATCTTATCGAGAAGCAGCGCAAGTACATGAAATCGACGATTCGTGGCGCGGTGCGCTGGGAGAAGACCGCGCTGGTGCGTGCGCAGAAAGGGGTCGAATACGCCACCGTCCACGTCACTGACATCCGCAAGCGGAAATGGCACACGCCGTCGAACTTGCTGCTCGCAAAATTTCACATCGAGCTCTTCACTGAGGCAGTCTTTTTCCGCGATGAGATGGACCGGCGTGAGCGCGAGCGTAGGGCGTGGGCTGCCATCTACGGTCAGGAAGCCGGTGCGGCGTCGGACGAAGTCCGGGAACAGCTAGAGAAGCTGGATGCGGTCTGCCTGCTCCACAAGCAGATACTGCTGGGCGGTAAGCTCAAGGAATTGCTTGGCGTGGCGCGGCACATCCGCAAGGAGGCGCGCGAAATCAATCGTGAAGCGGAGCAGGAAATCCGGCGCCTCAAGAACCGCGCCTACCGTGACTTGCCTCCGCTCTGGCAGGAATTCCTGCGCGACTACCGCTCCTACTACGAAGAGACAGTGCTAGTAGAGACGCAGCGTATGGCCGACGTATATGCGCTCTGGATTGTGTGCGAGATGGCCAGCGGCCTTAGCCTGCGCGCCCACTCTAAGAGCTTGCGCGAGTTCCGCTCGCCCCGCAAGGAGAGTATCCTGCGCTACGACGCCCCCGGCGCGGTGCGCGAGGGGTGGGGCGATTCCATTATGGGTATGCTCTTCCCGGGCGACGAACCAGCAGCGCCCGCGGTCGGCTCCGGGCAGCCGGAGATTTTCCTGAACTACCGTGGCGTCAACATATATTTCGAGTGCCAGTATGGCCTGCACCAGCAGCCGCGCCAGCAGGATATCTACAAGGTACTGGCGTTCATGAACAACTACCGTATCCCGTGCGGCGGCATCATCTATCCCGGATCACAACTACGCTTCAGTTGCGACCCCCGCAATCGGCAGGTGCTGGCGTGGATTCCATTCACCTGGACCGAGCAGGCGTATGACGCGGCGCCTCGCTATTTCGCTTTCATTGTCGACCGGCTCGCCGCCATCTGGCAGGCGCTTGACGACGGCGATGCCACCGCGGTCGCGCTGGGCGCTGAGAAGCAGGCGTGGGAATATTACGAGGCGATTGCGATGCCAGGTGCTGTTCCGCCCGAGCCGGCCGAACCACTGGTGCCACTGCCGGACGAGCCCGTTGAGCCGCCCGCTATTCCGTCGGAGATGGTTGCTGAAAAGCAGGATGCTGAAGCGGAGGATCTGTCGCCCGAGGAAGAGCTCGAGGAGTCTGCCGGAGAGGAGGCGGAGGAACGCCATGCGGAACTCGAAGGCGTGCTGGCTGGGGATGCGAGCGTGGCTTCCGGCACGGCAGGCGAGGGCGATTACGCGGTCGGCTCGCGCGGAGATGGCGACTTGGAGGTCGACGCGAAAGCCGGAGAGGCGGAGCCCGAGCCGGAAGCGGAGTCAGAATCCGCTGCTCCCGATGACGAGGTCTCTTCCCCAAAACCGAAATCACGCACGATTTCTATACAGGACCTGAAGAAAATTGTCGAGCAGAAAGAAACCGACGACTGACTTTAAAAACCGGCCGAATGGGCGCGCATGGCCACACGGGTCGCCATCAACGGTTTCGGTACCATCGGCAAGCGCGTCGCCGACGCGGTTGCAGCGCAAGTTGACATGGAAATTGTGGGAGTCACCAAGACCGGCCCCAGCTTTGGCTGCGAGTTGGCGGTGCGCCGCGGCTTCCCACTTTACTGCACTTCGGACGACGCCGACCGCGTAGCCGCCTTCAGCGAAGGCGGCTACGAATGCGCTGGTGGCCTGTCGGAGCTGCTCGCGACGGTGGATGTCGTCGTCGACTGCTCGCCCGGCAAGATGGCTGCGGAGAACCTCGCGAAATACCGTAAGGCGGGCGTGAAGGCTGTTTTACAGGGTGGCGAGCCGCACGCGCTTACCGGCCTTTCCTACAGTTCGAGCGCCAATCACGACGCCAATCTGGGCGCCGACGCGACGCGCGTGGTCTCGTGCAATACCACCGGGCTTTCGCGGACGTTGGTGCCGCTCTGGGAAGCGTGCGGCTCGCTCGCGGTCGAGTGCACTATGATTCGCCGCGCGGCTGACCCCGGCGATTCAGGTAAAGGCCCAATAAACGCTATCAAACCCGTCCTGAAAGTGCCGAGCCATCACGGCCCCGACCTGATGACTGTCTGCCCTGAAATCAGCATTAACTCTCTGGCTGTCGCCGTACCCACCACCATAATGCACGTTCATGCCATCGTTGCCACGCTCCCGTCAGGCCATGGGCTGACGACCGACGCGGTCGTCGAGCTATTCCGCGCGCAGCCGCGCGTCATAGTGATGCACGGCGGCGACAGCCGGATTACGACGACGGCCGAAGTGATGGAGATGGCGCGCGATATCGGCCGGCACTGGGGTGATTTGCACGAAATCTTCGTCTGGGAAGACGGAATTAAGCTGGTCGGCGACACACTCTACTACTTCCAGGCCATCCATCAGGAGAGTGATGTCGTCCCGGAGAACGTCGACGCCATCCGCGCGCTAACCGGCAGTGAAGCGGACTGGCGTGCGAGCGTCGCGCAGACCGACGCCGCCATCGCCGTGGCGCACGGCAGTGCATAGTATGGCAGACGCAACGGGCCTGCCAATCCTGCGCATGTATACCGGCCCCGGCGGGAAGACCCGCTTTGCGTGGACCGTGCTGCCGCTGGTGCGCAAGACTGGCCTCGGGTCGCTCGGCCTTTTTTCGGAGCTGTTCGTCAACGAGAATATCCTTGACAACGCCGGCGACTTGCGGCTGCAATTCGCCGTCACACCGCTGCCAAAGGGCGGCGCGGGTGAAGGGCCGCAGCTGGCGCACACTGCGCCGCGCAAGCAGCTGGTGCTAACGTTGGGCGGCCGCCTCGAGTTCCGCAGCTGCGACGTCGAAACTTTTGACGAGACGACCAGCGCCACCATTGGCGCCGGAGACATCCTGCTGGCCGAAGACCTTGTCGGTGCCGGCCATGCTTGGCGCTTCGTCCCGGCACGCGACGGGCAGCTGAAGCCGTGGCGCCGCTGCTATGTCCATCTCGGCGACGAATACGATCATTTCGTCGAGCTGCTGCGGCCCAGCTAGCGGAGCGCCCTCAACCGCCGCCGACGCGGATGGAGTGGGTGTCGCCAACCACGTCGCGGGTGCGGGGCGACATCAGTTCGATGATCGCCTGCTCGCGGAACTCCGCCAGCGTACGGCAGCCGGTATTAGCGAGCGCAGCCTTGACCTTGCGCATATCTTCCTTTAGCCGCGGCTTGAGCCGGCCGTGGAATTCGACCGTGCCCTCCTCGCCTTCGGTGAAGAAACTCTTCGCCGTGGCGTGGCCGTAGCGGTCCAGATTGCGCGCGCGGGCTGACCCCTCGCCCCAGGTGGCGACCCAGCGCATCTCAGACTCATGGATGGTGAGTCGCAGGTTTTCATCGAACTTCTCCCCAGCAGCCTCCAGAAAGTGGTTGAAGTAGCCTCCCATCATCACCGCGTCCGCCAGCGTCAGTGCGATAATCATGTCGCCTGCCGACCCGACGCCGCCGTCGACAACGAGCGGCACGTAACGACCGCCCTCCTCGCGGAACTCCTGTCGGGCGCAGTCAGCCGCGATGAGCGCCGTCAGCGGTGCGCGGCCAGTTGCCTTCTGCCGCTGGGTGGTGCAGATTGAGCCGGATGACATTCCGATTTTGACGATGTCGGCGCCCTGCTCCATTAGGTATCGTGCTCCGTCGGCGGTGATGATGTTGCCGGCGCAAATCGGGACGCCGGTCTTCATCGCACGATATGCAGCTAGCACTTCGCCGACGAACTCGCTATGGGCGTCCGATGTATCGATGACAATCATGTCGACGCCGGCTGCCAGGTTGGCCTCGACCCGCTCCTGCCATCCCTTATGGGTCGAAATGGCGGCGGCGACCGGGATTTTCTCGACGTCCTTGCGGAACGCCAGCTTCACCAGTCGGTCTAGCTCGTCGAGCACGACCAGGTAGCGTCCTTCGCCCAGCAGCTGTTTCGCCTGCTCGACGCTCAATGCGGGGTTTCGGCAGCATTCCATTTCCTTGGGTGTGAGCATGACGCTCCCGACTAGGTCGCCCGGCGGAGCGTCCAGCTCTAGGTAGCGGTCGAAGCTGAAGAGTCCGAGAAAGACGTTGTTGCGGTCGGTGACCGGCAGCTTGGAGTGGCCGTGCCGCTCAACCAGCCGCACCGCCTCGTCAATCGTAGTTTCGCGCTCGATACAGACCGAATCCTCGACGAACCCCATCTCGTAGCCCTTGATGCGTTCGACGATGGCCGCTTGCTCGGCGACGGGCAGTCGCACTGGCAGGACCCCCAGCCCCCCCTCCTTGCCGAGCGCGAGCGCCATTTCGTAGCTCGTGACGGAAGTCATCGCCGCGCTGAGCAGCGGCAGCCGCAGCCTGAGCCCGGCCAGTTCGGTCGCCAGCGAGATATTGGGCAGCGTGCAGTCAGCCGGCGTCAGCCTGGTCAGTAGTGAAAATTCGCTGAAGGTGCGCCCTGGCTCGCGCACTATCTGCTTGACCATGCCCCCGCTCGGGTGAGTCATAAAAGTAGTTTTCGGTCGCCCGTTTCAGAAGTGCACTTCGCGCTCGCGGACGGCGTGCAGCAACGCTTCGCTGACGGGCGTCGCGACACCCGTCCGGCGGCCGCGCCGCACAATGGCACCGGTTATTGAGTCGATTTCGGTCGGTCGTCGCGCTTCCAGGTCTTGCAGCATGCTACAGCGGTTTTCGGCGGTGCGCTCCATGATTTCCAGTGCGCGTGCCCATGCGTCGCCCGGCAACGTGATTTCGAGTGTTGCGGCGACAGCTGCCCCTTCGCGGCAGGCCGCCCGTGCCCGTTCGCGGAGCGCGCCTTCGCGGAGCGCGCCGTTCGGGACGCCCGCCAGCGCGGCGACCGGGTTGATTGCGTTATTCGCGATAGCCTTGAGCCACAGCTCTCCTGGTAAATCGCTCGTCAGGGTCGCCTCGATTCCGCCCGCGCTGAACGCGTCGCGCAGCAGTTGCAACGCGGCGGTCGGCGCGCCGACCGCTGCACCCAGCACCGCGTAACCGTCGCCGGCGTGCAATACGCTGCCGTCGGGCCGCCGCGCAGCGCCGAGCCCGGTCACGAACCCTGCTACGTTTCCGGCGTCTAGAGTATCGGTCAGCGCATCGATGGCAAGCAGCCCGTTCTGGCACGCGACCACCGGCACGCACCACGCCTCGAGCCGGGGCAGCAGCGGCTCCAGCTGCCACGACTTGGTGCAGAGCAGCAGCCAGTCGCAGCCTTCGGGTGTTGACTGTACCGCCAGCGCCTCGCGGAATTGTGTCAGCCCCACCACCTGCAAGCCGCGGTGCAGCCGTTCGGCGCGCACACCATCAGCGATGAGCACGACCTCGGCACCGCCCTGCACCAGCCGTGCCGTGAGCACCGAACCGAGCGCGCCGGCGCCCAGCAATCCAATGGTCATGCTGGCGCCTTGCCTGATGGGCCTTCCGGGTCGCGCTTCTCAAGGAGTATTTCGCGCAGCACCGCCACGCGTTCCGGCGGCAGCGCCAGTAGCGGCGCGTGCCAGGTCATCCCGGCCGGTGGCGTGACCATACGCTGCGCGTCCCACCCGACTACCACTCCGAGCGCCTTGCGACGAAGCGCCAGCTGCGGCAGCTCCTCCAGCGGCGTGGCGGGATGGCTGCGCAGTCGCGGATGCCAGCGCTCAAGCGCCGTTCGTTCGGCAGCGGGGAGTAGCCCCTGTTCGACCAGCTCGAGCGTACAGCCGCGTTTGGCGAGCAGCCAGCCCGCGACCAGATCGTGCCAGTTTTCTGCGTGGACCAGTACCTTGCCCTGCGTGTGCAGCGGCAGCCCTCCGACCGCCGGCAGCACCTCGCGAAACAGGAACGCGCGTTTGTCGCGCACCTCGGCATACAGCGCGTGATCGGGTGCGGAAAGATTGACTTTCAGGTCGGGCCGCACTGCCAGCACCGCCGCGCCAAGGTCGGCGCCCAACTGCTGCGACGTGAACGAGTGTGAGCCGGTGCGGCGCGGGCGAATCGCGAAGCTAGCGCCCTGCGGTATCACGGCGCCCCATTTGGCCGCCGCCTCCCCGAGCAGCTCCAGCTCGGCCGGTAGCTCTTCCACCGGTGAGAGCGAGACAATCCCGAAGGTGCGTGCCAGCACGCCGGCTACAGAATCCCCGTCAGGCGATGCCGCAGTCGCGGCCCCAACAGGCGCTGCGCCGCCCTCGGCGATGTGCGCGAAAAAGCGTCCGCGCATACGCTCGATGCGCGCCTCGATGCCGGCCAGCGCCAGCCGCTGGAGTAGGTTGTCAGCCAGCTTCTGCTCATAGCGTCGCCGCGTCCCGGGTGCCTTGAGCCCCAGCTCGCCGTAGCGCAGCAGGAACAGGCTCACGCCAGTGAAGCGAGCACGCGGTCAACAATCTCGCCAGCGTGGCCCACGTAGTTGGCGGGGTCGAGCGCCTCGTCGATTTCAGCAGCAGTCATGAGCTTCGCGATTTTGCCTTCGGCCAGCAGCAGGTCGCGGAAGCTGGCCTTGCCAGTCGCGGCCTGCATGGAAACTTGCCGCACCAGTTCGTGCGCTGCCTGCCGGTCCATGCCGGCGCGGGTCAGTGCCAGAAGCACTGCCTCGGCCATAGGTAGCCCGCCAGCCGTGCCAAGGTTGGCGGCGATGCGCTCCTGATTTGGCTGGACATTGTGGAAGATCTCCACAGCCTTGCAGAGCATCTCGTCGATAAGTATATAAAAATGGGGCAGCAGCATTCGTTCGCTGCTCGAGTTGGCCAGATCGCGCTCGTGCCACTGCAAGTTGTTCTCCAGTGCTGGCGCCGTAAATGAACGCACCATCCGCGCTAGGCCGCCCAGATTCTCGCACGCAATCGGGTTCTGCTTCTGCGCCATGGTTGACGAGCCAACCTGCTTCGCCGCGTCGAACGCCTCGGCTGCTTCGCCAATGTCGCTGCGCTGAAGGTTCCGGATTTCAAGCGTGAATTTCTCGATACTGCTCGCTAGGTTACCGCCCCACTGCACCAGCTCCGCCAGCCGGTCGCGCCCCAGGATTTGCGTTGTCGCCAGCGGCGCGTTGAGCGAGAGCCGCGCCATAACTCGGTCCTGCAACTCGAGTGTGTGTGGGTGCAGTGCGGCGCCGCTGCCGGTCGCGCCGAGCAGCTTTCCGGTCTCGAGTCGCGGTCGCAGTTCGGTCAGTCGCTCGCGCTGCCGGGCCGCCTCGGCGGCGAAGACCGCCATCTTCAGCCCGAAGGTGACTGGCGTCGCCCACTGGCCGTGGGTGCGCCCCAGCATCACCAGATCACGGTGCTCGCGTGCCTGTCCCGCCAGCGCGGCGATGAGCGCGTCAACTCCGTCAGCGACCAGTGCCAGTGCGTCGCGATGCTGCAACGCGCGGGCTGTATCGACGATGTCGTAGCTGGTCGCGCCGAAGTGCACCGACCTGCCTGCGTCGCCCGCTTGCTCCGCGAGGGCTTTCGCGACCGCCATGATGTCGTGCCTGATTTCCGCCTCAATAGCTTCGACACGGTCGCGACTGACTTTGGGAATCGCCTTGCAGATTGCTGTACCGTGTCCTTTCGGAATCAGTCCCAGCGCTTCCTGCTCCTTGGCGAGGGTCGCCTCGACCTCGAGCAACGCTCGCAGGTAGGCCTCGGCGCCGAAGATAGCGCGCATCTCGTCGCGGCCGTAGCGGTAGTCGAGCACGCAGGTGGGGTCCACGCGGGCGCACCGCTCGCTTCCTTTAAGCCCTCCTCCATCAGAAACCTTTATTTCCCCGGCATAAAGAGTGCGGGTGTGCGGCTGAACCTGCTCCCGGTCTTGACCGGATTGCTATTCTCGGCGCTGGCGCTGCTCCTGCTGGCGTCGCCGGTGACGGCGCTCGACGTTGATGTCGAGCCCCTCAACATGAACATCGACCCCGAGGACCCGGTAGCGCATGAGGGCTTCCAGGGTTCATTCGAGGTGCGCAATAATGGCCTTGAAGCTGCTGTCGATGTCACAGTCCTAGTAATGAATCATACAGACGAGTGTGCGCCGGGTGACATGCAGTGTGATGTAGTCCACGATGTGACGATAGGTGCAATTGGTGCAGACAAGGCCGTGTTGATTGAATTTGATTGGACAGACCACGCTGAGGGGGACCGGATTTTCTCTGTGCTTATTGACTACATGGATGATATTGATGAGACTGACGAGAATAACAACGTGCTTTACTACGAGTTCCATGTATTTGGTGAGCCTACAGCGGATTTGGAATTTATTGAGGGTACAACCGTAATTCTTTCACCTCCGGATCCTGCCGTTGGAGACATTGCCGATGTGGTCGTCCTGTTCCAGAATTCAGGGCGTGCTTCAGCACCTTTGTTCTATGTCCTCTTCCAAGATATTCTTGATGGTAATATAACCGAAATCGAAACACTGGAAGTACGCAATGTTCGGGATGGTAGTGCGGCGCAGGTCAATATTACTTGGCAACCCGGTGTAGAGGGCGATCACACACTTCGCATTACTCTGGATTCAGATGATGATATTGAGGAGACCAACGAGGATAACAACGTCTTTGACGAATTTATTTTTGTTCATCCCCATACACCCGAGCTTACGGTCAGCGTCAACCGGGGACTGGTAGCCGACCCACTGGATGAATGGCTGGAGCTGCCGTTCCAGAACCACGCGATTAATCTCTCGGTTCTGGTCTACAACAATGACAATGTCGAGCCCGCCTCGGACGTAAGGGTCCGTTTCTGGGATCAACCCGAGGGCGGCAGTGCCAGCGAAATTGCTGATTTCATAATCGGGGATCTCGAGAATGGCTCTAGGCACGGTGTCGTCTACATCCCTGGTGAGGCACTGGCGTGGATTACCTGGGACCTTGACAGCGGCACTTCAATCTTGGGCAACCACACCATTATCGTTGAGGTTGACCCGCTGAACGCCATCGGGGAATGGAATGAGGATGACAATCGCCGCTTCTTCAACGTGAGTGTTCATGAGTCACAGCCCGACCTAGAGGTCACGGCGGTCGCGGTCGCCGGTGAGCCTGTGCGCGGGATTCCCTCAATAATCACTGTTTCTGTTATCAACTTAGGGGCGGAGACAGTCTCCGGTGCCTATGTGGAATTGCGCGTTGACGGGGAGCGGGTCAACGGCTGGAACATTACTTTGACGGAGGGGGAATTGCGAGATTTGGAGTACGATTACATATGGTCCGAACACAACCCAACCGTGATGGGCTACGCCGACCCAGAGAAAGTCGTTGAGGAACTTGATGAGTCGAACAACTTCCACTCCATCTGGGTCGAGATTGCCGCCCCGCAGCATGACGTGCAAGTGGGTGCAATCAGCCACTCTGGCGAAGCTTTCGAAGGACAGTGGGTCGAGCTGACGGTTGAGCTACAGAATCTGCTGGGGGAAGTGCCGCACTATCGCCTTTCGCTCTTTGTCGACAATGCCACCGCACCCGAATACCAGGACCCGAATCAGGTGCAGAAACTCTATTACGTCGAAGGATTTAATCTGGCCTACAATGAATCGCGTGTCGTCTCAATTTGGTGGTACAGTACCGTCGGTTTCGGCTGGCACAACCTGTCCGTCGAGGTCGAGGTTGTGGACCACACCTACCCCGATCTGAACCTGAGTGACAACCGCAACTCGACCAGTTTCTACCTCAAGCAGATCTTCTACCAGCTTTCGCTCGAGATAGAGCCGCTACCCGAAAAAATCAAGCTGAACGAGACCGTCCGCGTCATCGTCAACGCCTTCAATTTCGGCCCTGAAATCCTCTCCGAGGGGGCTGAAGTGGTGGTAACCGGCAGCGGCACGCAGTGCGAGCCGGGCCTCCAGCGCACGCGCGAACTGGAACGCGCCACTGGTGAGGATACCCTCGAGTTCTTCTGCACTCCTAACGGCACCGGCCCCTACGTTATCGAGGCGCGGATTGACCCTGATAACATCCATGATGAACCTAACGAGGACGACAATTTCGCGACAGGTGTCGTGAATGTCACCAACGAGGAATTCACGCCAGTCACCCCGCCTGTGGTAAGTGACGATTCATTCATCACGCAGCCCATCGTCTGGGTGCCGCTGGCGACGCTGGCGATTATCGGTGCCGGCATGTTCGCATACTACCGCTTGCGCGGTGATGATGACTTCCTCCCCGGCACCCGCGGGCGCCAGTCCGGGGGCAGCGCGCCGGGACAGGCGTCTGGTTCGGCCACCTTCCGCTATGACGCTGAGTCGGGCATAACCTACGACGCCGATACTGGCGAAGTTATTGGCGAGAAAAAGAAGGATTAGTAAACGTCGCGCAGATAGCGCTTCTCTTCCTTCATCAGCGTGCGGTTGACGTAGTGCTCCGCCTCTTCTTCGGAGAGGTCACCATGTTCCTGTGCGATATCGATGAGCGTCTGATGAACGTCCTTAGCCATGTAATCCTTGTCGCCGCAGACGTAGAAGTACGCTCCGCCCTCGAGCCATTCCCAGATTTCAGCGCTTGCCTGCTGGAGGCGGTGCTGGACATAGATCTTCTCGGACTGGTCGCGTGAGAATGCGGTGTCAAGTCGCGCCAACAGGCCCGATTCCTGCCAAGCAGCGAATTCCTCTTCGTAGAAAAAGGTCGTCTTCTCGAACCATTCGCCGAATATGAGCCAGTTGCGGCCGGTCGCGCCGTCGAGTTCGCGCTGCTCCAGAAAGGCGCGGAAGGGCGCGATGCCGGTGCCGGGGCCGACCATGATGACATCGCGGCTGCCGTCCTCGGGGATGACAAACTCGCGCGTCGGCTGGATGAAGACCGGCACTTCGGTTTCGCCTACGCTGACACGGTCGGCGATGAAGCCAGTCGCAAGCCCGGCACGGTCGCGCTCGAAGTTGTGGTAGCGCACGACTGCGATGGTCAGGTGCACCTCGCCCGGGTGAGCGCCGGGAGCGGAAGCGATGGAGTAGAGTCGGGGCGTAATGCCACCCACAGATTGGGCGAATTCCTGCGCGCTGAAGCTTACATCAGGATATTCGTTCAGGATATCGATGTAGTCTCGGACGTTCAGGTACTGGTCCAGCGCCGTACGGTCCGCCAGCAGCTGTTCGAGCCCCTGCTGGTCGTCTGATGGGAGTTTCGCCATCAGCGGCTTCAGGAACTTGCGGTTGGCGCGGTGGATGGTCAGGTGGCTTTCCAGGGCTTCGTGGAAGCTCATTTCGCCCTTGCGCTTCAGCTCGACCACTTCGTCGCCGCTGGCGCCCAGCTTTACGAGCAGCGCGTCGACAAGTGCGGGGTCGTTGCGCGGGAAGAGTCCGAGCGAGTCGCCCGCCTTGTATTCGAGCCCGCTCCCCGTAATATCGACGACGTAGTGGATGGTTTCTTTGATGTTGTCGCGGGCCAGACTGTAAGCTTCCTTGATGCTCGCGGGGAACGGATTCTTGCGGCCGTATTCCATCTTCAGCTCTTGCGTGGCGGGTGCGGCGTGCTGCTCGCCTTGCGGCGGGCGTGTGCCTTCTTGCGACTGGGGCGCACCTTCTCGGCGCCCTTGCCCTTGCGACGCAGCCCGCGGCTCTTCTTGCCAGCGGATGTCAGGCTGCGGTGGACGCGGCCCTTGTGCGCGCGGCCGCAAATCCAGTTAATCTTGGGGTCGGCCATGATAACCGGATGGTGTGGGTCGACCATAATAATCTCGAACCACTTGTAGCGTCCGTCCTCGACCACCCAGTAGGAATTGAGCACTTCGAGATTGGGGAACTTGCGCGCAGTCCGCTCCTCGGCAATCGACTGCAGTGACTTGGAAACGGTAATCTTGGCGATACCGGTGCGCTTGGCACGGCGCCCGCCCTTGATGGCGTGCTTGCGCATGCTCCCGCGGCGGATGCGCGTACGCGCCATCACGAAGCCCTGTTTGGCGCGGAAGCCCAACTTGCGTGCCCGGTCGAGCCGCGTCGGTCGCTCGATACGTTCGACAGCTCGCTCGCGGCGGAACGTGAGCAGCCGCTCGCGCTGCATGGCCTTGATGGAATCCCCCGGGCGGTTCCACGCGTCCCCAATGTAGGAGTATACTGATTTCGACATCGCGATATCCTCGCTTCACGGGTTCAGCCGGAGCCACATTCCCGTGTCGCGCCGACCGCCCCCTGATTATAAAGCTTCAGGCTGGTGCCCGTTCGATGGCTGCGATTTGCTTCATAGTTAATCCCGCTTCCGGCATGGGACGCACCGGCCACTATCTGGAAGAACTGCGGCGGCAGGCGGCCGGCCTCGATGGCGAATGGCTCATTACCGAACGTCCCGGCCATGCGACTGAACTGGCGGCCGCCGCCACCGGCTGCGAAATCGTGGTGGCGGTCGGCGGCGACGGCACGGTGCACGAAATCGTCAATGGCTTGATGCAGCATTCCGCTGCCGAGCGGCCGGCGCTGGCGGTCATCCCGAGCGGCACCGGCAACGATTTTGTTTTCGGCTCGCGCGCCCCCCCGAGCGCCGAACGCGCGCTGGCGGCGCTGCTGCGCAATGGTGCTCGCAAGCGGTTCGACTTGGCGCACCTGCGCGGGGCGGGACTCGACGAGTATATCTGCAATACGGCCGGAATCGGCTTCGACGCGACCGTCAATATGCAGAGCCGCTACGTGATGCTGCGCGACTTCCCGAAATACCTCATCGCGACGTTGTGGACGATTATCTACTACTTCGCGGCACCCCGCATGGTGCTGCGCTGGAAAGGTGGCCGTGCGGTTTACCGCGTGATGATGCTGGTAGTCGGCAACGGCCCGCGCGAGGGGGGCGGCTTCCTGACGACGCCCGACTCGCAGATGGATGATGGTATCCTCGATTTCCTGATTGCTGGTCAGGTCGACCGGTTGCAGATGCTGGGGCTGCTACCGCAGGTGCTCACCGGCACCCATCTCGGCAACCCGGCGGTGCGGCTCGTCTCGACCACAAGGCTAGCGCTGGCGTCCGAGAGCGACCTCTGCGTCCAGGCTGATGGCGAGTTCTATTGTCTCCCCGGCGACGGGGTGCGGCGGCTCGACGTGCAGGTGGTACCGGGAGCGCTAGAATTAGTCGTCGAGCAGGATTAACGGGCTGGCGCAGATGTCGGGCAGTTGGTCACGCTCGAGCGGTGCGAAGTATGCGTGCAGCGCCGCGATGTGCTCGCTGAGCGCGAGCCCCATGTAGCGCTCGCGGTCGATTGACGCGAGCAGCTCCAGCCCGGCCGGCGCGAGCAACTGCGCGCCGGCGATGTCCTTCCCGGTAAGCATCGCCAGCCGCACCTTCAGCAGCGCTGCCGAGACTTTGATGAGTCCTTGCAGGAAGCGGTGCGGCGCGCTGCGGCGCGGCACCGCGTGCCAGAGTGCTTCCCACGCTTTGTGCGATTCCCAGTAAAAGTGGGCGTTGCACAAGTCAACGCCGTGGCACCAACCGTCAAGCGTGCGCCACTTCTCCGGCAGCCACGGCGGGTGTGGCTCGTCTTCGGCGCCGTAGCTGTGGCCGTGCGGGTTTGCTTGGGGGTGCGGGTGAAGCCCCGGCAAGTAGCGGTAGGGCGGCAGCGTCTGCGTCGAGTAGCGCTGTGCGTCCCGCTCCAGCTCCGGCTCGTCCCGCGCCATACGCATGCGGGGGCAGGGGTAGGCATATTTGTCTGCTTCTGTAGTGGCCGCGGATGGACCTAGCAGAGTTGCTGCAGGAGTGCGGCGCGGTGCAGTTTGGCGACTTTCGGCTCACATCGGGCCGTCGCTCGAAATTCTATGTCAACTTGAAGCTGGCTGCAACCCGGCCGCAGATACTCGAGCGCATCGCGAGCGAGATGGCGCAGCTGCTCCCCGACAAGGCGGAAGTCATCGCCGGGATGGAGCTGGGTGCTGTGCCGCTGGCGGTCGCGCTTTCGCTGAAGACGGGGCTGCCCTACGTTATGATTCGTAAAGGCGAGCGAGTCCACGGCACCGGTAGCCGCATCGAGGGCGAATTGCTCGGGAATGTCATCGTGGTCGAGGACGTTGCCACCAGCGGCGGTTCGTTGGTTGACGCGGCCGAGGTGATTCGCCGCGCAGGCGGCACCGTCGAGCGCGCTATCGTTGTGGTCGACCGCGAGGAAGGTGCCGACGAGGCGCTGCGCGCGGTCGATATCGAGCTGCTGCCGCTGGTCCGCATCGGAAGCCTGCTACAGGACGACTGATGACTCGCGTTATCCTGGTAGGCTCCGGCGCGCGCGAGCACGCGATTGCCCGCGCACTTTGCCACTCCGGGGCAAGCGTCAGCTGCTTTGCATCGAACCTGAACCCCGGCATCATGGCGCTCGCCGCGGGATTCAAACTGGGCGAGTTGGATGCACCGCAGGCGGTAGTCGATTTCGCTACCCGACACCGGGCGGAGCTGGCAGTCATTGGCCCCGAAGCGCCGCTCGCCGCGGGAGTCGCCGATGCGCTACGAGCCGCCGACATCGCGACCGTCGGCCCCAGCCGTGAACTGGCGCGAATCGAGACATCCAAGGCATTCGCGCGTGACTTGCTGGTGCGGCACGGGATTCCCGGCTGTCCGCGCTACCGCACCTTTGATACGCTGGAGGAAGTAGCCGACTGGCTGGCGGAGCTGGGCGATGGTTACGTCGTCAAGTATGACGGCCTTGCCGGCGGCAAGGGCGTAAAGGTAGCTGGCGACCATCTCCACTCGCACGCCGAAGCTCTGGATTATTGCCGCGAACTGGCTGCTAGCGGCGGTCGTTTCGTGGTTGAGGAAAAACTCATCGGCGAAGAATTTTCGCTGATGAGCTTCTGCGACGGTGAGACGCTGCACCACATGCCGGCGGTGCAGGACCACAAGCGCGCCTTGGAAGGAGACCGCGGCCCCAATACTGGAGGGATGGGCTCCTACAGCGACACTTCGCATAGCCTGATGTTTCTTGACGACGAGGATATAAGCGCTGCACACGCCATCAACGAGGCCACCGCCGCCGCGCTGCACGCGGAATGTGGAGCGCCTTATCGCGGTTTCCTGTATGGCGGATTCATCGCCACCTCTGACGGTCCCAAGCTTATCGAATACAACGCCCGGCTGGGCGACCCCGAGGCGCTCAACGTGCTGGAAATCCTGCAAAGCGATTTCCTGCCAATCTGCGAAGGTATGGCGACCGGCACGCTTGGCGATTACGAAGTCGCTTTCCGCCCCGAGGCGACGGTCTGCAAGTATGTAGTCCCCGAAGGTTACGGCGTGCAGCCGCGGCGTGACTGCACGCTCGTCATCGACGAGGAGCGGCTCGCCGCCAGCGGGGCTTCGCTATTCTATGCGGCTGTTAACCAGCTGCCCGGCGGCGCGCTCGAGACGACGAGCTCGCGCGCAGTCGCGGTCGTCGGTAGCGGCGCGACGCTCGCCGCCGCGGAAGCGCAGTGCGAGGCTGGCCTTACGGGGGTGAGCGGCCGCGGGCTGCACGTGCGGCACGACATCGCTACGCCGCCGCTGCTTGCGCAGAGGGTTGTGCACATGCGCCAGTTGCGCGGTAGCCATGTGGCGCCCACGGTAGGGGCTTGATGCTCGAAGCGCTGGCGTTCCTGGCGGTGGGGCTGTTGCTGCTGATACGTGGTGCTGACGTATTCATCGACAACGCGATCGGGCTGGCGCGCGAGCGGGGAGTCTCGACGCATGTCATCGGCGTGTCGCTGGTCGCCTTCGCCACCAGCCTGCCGGAAGTGCTGGTTTCGCTGCTGGCCGGGACGCGCGGGCACGATGCGCTGGCGCTTGGCAACATCATCGGCTCGAATATGTCCAACTTGGGGCTGGTGCTCGCCTGTGCCTGCCTGCTCTGTTGGTATCGTTACGGCCAGCGCATCCTACCGGCAGCCGGTGTGGTCACCGATGGGCAGGTGATGCTGGCGTTCGCATTCCTGCTCTACGGCGTTGCGCTTGACGGCAGCGTCTCACGCATCGAGGGCGCGTTCCTGCTGCTGCTCTACCTAGCCTACGTGGGCTGGCTGCTCCGCCGCCCCGCACCCGGCGATGCCGGCCCGAAGGACGACGGGAGCCTGCCGAAGCTGGCGTTCAGCGTTGCGGGATTGCTGCTCGGGGCGCACCTGACCATCGAAGGCGCGGTCGCGATTGCCGAGTGGATTGGCATTTCCGAACTTGTAATTGGTCTGACGGTGGTCGCGATTGGAACTTCGCTGCCGGAGCTGGCCGGCTCGCTGACCGCGGCGCGCAAGGGATTTCACGATATCGCTGTCGCCAACGTGATTGGCTCCAATATCGCCAATATCGGGCTGGTGCTGGGGCTGCTGGCGCTAGTGGCGCCGGTCCCGGTCGGCAGTTTTGTCATCTCGGTCACGCTGCCGTTGCTGCTGCTCGCGACGCTCGCCGCGATGGGGCTGGCGCGGCTGCCGATGGGGCGCGGCGCCGGATTAATCCTGGCTGGATTCTTCCTGCTGTTCCTGTTCGAGCTGCTGGCGACGCTGTAGACAGAGGCTCTTTAGCCGGGCGAGCCTGCCGAGCCATGCTCCCGCTGACCGAGTTTCGCGTGCTGGACCATAACGCCGTTGCGCTCGGCATCGACCTGGGTGAGCTGATGGAAACTGCCGGAAAGGCAGTCGCCGATGCACTGCACGAGCGGTTCCCGCACGCGCAACGCATTATCGTGGCGTGCGGCAGCGGTAACAACGGCGGCGACGGCTTCGTCGTGGCGCGGCTGCTGGCGGAAGTGGGGCTCGACGTCGCGGTGGTGCTGGCGGGCGAGCCGCGCTCCGCTATTTCGCAGCGGGCACGCGACCGCTGGGAAGGTGAAGTGCATCCGCCGTCGGCGCTCATAGAACTGCTCGCCGACGCGGACGTGGCGGTCGACGCGCTGCTCGGGTCGGGGCTGCACGGCGAACTGCGCAAGCCGTATGGCGACATGGTCGCTGCGCTCAACAACGGCCCGCCAGTGGTGGCAACGGATGTACCCTCAGGGCTCGGGCTGCCGGGCGCGGTGCAACCACAGCTGACCGTGACTTTTCACGCACTGAAGGAGGGCATGACTGAGGCCAGCTGCGGCGAAATAATCGTCACCGATATTGGAATTCCCCCAGAGGTGGAGCGCTACACGGGGCTGGGTGAGCTACAGCTGCTACCGCCCGCTGATGCCAGCGCGCGCAAGGGGCAGAACGGCGTCGTTGCCTTTGTCGGTGGCGGCCCCTACACCGGCGCGCCGTCGCTGGCAGCCATCGGGGCCTACCGCATGGGCGCCGACCTAGTGCCGATGTTCGTTCCGGAGAGCGCTGCGAGTATCGTCGCGAAGCACGCCCCCGAACTGATAGTCCATCCTCTCCCGGGCGCCCACTTCGCGCCGGAGCATATCGCAACTGTGCTTGACGTGGAGGCGAAAGCCGACGTGCTGCTAGTCGGCCCCGGACTGGGCCGCGACTCTGAAACGGTCGCGGCAGTCAATGCGCTGCTTCGCGAGTGGTGCAAACCACGTGTGATTGACGCTGATGCGCTCTTCGGCCTACAGCCGGCAGCAGCGCAGGATGCAGATGCACTGCTGACGCCGCATGCGGGAGAACTGGCTCGACTCGCGAAGGCAGCTGGCATCGACGCTGGCGGGCGCGAAGCTACGGTCACGGCCGTCGCGCGCGCTTACGGTGCTACCGTGCTCGCGAAAGGGCCGGAAGACATAATCTCTGACGGCTCTTGCACTCGACGCAACCGTACCGGCCATCCGCGTCTGGCGGTCGGCGGCACCGGTGACGTACTGGCGGGGATGTGCGCCGCGGCACTGGCGCGTGGCCTTACGGGGTTTCAGGCTGCACGCGTCGCGGCGTGGCTGCTTGGCACCGCTGGCGAACGTGCCGCCGAATTGCACGGCGCGGGATTCCTAGCGACTGAAGTGGCGGCGCAAGTGCCGCTGGTGATGCGCGACGGCTAACGGCGCCGGCGCAGCGCGATGCTGCTAAGTAAGCCTGCAGCAACCAGCAGCGAGGGCGCCGGCAACGCGTCCTCTTCGTCGGGGAGCGCCGCTGCTTCGCCGATGTTGAGCATCTGCTCGTTGCCTTGGAAGCTGCCGTGGCCGGTATCGACTTCGACGCGGTAGCCATAGCTCCCAGCTTCAGCCAGCGTCACTTCGGCGCTCCAGCCGGCAGGGCCTGCCTGCATCGGGAGCTGCTGGCCAGCGACCAGCAGGTAGACCGCGAGCGGGTCGGGGTAATCGATGAAGGCGCGAATCTCGAGCGGGCTGCCCGCCTGCGCGTCCGCCACCGGCAGGAGCGCGATGCGTCCGGCGTTCTCGACGTTCAGGGTGCGGTAAGTAGTATCACGGTTGCCGAGCATGTCGCTAGCTTCGATTTCAAGCAGCCAGCCCCCGTCGCTGGCGAGGGTCGAATCCCAAGTGAATTCGGTCGTGCCGGCCGGCAGGCTGGTCCAGTCGCTGCCGCCAACCCGGTATTGCAACGATTCAATCCCGGCGTAATCACTGGTCGCGAAGGTGAGAGTTACTTCCGCCGTGACGGGGTCGGGGAACGTATCAAGCAGGATGACGGGAGCGTTGTTGTCGCACTCGAACTGCGTGAAAACTTCGGTAGCATAGTCCAGCCCGTCAACAGCACGCACCAGCAGGCTGTGCACCCCGTCGGGCAGGGCTGCGGTTATGATCCGGAAACTGTTTTCGTCCACGCTGTGCCACGCGCCGGCATCAATCTGGTATTCAACACTGGCAATCCCGTCCGGGTCGGAGGCAGTTATCGTAACGTCGAGCAGCCCCGCGAAGAGCGCCCCGGACACGCCGTTAACTTCCAGCGCCGGGTAGGTGATGTCGCCCTCGTTCTGGACGTCCAGCTCAAGGCTGTCCGTAGCTTCATTGCCGTAGTCGTCAAGGGCCCGTACCTCCAGTGTTTGGAGGCCATTGCTGCCCCCAGTCTCCTCGGTGTTCCACTCCACTTCCCAGCGGTCCTCTCCAGCATAAGTCATCTGGCGCCAGGTGCCTTCTCCAACGCGGTACTCGACTTTTGCGATCGCACTATTGTCCGATGCGCTGGCGGCAAGGGCCACAAGTCCCATGACCTCGCTGTCCGCAGCTGGTTCCAGCCACGTCACGATCGGGGGCTCGCTGTCGTTCAGGATTTCAAGATTTCCCGCCAGCTCGAGCGTGGTACCGGCTGTGTCTGTGATGCGCAGCATCAGCTCGTGCTGTCCGTTACCGTAAGCGGTCGTATCAAGTATCAGGTTGAATTCGTCCGTGCCGTCGGCGAGCTGCCACTCGCCGTCATCGACACTGTACTCTACCGCGGCAATTGCGCTTCGGAGCTGGCTGGCGCTGCCTGGCAGACTGACGGTGTCGCTCAGGTTTCCTGTCGGGAACTCGAAGCTGGTTTGTGGCGGGATGGCGAAAGCGCTCTGCAACGCATAGTCATCAGCAGAGGCTGCCTCATCATTGAAGAAGGAAACAAAGATGTTCAGGTTATCGTAACTGATATCAGAGAAATTCTCACAATTAGTTTCATCTCCACAATCACCATCATCATCTGCATCTCCACTATGCTCACCTCCAATCCAGACAGTCTCGAGTACAACTTCCTCGTGAGGGTCCAGCACCACCTGCTGGTCGAAGGCGTAGTCGAGGAAGCCGAAGTGGTACGGGTTGCCGTCGTTGTTGTCGTAGCGCGAGACTGGCTCGACAATGTACGCCCTGATGTAGCCGCTGAAGTCAGGATTACCGAACCCTCCATCCTCGTTCCAGGTAATGTATACCTGGACAGCTATCCGGTCATCACCAAGGTGCTGCATTGCGATGCGCAGCGAGATGTCGGTGTCACTGCGGCCACCACTGCTGTCGATGGCCTGTTCGTAATTGGAAGTATCAGACTGGCCGCCTTCGACCTTCTCGTCTCCGCCGTCAAAGTAGACTGTGGGGTAGCCGACGAAGTCAGGGTAGTCACCAGCGCGGTCGCCAGCCTTGTCGTTCACATCTGTGATCAATGCTACGAAAAAGAACTGGTCATGGTAGTAAGGGTCGTCCGGGTATTCTGACTTGGGTTGCCAGACCTTGTTCAGGTTCTCTGCCGCGCTTGGGCAATAGCCGCACCAGGTGGTGGTGAACTCCTCGCCGATGACGGCGTGGGTAAAGTCTTCCACCGGCCGTTCCGCCGCGCTTCCCGGCAGCAGCAGTATCGTCAAACAGGCGAGCAGGCAGGCGAGGAAGGCAGCGCGCATGCTGACTCTGGTACCGTGAACCATATAAAAGTATACTTGAACTTACCGTTCTCAGGGTCTTATTCTTATATATATAGGTGAGAGCAACTACCTGGTATATGACCGATGAGCCTTCCGATAAGCCTACCCCAACCGAAGCCGTGTTCGGCAACCCAGAGTTGGGACTAGCAAATCCATTCAGCGCCAACGAATTTGGGTTCCTACTGGCAATCGCTGGGTTGGTGTGGACTTTCGCTGTGACTAGGAACTGGTTCGGAGAATTGAATCCCAATCTGTTTGAAGGTAATGCTCTAATGTTAATGGGTCTGGTGTTTGTGCTGTATGGAATAGGAGCGAAGCGGTAACTCTGAAAAGTTATTCGAGACCCGCAATCATGCGTGCGGAGGCGACTGGGTCTTCGGTCCCGAAGATGGCGCTGCCCGAAACTAGAATATCCGCACCCGCCTCGCGCAGTGCTGCGGCATTCTCACAGGTGACACCGCCGTCAACCTCGATGAGCGTGTCCGGCCGTGCCTCTCGCAGGGAACGGATGCGGTCGTAAGTTCCTTCGTCGAATTCCTGCCCGCAGAAGCCGGGCTCAACAGACATTGGCAGCAGCAGCTCTGCCGCGTCGAGCCATGGGTCGAGCGCGCTGAGTGGGGTTGAGGGGCGGATTGCGACTCCCGCCTTCAGCCCTCGCGCATGGATGGCGTCGATTGACGCCGCTGTATCATTCGCCTCGGCGTGGACAGTGATGATATCAGCTCCCGCGTCAGCAAACGACTCGATGAAGTTGAGTGGGTCAGTGACCATCAGGTGTACGTCCAGAGGAGCGATGCCTCGTAGCGCGGCGATGGTGTCGGGGCCCATAGTCAGGTTCGGGACGAAATGGCCGTCCATGACGTCCATGTGCAGGTAGCCACTGTGCGGCGCGACCAGCTCTGCCAGCTCGCGCAGACGGCCGAAGTCCGCGCCCAGCATCGAGGGGGCGACAACCGCCACGCTACCACATCCGGGTTATGGTATCAACGATGACGCGCTCCGAAACGTCAGGCCGCCACTTCTTGACCACCTGCACAAACTTGTGGACCTGCGACGACTCGGTGCGCCACCAGCGGTCGTAGAATCCCTCGAGCGCGTCGAGTTCGTGGAGGATGATGCGCTCCTGCGCATCGGTCAGCTGCCCCGTCATGCGCGTCTTGTCGGATTCCTTCGCCAGCCTCCGCTGGAGCTTGTGCAGCACCGCCACCCAGAACCCGCGTGGCCTCGCCTCCTCGCCACTTTGGTTGCGGATGATGCCGGTTTTCAGGCACCAGTCGTGCTTCGCGTCCTGCGTGTTCTCGTCAGTGTAGGTCGGCAGCCAGATCTTGTCGAGCGGATGGCACGGCTCGTGTTCCGGCCGCTCCTCTTCCTCGCCCTCCACCGCCTCGGCCGCCCCCTCTGCGTCGTCGTCGGCCGGTGCATCGGGCACCGCTTCGGGCACGGCGGGAACCTGCTCCCGCTCATCGGGGTTGGCAGCAGGCTTCGGTTTAGCGCTCGCCACGCGGCCCGCGACGGCTGCCCGTAAATAAACGCTCCGTGGCCGTGAACTTTAAGAGCGGTGCACAATGCGCCCTCGCCTGCGCGTAACGGGAGTGTGGTGTAACTCGGCAGCATTGCGGGCTCCAGTTATGCAGGAATGATGGCAATGGGTCTGCTGAACAGTGATGAATGACTGGAGCGCTGACCTGCATG
>MDTC01266601.1_pt1 | contig 51670 bp, 47 predicted proteins | sample 811181 | NCBI WGS metagenome assembly MDTC01 (sample SAMN05326644, study PRJNA326480) | marine metagenome | isolation source: seawater | place: Pacific Ocean: North | collected 2011 | reverse complement strand
TATTGATATATGGGATAAAGCAATTGAAAGTTATAGTAAAAATTTCAAACATCAAGCAATATGTGAAAATTTGGAACAATTACCACCAGAAGATTTTGATGCATTATATAATACAGATAATACTTCTATTGATATTATTGTTGGTGGTCCACCATGTCAAGGTTTTAGTATTGCTGGAAAACGAGATTTAAAAGATCCTCGTAATTCACTATTTATGGAATATGTAAAATATTTGGATTATTTCCAACCAAAGGCTTTTATTATGGAAAATGTAGTTGGTATATTATCTATGAAAAATGCAATAAATGAAAAAGTAATTGATATTATTATGTCAGAATTAAATAAAAACTATAATTGTATTATTTGTAAATTGTATGCGAGTGATTTTGAAGTACCTCAAAATAGACGTCGTGTTATTATAATTGGAATACGAAAAGATTTAGATAAAACACCAACAGAACCAAAACCACTTTTAAGTGTTGAACAACGAATTGCTGTAAACACCATTCTTCTTAATAAAGAAGATATTGATGAAAAACAATATCTTAGTGAAAGAGCAATACAAGGAATTATTAAAAAAAAAGAAAAATCAAAAAAAAATGGTAATGGATTTGGCGCACAATTTCTAAAAATGGATAAGCCATCATATACAATTCCAGCAAGATATTGGAAAGATGGTTATGATGCACTTGTTAAATATAGTGATACTAAAATAAGAAGATTAACTATATTAGAATTAAAAAGAATACAAAGTTTTTCGGATGATTTTATTTTATGTGGTAATAAAAAAGATCAAATAATGCAAATTGGAAATGCGGTTGCATCTAAATTTGCATATCATTTAGGTAAACATATAATTAATATTCTTCAGTAATTAATTGATCCCAAAAATTATTATTAGATCTAAAATTCGAATACGGCCGTGTATTTTTTTTTATTTTATCTTCATCATCATTATACATTCCAGAGTCTAAGTAAATCGTTCCATTAATTAATCCCTTTTTGAAATAATCATATGTGATTGGATTTCCAAAACATATTTTATCATAAATATGATCTTTATTTTTTTTGAGTATATAAAAACCATTTTGATTAAATTTTTTACAAAAGTGATTTTGTAATTTTTCATTTTCCCAAAATGCAATTGTAATTGGAGTATTTTTTTTAATAAAATCTGGATATGTTTCTTTACATTGTCTTGTATCATTTTCAAATGAATATTGTATTATTAGATTATTGTTATCATCAAAAAGCATTCTTTGTCCACATTCATTCCATTTTTCCCCGTATTTTGGAAAGCATTTACCAGACCATGAATATCTATTATTTTTTTTGGGATTTGGACTTCCAAATATTTTAATAAAATCAGATCTATCTATATTATTTAAATTCATATTAAACTGTGTTTTTTTATTTATATCAGAAAATAAATATGCAGATGCACACCAATCACCAAATGTAATTTTTTTACTATATTTTTTTTGTTCATATCCTAATAAATCTGGATTATTATCATTATTTATCTGAATTCCCATTAATCCTTCTAACCAATGGCCTTCTTTGCCATTATGTTTTAAATTATTTGAATCAAATTTTTTACCTTTTACATTTTGTTTGAATGTATCTATTATCTTTTGTTTATATATTTCAGTAAATTTAAATAATTCCATAGATTTTTTTTTATCTATATTATTATTTATTATTTTAGTAGTATTTTGTATTCTTGATTTTTCCTTAATATTATTTGATTGTGTATTTTGTGAACTTCTACTAGTTTGTAATTTATCTTGTGATACATCTTGTGAATTGGTTTTTGTTTTAACTAACTTTTGTAATTGTTTTACCTTATTTTGTAATTGTTTTACCTTATTTTGCAATTCGTGTATTTTTTTATCTTTTTTTTTATATTTTTTCCTCCAATTTATAATTTTATTTCCACATTTTATGCTAAATGTAGATCTATCCATAATTAAATATATTTAATATAATGTTTCTTATTTTAAATATATTATAACTAAATCAATTTTTTATAAATTTGCCAACAATTTTCAATTCTTCAAGCATATATTTTTCATGAATTTGATAAAATGCTTCAGTTGCATCTTTTCCTGCATAACGTAAAATTGCTTCTTTTCCACCTGGATGTTTATTCATATAATCGGTTACATTATACACATTATCGTCTATAGCCATCCATGCATCATTTTCATTATTATGTTTTGCTAGTTCATCTGCTGTAATTGATTTTCTACCAACTGATATGTTTGGTAATTTTATTTTACTAAGTAAATTAATTAAAGTATTAAATACATATAAATAATTTATATTTATATGTTTCAGAGCTTCATTACCTGCAATTCTACCATAAACATTACATTCTAATAATGAATTCCCGCCTAATCTATTTTTTCCATGAATACCACTAGTAACTTCACCCGCCGCATATAAATTTGAAATAATACCATTATCAGTTAATACTTCACATTTTTCATTAATTTCTAATCCACCCATACAATAATGTAATACTGGTGTTACATATCCGTAATATAGAATATCATCTTTAAATTTAGTTGGAAATACTTTTTTTCCAAAAGTATCTTTTTTTTCATCTACAGCTTTATTATATTTAGTAAATGTGTCTTTTATTTTTGTAACATCAATTTGTATTTTTTTTGATAATTCATTTATATTCTGTACTTTATAAAATAAATTATTTGATATATAATGATTTAAGTGACTCTCTACTTTATTTGCAGATTCTTGATTTAATAAAATTATAAATTTATCTGTGTTTTGATTTGCCATTTGATCTACTACATATTGACGAGTTCCTAATTCATTACAAAATCTTTCACCACTGGCATTTACTAATATTCCACCGACCCCTCTCATTACTTCCCCACATAATGTTTTTGTTTTGTTCATTTTATCTTTGAGATCAATAAATCCCGTTGGATGTACTTGTATTTGATCTAAATCTCTTGTTTTTATTCCAAGAAGCATACCCATTTTAACACCATCACCGGTTGTTGCCGAACTGTTAGTTGTCGGTAATTTTTTTAAATCAGGTCGATGTTTATATAATAAAGACATTTTACTGTGATCATTTGCATAACCACCTGTTGCTAATATAATTGATTGCGATGATAAATTAAATCGTCCTTTATTAGTATTTTCACATTCTACACCAACAACTTTATTTCCAGCTTTTATTATTTTAATAACTGTTGTATTTTTATAAATTTCTAATTGATTCGGAAATCGTTCTAAATATTGTATCAATTTAGAAATTATTTCAATACCAACTAAAACATTTGAATCAGGTCGATGTGTTCTTGCATTAGTATGACCACCTAGAATTGCAACATTATTTAGATTTATATTTCGTTCTTGAAGCCATTCAATTGCTGAATTACTGTGATTAACTAACTGATTAACTAATGTTGTATATGGTTCTTTATTGTAAGAAGTTGATTTCATTGTATCTTTAAAAAAAAAATCAGTAGAATCCAAAATTTGGTGTTTCTTTTGTTGTGTTGTGTAAACACCATTAATTCCTGAAGAAGCTTTTGATGAATTACCACCTAAGTTTTCTTGTTTTTCTAGTAAAATAACATTTCCACCTTTTTCAAGAATAGAAATTGCTGCAGATAATCCTGCTAATCCACTGCCAATAATAATCACGTTATTATCTGTTTTATTTTGTGTTTGCATATAAATACAACTAATTGTTATAATAAGTAAAATACTTATTATTATATATTTGTCATTCATATATAATAATAAAGAATAAATTTTAGTTAATTTTATATATTTCATCAATATTAATATTAAATGGAAATGTTCTATTTGGCGGTGTGGCTGCATATATACTTTTATTATATCTATCAAAAACATACACATTAGTTAAATATATATTATTTGTCATAATATTTACATTTGCAATAAAAATATTATTACTGCTATTTTTAAAATTAATAGCATAAGTTTGGTTTATAACTATATTATTAGTTTTGTTTAGTATATTTATATCATACTTTTTATTTATATAAATCCTCTCAATATTTAATAAAGGAACAAGTCTATTTTTAGGTATATTGATAGGTGGATAGTTATATTCTAATGTTAGGCTATTACGACAAAATGGACACTTATTATTTGTTAAATGTATATTTTGTATACAATTTAAACATATGTTTTTTTTACATACATTACATATTTGGTGTAATGTTAAATTATTCGTATAACAAATAATACATTCCATATTTAATTATTGTATTTTAAATATATTATACATAATAACAAAATCAATTTTTATATGAAATATAAAAGATTATTAATAATACATATATATATATATATATTATGATATATGATGGAATATGTATCGCATACAAAAATAAAAATTCAAATATAAGATGTACCAGAAAGATGAAAAATGGTTCACTCTGTTGTGGATATCATAAAGCTTGTAAAAATCTTTTTTTAGATATATTGAAATATACTTTTAGTAATAATGATTTGGAGAGACTACAAACTATTAAACAAAATATAAAATTATATAAATTACACAAATTTATCAAAGAGAACTATTATAATTATTTAGATAATAATTATTCTGAATATTTAATTAATGGCGAGTCATCATGGTGTGAAATTGATAGTAAATATAGATTTTTTATTAATCATGAATTATGGGATATTCGATTTTTAATTAATCATTTTTCGACTCAGTTAAATAATAGTATGTCAGCTGAACCATCACCTAAATTACCTAATAACCCATTTACTAGAATACTTTATAATTATGAAATATTAGAAGAATTAAAAAGTAGAATTCATATTCTTAATATAGAAGTTCCAATACAATTAGATGAATTATTCAAATTAAATAAAAATGACTATTATAATTTAATTAAAAAAGAAGATTATAAATATGAGTTAATTAATAGATTTATGAAAAATCTAAGATATCAAATTATAAATGAAAAAGATTCACAAAATAATTATATAGGTAGATGGATTAAAAAGAAAACATGCTTATCTAATTTTGAACAATTATATAATGAATGGAAAGATATATCACCATATATTGCTTCTATAAATAACATAATGATACCTAATCCTGAAAAGATTTTTTTTGAAGAAATCTTAAATTCAATAGAATAAAAAAAAAATTGAAATCATAATATAGACCACATATTTAAAGATTGATTATAATATTATATTAATACATTCTATAATAATACTTAAAAAAATAACAACTATACAGTGTATAAACATGCCGTCAAGCAAAACAACTAAAATGTCCACTTCAGCCAAAAAAGTTTCCAAATCTAAAAAGACTTCGGAGCCAAAACCGGAGCCTGTTTCAGATGTAATTACATCAGCTGATGATACAGAAGTTGAACAATCACCCGAGTCATATTCGGATGTTCATAAGCGTATCATTGCACGCCAAATGACTCTAAAATCGATTTTTACTGAACAAAATGCTGATATTAAAACACTTGAAAAACTTCATAAACTTGAAGTACGTTCAAACCGTAAAAAGAAACAGCGTGGTGGTAATTCAGGTGTTAAAAAATCACCAAGTGGATTTGCTAAACCAACTGAGATTTCACCAGAGCTTCGTACATTCCTTAAAGTAGCAGATGATACACTTCTTGCGCGCACCGAAGTAACTAAACGTATTACAACATACATTAAGGAGAATGATCTTCAAAACCCAGAAAACCGTCGGGAGATTTTCCCTGATGCTAAACTTAGCAAACTAGTAAACATGGATCAGGATGATAAACTAACATATTTCAATCTTCAACGGTGCATTAAGCATCACTTCCCGCCAAAAAAGAGTGGAGATGCGGTATCATCGTAAATAATTTAATAATTTAATAATTTAATAATTTAATAATTTATTTAATAAATATTTTTTTTAATAAAGTAATAAAGTAATAAAGTAATATGATAATCATATTATTTTACTTCAATTATTGTCATTCGCAATGTTTTTAATAAAATATTATTTTTTATTTTAGGTAATAATTTAATATTTTTATTAATTTTTTTAATAAAACATTTTTTATTAGTTATATCTTTGAGCAATGTTAAATAAGATTGTAAACAATCTGGATTAAATTTTACTAAATTGATATTAAATTTATTCATGAAAGCGATAGATTCATCTAATGAATGTAATAAAGCGGTTTTAATATAAAAATAAGATAAAACATCTGTTTCATATTTTAAAGTACATTCTTTATTAATTAGATTATTATTACTTTTACAGCCAAAATGATTTAATATTTTTGCACATTGTAAATAATTAAAATGTGTTTCTACGGACAGAATTTTGATTACTGTTTCTATATCTTTACTAATATATATAGCATGTATGATAATTGCTAAAAATTCGGTATAGGATTCCCATATATATACAGGCGAATCCTCTGATATACCAAATGTATCACGTATATATTGTTCTATATTTATATCATCACGAAAATCTAAAAAAAATGTATGAACTAATTCATGAATAAGAACTTTATATAATTCTTCTTGTCTCCATAAATTAATAAATTCACCGGGTAATGTCGATCCACTATTTATATTTACTGGATTTAGTTTTGTGCATTTGTGTGGTAAATATTTGGTATGATCTGTATTCCATATATTTATTAGAATATGATAGGTTGAACCTGATAATGATCTCATAATATTTATAATATTTGCAATCCCATCTAGATTTATATCTTTTAAATTATCTGAGCCAATAACAACTGTTGTATTTAATATCTTATAAACATGACAACTATTAATATTTTTTATATCATCTTGAATAATATCAGCTACAAATTTATTATTATAAAATTTTTCTTGATTTAACCTTGAGCATTCAATATCTTCTCCTTTACTTGAGTATATTTTTTTAATACATTTAATTTTATTGAATAAGTTTTCAATCCAAATTTTAGAAGATTGATTGATATTTAATTTTTTAATATTACATATTTTTAATAATTCATATAATAATTTTTTTGATATTTCTGTTATCATATATATATTAAATAATCTTTTATTATTATATAAAATGGATATTAAAAGTCAATATAATAAATTACAAAAATATAGAAAAAAATTAGTTATTAAAAAATTATCATACAATGCATATAAAGAAAATTACATAATTCATTCAGACCAAAAACCAAGTATTGCAATTATCATACCATTTAGAGAACATTCAAATAGCAATGTTCGAAAAAATCAATTAAAAAAACTTATAAAACATCTGAATTCTTTTTTTAAAAAACAGAATGCAAAACACTCTTTTTATGTTGTGAAACAAAATAGTTATTCACAAAGATTTAATCGTGGTAAATTACTAAATATAGGATTTGAAATAGCTCAAAAAGATAAATGTAATATTTTTGTAACCCATGATGTTGATATGTTACCTGATAATTCATTACTTAAATTTTATTTACATATTCCTAAATATCCAGTTCATATTGCTTATCCGGGTAGTTCAACAAAATACGAATATTCTAAATATTTAGGTGGTATAAATATATATAATAGTAATGATTATGAAAAAATAAATGGATTTCCAAATGATTTCTGGGGATGGGGCGGTGAAGATGATGCAATTTATGATAGATTAGCTATTAATAATATAAAGGTTATAAGACCAACACATGGTAAAATTAAAGAATTACCTCATGAAAATCTAAAAAAGAATAAAGAACATGTTAATCTAAAAAAATGGGAAAATAGAATTGCAAATATAAAAAATTGGAATAAAAATGGTATTTCAAACTTGAAATATAAAATAACTAAAACAAAAAAAGTATCAATGGTTAATATTATAAATGTAAATATATAAAATATTATCAATTAATATAATGACCTCAAAAAAAAAATATAACTCACCTATTTCTCCTAAAAATATCAATAATATTATTATTTTAATAAGTATAATTATTTTAACTATTAAATTATTAATAGCATACAGATTTCATAATAGAATTAATGATGAAAAATTATTTAATATTCAGTTATTATTAGTTCTATTTTATTATAGCACATGTACACTTGGATGGTCAAATGATCGCCTTGAATCTATTAATGTTATAGTTTCTAAGTGTATTGATTTATTTATTGAATATCAAGGTGTTTTTATAGCAGATATTTTACTTATTATTGTTATATTTTTTGCACGAAGGCAACCTGAATTAACTAGTCATAAACATGTAATGATCATATTTACTTTATTTATGTGTATGAGAATTATAATTCATTTATATAGATTAATGAATAAAATTAATATATCCAGAGATACAGATAACTATAATAAAGAAATTCAAAAAAAAAACTTTGCAGATGCAATACTCACCACGATTAAAGATATTTTAATTGACAAAAGAATACCATTAAATAATTAACAGCGCGTTTATAAATAAAAATAATATTAAATTCTATATGAATGATAAAAAAAAATGGGGTAGATATTTTACCAAAAAAGAATGGTTACTTGATAAAATTATAAATATTGTTAAATATAATAATACATTTCTCGAACCATGTTGTGGTGAAGGACACATTGTCGAGAAACTAGAAAATAAATTTAATAATATTACCTGTATTGATATAATTAAATCTTCCCAAATTTGTAAAACACCTATAACTTTTATGAATTTTTTTGAATTTGATCTATCTAATAAATATAATACAATTATAACAAATCCCCCATATGTTTCATATCGTATTTTTGATAATAAAATAATAAAAAACTGGAATACTTGTTTACCAAAAACAAATTTGTATTTATATTTTATTGAAAAATGTTTTCATCATTTAGAAAAAAATGGTGAAATGATATTTATCATTCCTATTGATTTTATAAATAATACACGTGGTTTAAAATTAAGAGAATTACTTTTCAAAAATGGTACTATTACTAATATTATTAATTTATGTGATCGAAAAGTATTTTCAGATTGTTCACCAGATGTTATTATAATAAGATATGAAAAAGATAATTATTCACATGTTATGAATTATCAACAAACACTTGAATCAGCGCCTATAACTATTAATGATTATCTTTATGATGGAACATATAATTTCACTAATTATAATAATTTTAAATATCTAAAAGATTTTTTTAATATTAAAGTTGGTTTAGTAATTGGATGCAATACTATCTTTGAAAAGGACAGTAATCTTTCTGTTCCAATAATTATGTCAGATTACATTATAACAAAAAAAAGAAAGATGTTTTTATATCTAGAAGATTTGTCTTTACATGAAATAAAAAAAAGTAATCCATGTATTTTCAATCATTTAGAAAAAAATAAAGAACAATTAATTAATCGTAAAGTTCGGAAATGCAATGAAAATAATTGGTGGAAATGGGGTGGTCCTCGAAATTTAAAATTTATGAAAAATAACTATGATTGTATTTTTGTTAATCAAAGAACTCGATCTGAAACGCCTTTTTTTATTCATAAAATGTCATTATTTGATGGTTCTGTATTATGTTTAATACCTAAAAAAAAATATGATTTATCTAAATGGATCAACTATTTAAATACTAATCGTAAGTTATTTAGAGATCATGGTCTTCTAATTAATGATAAATATATGTTAAATAAAATAAAACTAGATAATTTAAAAATTAATCCAGATTTAGTAATTTAATATAAAAAAAGTTATACTTCCATTGAAAATGGATTTTGTTCTATTGTCTCCGAAATTTGCTTATCTAGATCACATGCACTATGACTCAATTTTGTTGATATAACTCTAGTTGTAGCACAATTACTATTATCTATGATTTCATGAAATACTTTATGTTTGAGTATATCGTTTATTACAATCCTATCAGCGGGATTAAATGTAAGACATTTTGCGATAAGATCTATTACATCAGCTTCAACATCTGGTAATTTTTCTTTTAAATTATCGATAAAGTTTGTTGGTTCCATCTTACGAATTTCATTATTTACAAATACACGTCCTAAATGAGTTGTGATCCAAGACATATCCTCCGAAACCGGACATAACAGTCTTAAAATCAATACTAGTTGGTCTTCACCTTTCTCATTTGCTTTTTGTTGATAAGGTGATAATGGCTTGCATGTTTTCCCTGGAAAAAGCGGTTTTCGCAAAAACATTTCTGCAAAAATACAACCAAGACTCCATATATCTATTGCATAATCATATGGTACTCCCAATATAATCTCAGGTGAACGCCACCATCGCGTTTGCATATGATGTGTTAATTGTGCATTATTTGTTGATGATGTGGTATGTTCCATTGTTGATACACTTACTGGAGACTCCATACGTTCAATATCATTTTTAACTTTACATGACAGTCCAAAATCACATATTTTAGCTACGAGATGTGGTTCTGCAACAATTAATATATTTGCCGGTTTTAAATCACGATGTATCACTCCATTTATATGTAGGAACTGAGCACCGTAACATATGTCACACATAATCCATCGACAATGATTATCAGTGATTAGCGTCTCCGAATTAATAATCTGTTTTAAATCAGTCTCTATATATTCCATAACCATTTGGATTTCACCTAGAGTGTTCGGTAATAATCCATAAAGTCTTGTTATATTTGGATGAATGTATTTGAGTCCAATATGCAACTCAGTCAATAATCTTCGTTTATGATAGTTGTTTTTTGGTGATGACATGATTTTGACTGCATATATATTAGATCTTTTACGTTTTCGATTATTATAATCATGACCAACATAACTTGCACGTAATACCGTACCAAATCCTCCGCTACCGAGTGTTTCATGCGGCATAAATCCACGCAAGCGACAAGGCTTTTTTGTAATCCCATGGGGCCCTATCCCTATTGGTGATATTATTAGGTTATTTGACGAGTCCTCCATAGAATAATATATGTTACAGAAGCTTTTAATGCGTATTAATAAGTATACTAATATAGTACATTTTTTTTCAATTTTTATATAATAAGTAAAAATAAAATATTTACTGATTTTTGTTAATTAGTAATTACCAAAAAGCAGTGATAAACAAAAATCATCCATTGGATCATTTTTATTAATAATTGTATTTTGTCTCATTAGTGCAGCACCGACTGCCAACCACGCTTCACGTGTGATAATTTGATTTGAATGACAGTACATTATGTGATGTTTGAATACTAATATTCTATATATTTGTATATTCATAATAATTTTCATTTTTTATTTTAGAATAAGTTGCAATTGAATTGAAAAAACTATATTTACATGGGTTTAAACTTCACTATAGAACTTAGGTAAGGTTTTACGAGGCTTTATCGAACAGTATTATACTTTAGCACATTGAAATTTCTCTGGCTAAGATCATGGTATGCTCTACTACCATCCTCGTACTCAACGTATTGGATCCAAGCATGTCTCTTTTTTTTCAAAATCGACACATTTGACTGTACCATTGTAGAATTTAAACTGTCCAGATTCTTTCCAGACTATAGAAATCAGTGCCTTCACTATTTTTTTCCTAATGACTTCGTCAGTGGAATCAAACTTGTTAAATTTAGTATGGAAAATATATGGTCTTAGTTCCTCAGTAATACCTGCATTCGTTGCTTTAGTTTTAATATCTGCTGGATTCAATAAAACTTTTGCGTTTTCTTCTAATTTCAATTGCACGGCCACCATATACTCTGATGTCACCAACGGCCCTTGCACCAAATTTTTCATTTTATGTTAATGAGTTTTTTACTGAGGTATTCCTAGTGAAATAGTACCATCTGCAATATTAATATATGTATCAATATCATCCAATTTATTTTTAATACTGATATCTGTAATGTTATCTGAATCATGATAAAATAATTGTTTAGCAATACTATCATTAAATTTTTTTGGATTTATAAAGAAATATTTTTTTACGACAATCTCTTTAAAATATTTGTTTTTTATTAATTTATTAAAATAGGGGGAGTTAATTATAAAAGCATAATCCTTAGTATTTTCTATAAATCTAAGATCTATATTTTTAAGATTTGTTCTAAGATTATCTAACTCTTTTAAATCATTACCTCCGTCCAAATATAGATTTACTAATTTTTTTTTAATTGTGTTAATAATACTCCTTGGGTGTTCCATATATTGGGTGATATTCTTAGTCCGTAATGCACTCCTATCCTTTAGCAAATCTGTAAGAGAAGATATAATAATATCTTTTTCTTTTAATATCCCATCCCTATTGAAAAATGTATTAGCCATAAATTTTCCTCCATGGTATGCTGTCCCTTCAATAGGATCCGGGAAATTTTTCCACAGACCACCTCTCTTATCATCTTCTTCTTCAAGCCTACGGTCTTGTATATCATGTATGATCATTTCTTTGATCATTTGCTGCATAGATGTGCTAAGATTAATTAGCTCCGCAACAATATTATCAATAGTATTATTTTTGTAGACACGCATAAATATTCCCGGTCTATATTGATTACGATTTAGTCTATCCCTTACATAATTTATACCTCTCGATAAAAGAGTGTAAAAATCTGTATTATTTATAATAAAATTATAAATATCTAATTGAAAAAATTTTTGAATATTTCTTTCATCCTTTATAAAAGCATTTAGATTATGTATTAGATATTTATCAGTAATCACATTTTGCAACTCTTTATATATTCGATTTTCTTTTAATAATTTGATTGTTCTACTTGATCTAAATTGTTTTTCCATATCTGTAAAAAAGAGTATATATAATTCATTACATTTAGGGTAAAATATTTCATTAAAGATTTTATCTTTTATTGCTATTTTTAGTGATTGTGGGTCAGATTCCAAAACCAAATCAATTTTAGTTATTTGTGTATATATTTTAGACATTTCTGGATATTTGTATGTATCTGTTCTTTGATCTATTTTTTTCTTTAGAAGAACTAATAATATTTTCAATGTTTTACTATTTAATATAAAATCTATATTATTTAATTGTATATTAGATTCTCCCTGAATAAATAATGTTTGTAATTGTACTTTTGTATCGGGTATAAAATTACTAAAATTACTAAATTTTTTATTAGAAAACAACTTATCATCTATATCTATATCTATATCAGAATACTTACCTACATTTTGAATAATTTCTTGGAGTTGATTCTTATTATTATATAATTTTTCATTAAAAAAAATACACATCATGGTAAACATACTAATCATATTCCCATCAATGTCTGAATCAAGTGTTACTTTGACATTAGCTGTGGATGGTATTTTACATAACTTGTTATTCGATTCTAATAAATTAGTATCAATATCTGTATTATCAGTTTCAAAAAAATTATTTCCTTCTACGTCTAGAGTATGTGTTGCACCTTTTTTTATTATATTTTGTAATTTTTTCCATTTTTTATTATCTTTAGATTTTGCAATGAATTTGGCTAATGGATCTTGAACAAAAGGTGTCACAGTAGCTGCATGTGGCGAACCATCTTCAAAAGTTTGAGGTCGTAAATTACGATTGCAAACATTAATCTTATAATTAAAGCTTTTTGTGGTGTTAGATTTCGGACTTGGAGTTTCTTCAGTAAGTCTAATTTTATTATTATTAATATTGCAGGTATAATTTGTGAATAAATCAAAATCTCTTATAAATTTTATTTTACTTGTGAAGTTTTCTGAATAAAGTAATTTATTTTCTTCTGCTAATGGTGTTATATTATCATCTGCTAATGGTGTTATATTATCATCTTTTTTAAAGTAGGTCTTTTTTTTACCGCTGATATGAAGTTCATTATTATTTTTGTCAATTGTATACTTGTTAATAAGCATCTCATTATAAATTTTGTTATTACAACTACAATCATATCTGATATAATTCAAATTGTTCCGCGACTGAAATATTAATGTATTACCAATACCCGTTATTACATCATTAATCTTACAGACTAATTTATAAATATACGATACTGCTTCTATTTTTGTTTTGTTGGATCTGGGGTTATTTACTTTAATAATTAAGCGTTTATTAGAATTTATTATCTCTAATGACACTGTATTTATTATCGATTCAGTTTCATCTATTTTTAAGTTTAATTTAGTATTTTTGGTCAATTCAAATGCTTTGCTATTTTCTTCATTTCTTCTTCTCCGTTCACCATATATACCATATTTATCACTATAATATCGTATAGATAGGTTAACCTTATCTTTTTCTTTTTTAGTTAATAAAAAAAGATCTTTAGTTTCTTTTTTGGTACTACTATGAAAACCTGAAATTGTTAATAATTTATTATGCCTAATTGATATTTTAAGTTCTTGCTCGATTATACAATTTATTCTTTGATCTTTACCTGTATATTTAGCATTTTGAAATGGATCTAATTGTAATGTAGAATTAAAATTAATATTAGGTCTTTTACATTGCAGTTTTAGATTCGGTTTTGTGCTCAAGAATAAATGTACATTATTTGGTTCGTAACATTTTGGATTAGTCGTAGTTTCAACTAAATTATCAATACATAAGTGTGCAATACAATCATTATTGGTGTAAGCAAAGCAATAATGTGGTACACTCCCAAAGATTCTTTCATGATTAGCCGGACTTGGTGTTGTATTACATGATTCTATTTTTCCAAAAATAGAAGGATCCGGACTAGCACCACCAAAATACTCCCTATCTTCATTTAAATATTTTTTCTGTAAGCTAGAATCTTGTTCTACTTCTAATTTTTTTTTTTGATAAGGATAATTTGAATTAATATCTGTGAGTAAAATAAATTTTTGATTCATATATATATATATATAATAAATTTATTAAATGTATAATTCATTGAATAGATTTAATCTAAATTTTTATCATATTAAGTAAATTATATTAATATATAATTTATATATATACTTATTTATTACAATTCAATATATTTGTTATTAAATGGATTTTCTCTAAAAATTCTAAAAACCTTAATTTTTGCTAACTTTTTTCTAAAAAGTTATTATAATGAGTAAAATAATAATTGGATATACAGACGGTGCACATTTTTATAAATATTTCATTAAGTCCATTTTTTATAATATGTTTCCTGAAAAACAATGTATTTTTATGAAAAATCCACTTGTTGAACCGAACTATATAGTTTTGTCAACGGATGGAGATCAACATCAAAAATTCAAAGATGCATATAAAATATTAATTAAAACAAAAATTGGATCCTTGCAAACATACAAAGTAGATTTAATTATAGATACAGTAAATGACACTAAACATTTACCCGATAAAACCAAAATGATTTATATTCCATATTATGTTTTGTCGTTTCAAGAACGATTCCAAAATGGACCAAATCATCTAATAAAATCTAAATCTTATAATCCAAAAGAAATACTAAAAACAAAAACAAAATTTTGTGCTTTTTTATATCATAATTGTGAAATAAAATACAGAAATAAGTTTTTTTTTATATTAAACAAATATAAAAAAGTAGATGCTCTAGGTACATGTTTAGGAAAACCTTCAAAAGAAGAGTATGATAGATTCTTCTTTAAAGATAAAGAAGCATCATATCACGACAGAGCTGTTCAAAAATATAAGCCATATAAATTTGTAATATGTTTTGAAAGTAATAAGAAAAATGGATATATTTCAGAAAAAATAGTTAATGCAATGCTTGCAAATTGTATTCCTATTTATTATGGTGCTGATGATATTACTGAACACTTTAATGAAAAATGTTTTGTGAACGCAAACAAATTTAGTGAATTTGAAGAATGTGTTAAATTCATTAAGGAAATAGATAATGATAATTCATTGTATTTAAAAATGTTAAAAGAAAATTGGATAAAAACTAATAAATTATCTCCATGGTTTAATTTAAATAACTTTGTTAAAGTTATGAAACCTATTTTACATAATAAATGATGAACTACGTTTTGATGAAGTTTTTTTTTTTACTTCACATTTTTTAGAAATACAAATCATTAAATGTCCTAATACGTAAAGACCCATTGTTAAACATAAACTTAATAATTGGTACCCAACTAATTGAGCTACAGCAGAATATTGTGATTTAAAAATATTATTACAATATGTCTCTAATGATAATTTCTCATAAAATGTATATCCCCATACACTAGTTCCAACCATTAATGTAATTAAAAACCAGTCTCCACAACTCCATATAAGTGTTGGTCGTGTTTTACATAAATTATACACATACTTTGGAAACATTATTAATACAAATAATCCAGATAACACACAATAGCTTATATTATAAAAAAATACCTTTTTACAATTAGCAGATACATCTAAATCATATAATATATTTTTATTATTACTGATCACATCAACGCTATAAGAACATATTGTTAAATTAATTACAGCAGTTACTACATTTACTAAATTAGTTATACAATAACTTAAAAATCCCATTTATTCTTTATTTTAAAAATATTTTTTTAAATAAAGAATCGCTAGTATATATAAAGATTGATTATTATATTAATAATTATAATGTTTAATCCTGATGAAATTAAAAAAGTTTTAGGAAATGATGAAAATTCGAAGGAAAAACTAAAAGAATTACTAGAACTGCTCGAAAAAACAAAGCAAGTAAAAAAAGATATTGAATCTAATCAGTCTAATTCAAATAATGAATCTAATAATGAATCTAATACAAATATTGAATCTAATTCAAATAATGAATCTAATACAAATATTGAATCTAATTCAAATAATGAATCTAATACAAATAATGAATCTAATAAACCTAATCCAAATAAAACAAATCAAATAACGGATAAAGAACAAAGGAGACAGATGTTAAAACAACGAATATATAATATGAAAGCTAAACGAATGAATAATAGTGGTAAATCAGTTTTACAGGAGAAATTAAAGAAAAAATATCTTATCAAAGATTAAAAATTGAATATATATTATGTAGAAATATTTTATATTTTTAGTAGAACCGTTCACAGTCTTTAGAAGCTTTTGCTTGCAAATATGACACATCAAACACTAACAATAATTGGTGGAGCCATTAATGATCCTGATAATCGTATGCAATTACCACTAGATTATAATCAATTAAACTTCCATCATTATAATATCGTAGATCCAAATTTTACAGACCATGACCGAGAATATATCATCAAATTAATTGAATATATCGCATCTAAATTATGTAATGACGATATGGCTACAATTCAAGATATAAAAGATGGATTTACACAGCAATTAGACGAATTTATGAGTAATCCTCAATGTAAAATTTTAGTAATTGAAAATTTTATATTTTATAAGATGGCAATGAATGAATTTGTTGAACTTGTTGGACATGTCGACAATTCTATTATAATTGATTTTACTGGTTGTTATACTCCACTTGAAATGTGTAAAAATCATAATATACAATCAGATAATTGTACATTACTTCCTTTAGGCTGCTTATGTGAGTCTGTTCCATATACAGAGTTTTTAGATCCTCTTAATCAAATTGAACCTTATTCTAATATGATTCAATTTGATATTTTTACAATTTGTGAAATAATTTTTGCAAATATCGATGAAATTATGGGATTATCTTTTGATGTATTACAAGAAAATCCAAATATTCTTGAAAATGAAACTTTTCGTGTAATTATGTCGTCATGGCTAGATGATAGACATCCTATAACATCACCATTTGATGAGATCATTCGGAAAAAAATCCATTACAAAAAATATATTTATGAATACTATGAATCGCAAGAACAAACAGAAAATATACTAGCAGCCTTTAATATTCATAAAAGGTATATTGCTAAAATTGAAGAGCAACTTCGTATTCAGATACGTGACTTGATTTCAATTATACATGGATTAGTAAAATACAATGAAGTAAAAGATTGGTACACATCAAAGTTACCACTTCTTGGTCAAATAGATAATACTCATATACCAATATATGTATATGGTATGATTCATGCTGGAGATAAATTACAAATGTTTGGAACAAGAGATTTTCATACAATTTGGAATGAAATTATCTTGAAGACAACATACATGTCATATATTGATGAACATTGTTTATATCTAAAAGATGAAATTACAAGTGAATTATAAAATATATTTAAAAATATTCTTCGTTTATAATAAGATGCCATCCAAAAAAAAAAAGAGATGCGCCAATTGCAATAAAAAACTAGGATTAATTCCATTTACTTGCAGATGTGGCAATGATTATTGCGCAAAATGTATATGTACATCTATTCACAACTGTACGTTTGATTTTTTTTCCAACAATAAAAAGATTATTGAGAATAATTTAGGAGGAGGAGAGTTTCAAAAACTTGAAAAAATTAAATAAAAATTGAATATTTTTAAATAATGTTTATAGTATATTAATACATCTTAAAGAGTGTTCATATATAATGAGTCAGTTAATTCAATTAAATGATGAATCTTCTGTAGAAGTTGATAAGAAGTTTCTTGACCACTTTAATATATTAGGTCAGTGTATGGAAGATGATACACAAGAAGAAGAAATCGATACAGATGATAATTCTATCCTATTAGATGTTGATAAATCAACTTTTACATGTATTCAACAGATTATTAATTCTATTGATAGAAATGAAGATATTGATCTATCTGAAATCAACCCAATGGTAATTGGATTGATTTATGAAAAAATGGTTTATTATTTAGATGCTAAACCTAATACATGTAAATATTTATGGAAGGCATTAAATCAAGATATTAAATATATATCGAAATTTAATGAAGTTATGAATAATGATCAACTATTTACAGCAATTGTTTATTTAATTAAGTATCGTTCAGAAAATGGATTGAATTGTGATAACTTTATTACAGAAATTAATACACTATTTCCAGATATATGGAATGATATGACTAAAGAAATTCGCATTTGTATTATGTTAGATACAACAAGTTCAATGGGGCATACTATTATTGCACAAAAAGACCAAGCCCATGAACTTTATCAAAAACTCCAAACTGCATTTGGTGCAGTTGTTTCTATTAAATCAATTGCAATTGGTTATCGTGACTATACAGATCCCAGAAATGTTTTTATTTCAAATGAATGTTCAACATCAGAAGAATTACGAACAGAACTAGATAAAATGAATCCAGTTGGTGGATCAGATGATCCAGAAGCTCCAGAACTTGGTTTGAATGCTCTTAGAGAATCTAATTTTTATAAAGATGATCCTTCTAATATTAATATTCTAGTAATTGCAGCTGATGCAATTCCACATGATTTCTTAGGACAAGATGATTCATCAGATACTCATATAAGAATGTGTAAAGAATTTACTAAAGTACATGGTGACTGGGCTTCAATTTTACTTGATCTTATTAAAACATATAATGTAATTACATATGGTGTTGATGTTTCACATCGATCTCCTAAAGTCGATATTTGGATGTCAGTTATATGTACACTTGTTGGAACAGAAGTAACAAAAACAATTAGTGAAACAACACAATTTATGATTAAGGATATTGTTTCATGGTCATTTGAACGAAAGTTAAAAGAGTCAAAAATCAAAACAATGTCAAATGCTAGTATTAATGAATTGATTGAAAATATGAGTAAAACTAAAAGTACAAGTCTTCCACCTGAGGTACAAGCAATTATTGATGAAGTTCGTACTACATATCGATCTTTATCTGCAGATAGTTGTGGAGAAGGATCTAGTTGCAAAAGTGAATCTTTATCAATTAGGCAATTTTCTCATCAATTAGAACGTGCATGTACAGATCATTCCGAATTAAATGCGTCTATTAATAAACCATTTTGTTATGATACAGATGAAGATTTGGGTGCTTCATCTGCTCCAATTTACCGATCATTAAGAGCAGATTTTAAACGTACTAAAACTGGTGATGTAATACTTCCAGTAGGTGCTAGTGTGCCTATGCCAACATTAAAGAGATATCCAACATGTTCAATGGGTCGTGTAGATCATATTGAAGCTGCAAGTCAAGCAGCACAAGATTATGACATGGATGAATCATAATTGATTATTAATTTTTGAACTTAATTCATTTATTCTTATATTTAATGTACTTATTTGATTTGATAATTTTTCTATATATTTTTTTAAAACTATATTATCATTTAATAATTGTTTCATAATAATTTCTTGCTTTTCTTGACTATTTTTTTTTTGTAATGGAATTATTAATGGAATTGTATATCTATCATAATGAGTATTATATATTATATTAAACTGAATTTTATCATCAGATACTAATTTAAATGTTAGTTTTGCAATTGATACATTTGAGAATGTAATTGCATCAATAATAATTTTATATAATATTTTTATAGATCTTATATATTTTTTATCATCTAAAAAAGATTTTTCGATATAATTCATATATTCATCCATTGTATTTTGGTTAACTACTTTAATCTGAATATTTGTATCACTACATAGTAATACTGCAAATTTATATTGTTGATTATTAAATTCAACGTAATGTGTATCAGATACAATTGAACAATCGTCAGGTGAATTATTAAGAGAATTACTTATACTTTCATTTAATCTTGAGGAATCTAAATTAGTTTTTCTAGGTATATCAATTGAAGATGTTATTGCTGATGAAGAACTACCTAACACTTTTCCTATATTTGCAAAGGCATTTGAACTAAAACTCATTATTATATAATAATATTTAAATTTTATATTATATTATAATTAATATCATATGAGTGATACTGAATTATACATTGTAAAAAGAAAATATCTCGAAGACTTGCGAAGGTGTATTTTAAATAAACATGATAATCCATATATGTTTGAACATAAGAAATTCCTAGGATGTTATTGTAAAAATAATAATGTATATGAATACTGGATTACATTCTTTAAAACAACGCCACAAACAAATTTAAATAAACATTTAGATGCGGCAAAAACAACTAGTAAATATCTAAAAAAGAAAGAAATAAAAATAAAAGATGTTTTATCAAAAATGCAAGTAAATTATATGCATATATGGCGTAATTGGAAAAAAGAGCGTGATCAAAAAACATACTTATATTTACAATTAGTTCATTTTGAAACTTATTCACATAGATTTTGTTGTTATTAAATAATAATAAATACTATAATTCAACATAAATAGATTAGATATATAACATATATTAGACAAATAAGCAAAATATAAAAAAATGAAATTAAAATCTAATCAACTATATTTAGTTAAATTTATAACCACATCCGCTCATTAAACTGATCAAAATGGCTGCTACTGATACGCGTGTTGTAACTTGTTGTGATCCTACTGCAATTGAAAAACAAAAACAAATGATGGAAAACTGGGATCCGTCTTTAGTGCAACTTCAATTACCTTATTTTGGACCATCCTACTCATGTAAATATTGCCGTGATAAATCACCAGTTCGAAGTATTCAAATGGCATATTCATACAATGATTTGATTGTTGCCTATTGGATTAGTTTGCGTGGTCTGGTAAAACAAAAAGATAGGATCATTGAAATGTTCCTATCAAAAAATCGATCACTTCTACATTTGTTGAATAACACTATGCAAGATGTAATCAAGTTGGCACAATCAACCAGCAAAATGAAATCTGGTGATGATTACAATCCAGTAATTGTTTCTGAATTGTCTATAATCTTGAATCAATTGGGAGTTCAATGCAACGGGCAAGACAAGATTCATCTTGTGTCAAATGATGGAAGAATCTTGCAACTTATTTTGCGCAAAAATATCTTCGGAATTAAAAGGTAATTAAATATTATTATATTGTTTTTTTATTCACCATGTTCTATATATTCACTATATTCTGTAGTTTCTGTTAATAACATATCTTCAATATTATTTAATGGCTTATATTTTTCAAATATGTCATCTTGATTTATATTTGAAAAATCTAATTTCAATATTATATACAAATTACCAATTTTATTATTTAATTTTAAACCTTTGTTATCTAGTTTAAGTAATGCTTTCGTAACATATCCCGTATTAGTTAACGGTATTAATTCATTTGATGGATGTTCAATTTCTAAATTGTATTCATATATCCATTCATACAAAGATAATTTTACATTTGTTATCAAATGTATTTTATCTTGAATAAAATAATCTTTGTGTTTTTCATAATTGATATATATTATAATATCACCAATATGTGTATAATTTTTTAGCAAATCACCTTCGCCTTTAAAAATAATTTTTGCCTTATCTAATATATTTATATCAAGTGGGATTTCAAATATTTTTTCATTTAATACATAACCATCAGTACATGTACATTTGTTTTCTATAAATTGATTAGAATAACAATTTGTGCAAATCAAATTAGTTTCACAATTCATGCCACATTTTGCACATTTAATAATATTTTTGGTACCAAAACATTCTTCACAGACTCTTCTTCGACCTACTTTTAGTTTTTTTATTTTTTTTTGAAATATTTGGTCCAATGTTACATTAATTGTATATTGGATATTCTCCGGTTCTACTTTAGCTTCCTCTTTTGTAAAAACAATATTTTGAATTATTTTTAATAGAAATGATTTATCAAGTTTATATTTTTGACGTAATTTACAAAAATTATTTTTAAAATATGAAGTCATATTATTTTTCATATCATTAACACTAAGATTAGATATTGTATCGATATTATTAAATATAAAATCATTTAATAAGGCAGATTCTAAGTTGTTAGAGTTTGAAAATAGATTTTGTATATTTATATTCTGAAATATATTCGTATCTACAAATTTATTATCATATTCTTTTCTACTAACAGGATCAGATAATATAGTATATGCTTCATTTATTTTCCAAAAATCGCAATTATCCTTGTTTTTATCAGGATGATGTTTTTTAGCTAAATTTCTATATGCTACTTTTATTTCAGATAAAGATGCATCCTTATTGATATTTAGTATATTATAATAATCCATTATAACATTATAATTAAATATACTTAAGTAGCTATATATAAAAAAATTGAAAAATGAAAAAAAGCTATATAAAGATTATACATATAAATCATATTACAAGTATATAATTAATTAGTAATTATGTAATATATTATAAAATTTGTATGATATAATCATATAACTATGTCTATTATTAAATGTAAGTTTTTGTATAAAAGTACACACTGTCAGTAAAGGAGAATATGCACCATATATTGAGGGTGTATTTAAATCTACTTTATTGATAATATATTTATTATACCATATAACATAATAAATATCGCAGTACTTTTTATTACTACATATAATAATAGATGCATTTATATAATTTATTATAATTATTGAATTCTGGATATTTATATCTAGAATTCAATGAAATATAGAAACAACATTAGTAATTGATGAATACGAAAAATATTTGTTATACGATTTTGTTTTTTTAATTAAGATATTACATTGTAATATTAACTATATACATAACAACCATAAATATTGCAAAAATTATGATATACATAATATATGTTATATTAGAATTCTGTTGTTGTTTTTTTTTATTTTTTCGTACTTTTGAAAACATTTTAAGATCTATTTCTGGAATATAAACATTTGTGTTTGGCCTTATAATACTATCATTTTTACATACTTTATTATTTTTAATTTGATAAAATTTTGATGTTATTAACTGCGCATTTAATGTTTTTGGTTTTTCAATTTCATCAGTATTATCTTCTAATTTGGAATAAATATCTATTTTATCTTTTTTACAAACATATAATTTATTATCATGATATGCAACATCTGTTATATTTTTATGCTTTGTTAGTGATACAAAATTTAGATATAAATTCACAACTCTATAAATATGTTTGTCTTCATTTTCTTTAGCAATACAATCAAGTGTTTTATTTAATTGACATTTATTTAAAAATATATTATTACTTATAATTTTTGATGAATTAATATCTGTATTCAAAATAAAACATAATGATGGTTCACTGTTGTCCAATTTATTATCAGGATCTAAATTAAATACTGAAATTATATCGTTAAATTTACCAATTTCTTTAAATTTTATAGAAACATCTTCCGCTATGTTAGTAATTGCTTTTTGTTTGTTTAAATCATATACAATACACCGTGTCTTATTAGAATTAATAATTTTTCCAAATATATAGTACACATTATTAGCTATTTTACAGATCGAATCTAATTCATGTATATAACCAAAATTATTTTCTTTAGTTGGAACTTCGCCGTCTAAGAGTAATGTTATATTATTAAGATTTTTCACATTATTTTTTGTAGTAAAAGAATCTTTAATAGTTCCTTTTAAATATTCAATACTTAATTTTTGATTTTTCTCATTAAAATATGATTTATAAAATACTATATCTTTCCCAACAAATGTAACAGCATCAATTCCAATATTTGAAGATCCTGTTTTTGCATTTAATAATATGGTATTTATACTTTGTTTTTCAGCACCTAATCCTCTCCATAATACCTTAAAATTATCATCAACTAATTGAGGATATGTTTCTATATATAAAACACGTTCAATTTTAAAGTCATTACTAATATCTAAAATTATATTTTTTGAATCTTTATATGAAAATGTAGACTCAATATTTATATTTCTACATTTACTACTATCACAATTGTAAAAATTAATACAATTATTTCTATATTTTAAATCACATTTTTCATCTGGATTTTGTTGAATATCTATTTTATTATATGATTGTAAAACATTTGAATATTGAAATATTAATTGTTCTTTTATACCAATCATTTTATTAAGGCGTATCACTAAATGCTTTTTATTTCCATCTTTTTTATATAATTTTATTTTTCTTTTACATAAATCATTTATAATTGTTTCTAAATTATGTATATTTTCATCTATTAATTTTATATTTTGTATTGTATCATCATCAGATAATTCTTGTGTTGTATTTCTTAAATCTTCTAATAATTGAGAATATAATAAATAATAAGTTGAAAAAGTTACATCTGATAAAATAATATCTACTTTATGATCAATTATATTATAACGAACATATGAATTATTTTGAAAAATATAATATTTAATCTTTAATTTTTGATTTGGGTGATATATTGGGACAATTGTATCTATTTTTTTACAATTAGTACCTAAATCATAATTCCAAATTATTGAATTTAATAAGGTTGTTTTATTTATAGGTTTTAATGGAATATATCCGGTTTCAGTTTGTCTACCAAAAAATGGTTTCTGAATTTTATAATATGTTTCATCAGAAAAAAGATACATTTTAGTTATGTTTCTTACAGTTAACATAACACCCGTATCTATATTTTCTATATTTTCCCATATAGATCCAATTGGTATTGCTTTATTAACTAATCTTGTTTTTTGAGTACAAAAAATAACTTTATTGTCTTGGATAGCTAATATAATCTCTTTATCTTCTACATCTGTATTTAAATATTGTATAACATATTTAGTTTGAACCATAAACATTGTTGTTATTTTTGTAGGAGGTTCATATTTATCTGTAAAATATAAACCAGACCATTCATTTTTATTAACTACTTTTGGATAATTTGGCTCCATTTTAATATAATCACCCATCGTACTTACAGTATCTTCTCTTATTACACATTTCGATACAACTACATATTTTTCGTTTACATTCTCAACATTTTTAAAAAAATAATGATATAATTTTTTATCATTATCTAAATATAATATAGCTGCATCAATTGAGTTTGTACTATTTTCCAATATACATCTTTCTTTTGGTTCAATATTTGTAAAATATTCAAACATTATATATAATACTTAATATTAAAAAATACTAAACATAATATTTATCGAATATTACGTTAGTATATAATATAAAAAATAAGAATTAAATTCTAATACATATTGTCATTTCCGGCATTCTTTACAAAATGAATAAGTAATGAGACCAATTGAGGTTGCGTCGGTTGATCTTCTGTACCCTGCACAAACGACTGACCGTATGGTTGCATCTGTTGATATCCTGCACCCTGCACAAACGGCTGGCCGTATGGTTGCATCGGTTGATATTCTGCACCCTGCACAAACGACTGACCGTATGGTTGCATCTGTTGATATTCTACACCCTGCACAAACGACTGGCTGTATTCGTGTAAGTATTGATAACTGTTTTGATTACCATAATAATGTGCAGATGACTGTGCAGCTAGTTGTGCAGATGACTGTGCAGCTAGTTGTGCAGAAGAATGTGCAGAATAATGTGCAGATAACTGTGCAGATGACTGTGATTCTCTTGTTTTTTGCTTTTTTTGTTTCCTAGGTTTATGTTCATTCGAATTTCCATTAAAGCTAACTGGTTGTGTTTTATTTATTTTATCAACAGAACAAATCTGGATAAGTTTCAAATTAGGATAATTATTAATAGTTCTACGAAAGTAGCTAATATTATCAGATTTGATATGACCCTCTTCTTTAAGTTTTGAAAGAATTGCTTTCAAGTTTGGAAATATTATAAGGGGTAAATCTTTAGCCCAAGAACAATGCTCCAAAATTTTTTGCAATAATTTAAGTGGACTTTTTTTGTGTATTGTAGGATACAAAGTTATTTTATCTTCTGGGTATGTATTTTGAATAGGAAGGATTGGGTGCTTACAACTATGCTTGCATCCATTAAAACACATACCCAAGTTATTATTAGTAATAATATATTTTTGTAATTCTTGATGCAACCACGTAACAAGACATCCGTTAAATCTAGCTGGCTCTGTTGTAGACTTATTAGAATTACTATTAGCATACCTATTCATAATACATGATAGATTATACATACTTTTCACATCATCATCAGTAATTACACTCTTACTGTGAATGGCCCTTCCTGAATTTGTACCAATATCTGCCACATAAAGAGAATAAATATTTTTAGGTTCACGAGATCCTGCATTGATAACTTCGTATTTCTGCCCTTGCTTATCTTCTACAATAGACCAAGGTTTAACTTCATCTAATACATATCTGTTACGTACTAGATGATTTACAAACATAACAATAATTCCAATGTCACAACTTGTGAATGATCCAACTGGTTTAAAATACTCGGAATTCCAATCAGGATCTATTTCTTTTACAAATATTTGATACATAATAGGATCTACTTTAGAAAGATTCTTGAAATAATTATTATTGCACTGTAACCATGTAAGGAATCGATCCTTACTACCTTCCATAATTTTCAATAATACTTTATATATCTGTGAAATACGCTTGTATTTAGATTTTGTTGAATCTACTTCTGTACCATTTAATCTTCTTTTCACACCTTGATGATCTGACATTGTATTCAGGGGGTAGGAATTTTATATTTTATAATACATTAGCAGAATAATAATTCAATTTTTATTTAAAAAATGACATAATTATATGTTCTAATATAATTATTTTAGTAAACGAAATCAATCGAATGCTTATTGAAAAAAATATACCACTAAGTTTAAATAAATTTATAATGGATCTGACAGTCCTTATAAAAGGATACCTGATCCGAAATATAAAAAAGGTGAATATATATATCAACAAATAAATATGTAGCATTACATATTTATGAACCCCTCACTGGAATGCAGTATTTGATGTATGGATGTATAATTATGATTAGGGAATTACTTGTAAAGAGGGCTGTGCACCTGAAAATCAACTATATAAATTAAATGCAATGATTAGCTATTAAATTTCCAATTACAATCTATTTTTTATAATAATTTAATAAAAAGCCTTTTATATATGAACCATATAAAAATTGATAATCTATTTGATATTGATATAAAGATTGACTGATTTATATATTATAATATGTTTCATAGAGAACAAAGTTATAATATTAATAATGATAATGATTTTACTTGTCAATTATTAGATTGGCAAACTAACAAAGATATTACAGAAACAACAAGTGAATCATCTGAAGAAATTGATGAATATGAAATTCATTTATTTGGTATAACAAAAGAAAACTATTCTGTTCATATAAAAGTTATTAATTTTAAACCATTCTTCTATATTGAAATTCCACAGCATTGGAATACTTTAACAGTTAATAGATTGATTAGTAAAATTAATGATAATTTAAAATATTCTGGAAAAGAATCATGTATTGATGGATTAATCGCACATAAAGTTGTAAAGAAACATAAATTCTATGGATTTACAAATAATGAATTATTTAAATTTGTATGTTTGATTTTTGAAAATGAAGAATCATTCACTGCTTATAAATATGCTTTATCGAGAAAAATAATGATACCAGGTGAAACAAAATATCCAATAAAATTTACCGTTTATGAATCGAATATTTTACCAATACTACGATTTATGCATTTGCGTGAACTTGATTCATGTGGTTGGATTAAAATCCCCGCAAAAAAATATACTGTTCATAAATATCACGATACAAGATGTCAAATTGATATAACATGTAAATGGCGTAATATAATGAAATATGAAACGAATGATATTGCACCAATTATTCAAGCCTCGTTTGATATAGAATGTACAAGTGTAGATGGATCATTTCCACAAGCAACTAGAGCAGGTGATAAAATTATACAGATTGGTACAACTGTTCGACAATATGGTGAAACTGGATTTCTATTAAAACATATTATTACATTAGGAAGTTGTAGTCCAATCGATGGATGTATTGTTGAAAGTTATAATACTGAAAAAGAAGTATTACTTGCATGGACTAAACTTATCCAAAAATTAGATCCAGATGTGCTATATGGATATAATATATTTGGTTTCGATTATAAATATATGTATGATCGTGCTAAATTATTAAATTGTTTATCTAATTTTTCTAGATTAAGCAAAATGAAAGATTTATGCTGTAAATTAGAAACAAAAAAATTATCGTCTTCTGCATTAGGCGATAATACAATGTATTTACCATGTTTACCTGGTAGAATTAGTATTGATATTATGAAAGTTGTTCAGAGAGATCATAATTTAGTATCTTATAAACTGAATGCTGTAGCTGAACACTTTATCAAAGATGTCAAAGATGATGTTACACCAGCTCAAATTTTTGCATTCCAAAAAGGATCTGCAGATGATAGAGCAATTATTGCAAAATATTGTATACAGGATTGCGCACTATTAAATAATTTGGCCGATAAACTAAACTTATTAATTAATAATATTGGTATGGCTAATGTTTGTAGTGTTCCATTATCATTTATATTTATGCGAGGACAAGGCATTAAGATTTTTAGTTTAGTAGCTAAATATTGTCGAAAAGAAAATTATTTATTGCCTGTTATTAAAAAAGATCCAAATATCGATCCTCGTTTTGAGGGTGCAATTGTATTAGATCCACAAGTAGGTTTCCATAAATTTGTGTCTGTTTTGGATTACAAAAGTCTGTATCCATCCGAAATGATTGCAAGTAATTTATCACATGATACATTGGTTAATGATCCCAAATATGATAATTTACCAGGTATTGATTATAAAATTGTGTCATATAAAAATGCAGATGGTACAATGACACATAGTAAATTTGCAAAAATTCCAGAAAAACGCGGAATTATACCAAAAATTTTGATTCATCTTCTCGCGCAAAGAAGTAAATTTAAAAAATTAATGGCAAAAGAACAAGATCCATTTCAAAAAGCAGTGTTAGATGGTGTACAATTAGCATTAAAGGTTACATGTAACTCAGTTTACGGTCAATGTGGTGCATCAACAAGTCCAATTTATTTGAAAGATGTTGCTGCAAGTACAACTGCTGGAAGTCGACTTAGATTATTATTTGCAAGAGATTATGTAGAACAAAATCATCCAGGTGCATATTGTGTGTATGGGGATACAGATTCTATTTTTATTGATTTTAAAATAGATCAAACTGGTAAAACAGAAAAAGAAGTCTTACAAGAATCAATTGATTTAGGATTAGAATATGGAAAAAGAATTACAGATGCAATCGGTGAATATCCACATGAACTCGAATATGAAAAAACATTTTGTCCTTTGATTTTAATGTCAAAAAAGAGATATGTTGGAAATTTATATGAGGAAGATGTAAATGTATATAAAAAGAAATCTATGGGTGATGCATCAAAACGACGTGATTATGCACCAGTTGTAAAAACAATTTATAATGGAATGGTTAATATTTTACTTAATGAAAAAGATGAATCGAAAGCAGTAACATTTATATTAGAAAAAGTTCAAGATTTATTAAATGGCAAAATTGATCATAAAGAATTTATTATATCGAAAACATTACGAGCTGTATATAAAAATAGACTGCAGATAGGTCATGCCGTTTTAGCAGATCGTATTAAAGAAAGAGATCCAGGCAATGCGCCACAAGGTAATGATCGGGTGCCTTATGTGTACATTGAATGTTTTAATAAAAAAAAAGTTGTTGGAGAGAATATAGAAGATCCTCAGTTTGCACTAGAAAATAATATACGAATAGATTATTTATATTATTTAGAACACCAGATTATGAATCCAGTATGTCAAATATTGGATTTAATTGTTGAAAATTCAAGTAATTTATTTTCAGAAGCAATTGAACAAGAACATCGAAATAGAAAAGACAAAATAAGAAAATATAATAATGAAAAAGCAAATCAGAGAGATATTTCTACATTTTTCACATCAGGAACAAAAAAGAAAAAAGAAAAGACTATTCAAATTAATATTAATCAAAAAATCGAACTTAGAGATAAAGATAAAATTATTGAAGAAATTGTGGAATCTAAAGAAAACAAGTTGGATTCATGGTTTACGAAGACATAATTTTTTTACATTATTGATTTTTTACATAAAAATTGAAATATATATCTTATAAAATATTATAAGTTATATATATCCACTGTTACTTATGGCTATATAGACATTGCAATGGAACAACCATCAAAACTAAGAAGGACAGACAGATCTCCTATAAAATTATTAACAGATGATGAATTTAGTATGATTCTGTTATTTTTAGATTCAGAAAGTCTAACAAGACTTCTTATTATTTACCAGAAAAACGAACATTTTAAAAATTTAGTACGCAAATCAGCATTTTGTAAAGAACGACTTAAAATGTACTCTAGATCACTCATCTTTGTTACTTTTGAAACTTTTGATCCATATATGAAACGAGACTGGTCTATAGAGAAATTAAGCATACTTGAAAACTCTGTAGACAGAGATCACCGTAAGAGAATTAGCCATTACGAACTTAAAAATTACTACACGTCTCAAGCAGAACATAATAACATGATAGCCAGTAATTTGACTAACTGTAAAGGACATAAGACTCATCAATACTATCATTATTTAAATATGGCAATACATTACTATTATCTAGCACTAGAAATCAGCCCTAAATGTCTCAGCAATTTGTCTAATCTAGCTTTCATTTTGAAAAGTATTCCGGGCAAAAACAAAGAAACTGAAGATGTATATAAAAAATTTATCAAAGTAGTTCAAGATCTTAAGTACACAGTATCCAACATTGATAAATTATATTCAGAACTTATTAGTTGTACTTTCTGTAGTTATGGAAATTTTCTATATAGATTTCCAGAAAAGAAGGAAGAAGCTAAATCGGCGTACCGTAAATGCTTTTTATATTACCGTAAATATCTAAGTCATTATGAATTACATAATATGACTGATAATATTTTTAACCGTATCGAGTCAGGTGGATCTAAAGTACATGATGAGATTAATTTAATATGTGATATATGTCTTGAGTTTTCACCTGGTCATATCAAGGCTTTGGAATATAAGTCAGATGTCATAAAACAGTATCCAACTAGATATAATGAAGCGATAATTTTATATCGTCAGATTCTTCAAATAACCCCAAAGAAAACTACAATTATGAATTCATTAGCAGAATCTCTTTTAAAGTATCCAAATGCAACCGAAGTTGATCGTAAAGAAGCCATAGTATTGTATAAAACCTGTATTAAAAAAGAAAGAGGATATTTCAAGAGTTTAATTATGTATGAGTTCGCCGAACTTATTTCAAAAAGAGAAAGTGGATATAAGGAAGCAATTCGTATTTATAGAAGATTTCTTAGATGGCCTTATTCAATGTTTTACAAAGAATCAATGTATTTATTAGCATGTATTTTAGCTAAAACTCAAAGAGGTAAAAAGGAGGCAAAACGCCTGTGTGAGCAATATTTAGAGAAAGAGCCTAATAATAAGAAAGCTTTGAAACTTTTGGAAGGATTGAAGTAGCTGATTCAACAATATTTTTTAAAATTGAATTATATTCATAGGAATAAGATAATTTTGTATCATTAATAATTTCGTATGTATAATACTATTTCAATAATAAACAATATTTCTCAAAAAAAAAATATACCTTGTATTAAATGCAATTATTATTCAGAATATAAATTAGATGAAATAATTAAGAATGATTTTGAAAAATTTCAATCTGGACAAAAACTTAATTATTTGATATTAGATATTAAGAAATATGCTTCTGTTCCATATTTTAATAATTTAATAAAAAAAATTAATAAACTTTATATGCCATTAGTCATGATACAGTATAGATTACCAAAGGACATCTGGCATATAACTGAATCATTTATTGGATATAATATTGTTGATAATCAAATAAATCAAACATTAACTGTTATGTTTCAGTCATTAAATGATTTACAAAAAAATAAACCAATTAATAATAATTCGTGGAAAAATCCAAACATACATTTATTTTGCAATAGATGTAAAGAAAAAACAGATTATTGTATACTATGCGATTTAAATAATAATACTAATATAAATAACATTTGTGAAGAATGTTGGAATGATATTAAAATTTAATTATTGTATATAATTATATGAATTATGTAAATATATCAGATGATGAATCCGACTTTGATTTAGATGAACAATATATATTTATTAATAATTATTACCCAATACCTACAGATGAAAATAGCACGTTTATTTCAAGATATATTAATAAAGAATCAGTCAATAAAATAACCAAAAATGTTAAAAAAACAACATCCATTATTAAAACTGAATTATTTGAAATATTAAAAGATCTATCTTCATTTGAAAATAGATCAAGTTATTCATCATCTTTTTTAGATTAATATCAGATATATTTATATCTGTTATTAATTAAATACCCACGGCGGGACTCGAACCCGCAACCTCCCGGTTAGAAGCCGGACGCTCTATCCAATTGAGCCACGCGGGCAATATATAGTAATATATATATTTTAGCTTTAAAACGCATTAATTATTAAAATTGAATTTTATATAAAGAATACAACTAATATAAATATAAAGAGAATGTTTTCTGCTAACAATATATTCTTTGTTTTATCAACTACATTAAGTATAACATGGAGCATTCCACTTTTACTTTTACATATATTTGATTACCAATTATATTATATAAAAAAGAAAAAGAATGTTGTTCTAATTACAAAACGATTAAAAAATTGTATATCAAGTATAACTGATGATGATTTAAATCCATCTGGAATTGTTATTGGAAGATGGTTTATTGCATATTATATAGATTATTTTGAAAATTCACATTCCGGATCAATCAAAGAATTATATTTAATTTGCAGTAATAAACAGTATAAATTATTATCTAAAAATATTAATGAAATAAATGAATATGATGATGATAATAAAAAAAAGGGTATAACTGTTTGGGAAAGAAGTGGTACTTTTTACCATTTAAGTTATTCTAATAGATCATTACAAATTAAACCTTATGAAGAATTTGAATATCAAACTGATATATTAACTGCTGTTAAAAAAGAATATAATGCTATCCATAATTGCGTTGCATTTATTAATGGTAAACCTGGTATTGGTAAGTCAATGATTCCGTTATTTCTCGCCAATGAATTAAATTGTACTTATTGTAACAGCTGGAATCCAACTGATCCAAGTGATGATCTTTCTATATTATATAATTCTATCTTACCTTCTGAAGATGAACCACTTGTATTGGTACTTGAAGAGATTGATGTTATCCTAAATGATATTCATAAAGGTATTCCAAATCATAAAAATATACCAATTCCTGTGAGAAATAAGATTACATGGAATACTCTATTAGATAAAATTAGTATTGGATTGTATCCATATTTAATCCTATTTCTTATTTCAAATAAATCAGCAAATGATCTTTCTAATTTAGATAAGTCATATTTACGAGATGGACGTGTTAATTATAAAAAAGAAATTAAATAATATTATTTATAGATCACCTCCTATTTTAAGTAATGCTCTATCTAAATTTCCAACAAACTTTGGACATGCTCGGCTTACCTTTTTAGTTGACATATCTTGAATATCAGTTATTTTTTTTGTAAATTCTTTTATATCAATATTAGTTGCTTGCTCTATTTCTTTATCTGTTGCAATATCTTTCAATGCCCATAAAAATCCAGCACCATAATTTGCATGCAGTAATGCTATTATTGGACTTTCATCTTGCTTAGCAGCAATAGACCAACGTGATGCTTGTCGCACTAGTGTTTGGATATGTTGTTTATGGGTTGTCGGTATTTTTCTAAAATAAAAAAATGCAAATACAACCCCAATAATTAAGCCAATTATTAAAGATGGAATATTAGATATCATATAATATAACTACTGATATTATTTTTAGTATTTTATAATAAAATATGATTAGATATATTATAGTAAAAAATAAAATAAATAGATTATTAATATAAAATATTATATAAATAGTATTATTTAATTATTGTTTGTCTCCAGCACAAATACTAGAACAGATTGCACCTGATCCAAAACAACAACCCAAAGCAGCGATAATAGTTAGTATAAGAATCAAACCACCTGTACTAATTCGCACAACAATATCCGTCATGATAAATGGCCAATGCTTTGTAATTTCAACTTGATTTTCAAGGAGACGCCGATTGGATTGAATTGTATTTTCTAACATAAGATTGCGACCATGAGTTATGTTTGTGATGGTTGTAATATTCATAGTTGGTTGGTCTGCAAGAGAAAAATTCATTACTCCAGTAGTCCAAAACTTATTGTAAAATGGAATTGTATACTCCAAATGATGATGCATGACAGTGCCTAGTAGCACAAGACTCCAGATTAAAACTACAAGTATACCAATACCAAAAATACTACCAACACTAACAGCAAGACTCTCCATACATGAGTTCTCAGAACTTTTTGCAACCATTACAATCCAAGCTGTGCAAATACCACCAATTAGAATAGCTAAAAATCCATACGTATTAAATTCGACAAGATTGTAATAATCAGTTACATTTAGAAGATCAAATTCATCTTTTGATGAATTAAATAGAATAATACAGTAAATGATAAACAATACACCACTACTGCCGGTGGCTTTGACTTGAGCAGAACTTTTATTATCAGATGAATCCATTGTGTTTTTGCTGACTTGTTTACAGTCAAGACTGGAGATACTATAATATGTAGTATGTCTAATTAAATAAATTTCAATTTTTTTATATAAATTGAAATTTAATAGAATAAATCATATAATTAAGGATTTATTAATATATTAATAAAAATGGGTCGTGTTGAATTAATTATTGGATGTATGTTTTCAGGAAAATCAACCGAATTAATAAGACGTATTAGGAGATATAAAGCAATTGATAAAAAAATATTAACAATTAATTATAGCGGCGATACTCGATACGGAAATAATAAGATTATAACCCATGATAATATTAAACAAGATGCACTATTTATTGATAATTTACAATGTGTTCTTCGTCGTAAAGACTTTTTAAATGCAGAGATTATTGCAATTAATGAGGGCCAATTTTTCTCTGATTTGTATAATATTGTTATTACTATGGCAGATTATTATAATAAGACTGTTATGATTTGTGGATTAGATGGTGATTATCAGCGACAACCATTTGGCGATATTTTAAAATTAATTCCACATGCGGAAGATGTATTAAAATTGTATTCTCTATGTAAACTTTGTAACAATGGAAATGTTGCTTCTTTCACTAAACGATTAGTTTCATCCGATGAAACTATATTTATTGGTGGAGCAGAATCATATATTCCAGTATGTCGCGGATGTTACAATAATGAGAAATCAAAAGAAATTGTTAATAATGAAGTACATTTATAAAAATTGATTTTTTATTATCATATTACATAAATTCATATATATATATACACCATCATGCCTATTTATAGTAGTCATAATGGTAAACGTAAGAAAAAAATGACATCACAACAAAAACAACAATTAAGAAATGAACAAGCTATTCAAGATAATAAGATTAGTGATCAACAAAAAAAAGATGAACAAGAACAAATTCAAAAAATACAAACTGATTTATTAATGCATAGGTTACGGTATGATCCTAAATCATTTCAAATTGAACAAAGTTTACGCAAATAATAATAATATTAATAATTTTTTATTAATATTATTATATGGCCAATTTAATTTTAGTAACTGGTGGGTTAGGATTTATTGGAAGTCATACTGTTCTTAAATTAAACGAATTTGGTTATAGTGTTATTATTATCGATAATTGTTGTAATTCAGATATATCCGTATTACATTCATTAAAACAAATTACAAATAAAGATATTATTTTTTATAATTGTGATATATGTGATCAAGAAGAAATAAACTCTATTTTTAAGAAACATAGTAATATTTATGCGGTTATACATTTTGCAGCACTAAAATCAGTTTCAGAATCGATCACTTCTCCGCATTTGTATTATTATAATAATATAATAAGTTTAAATTCGATAATAAATGCAATGAAAATAAATAATTGTAATAATTTAATTTTTTCATCATCTGCAACTGTTTACGGTAAACAAGAATCTCCTATAAAAGAAACTGCAACTATTAGTAAAGATATAACAAATCCTTATGGTGAAACAAAATATATTTGTGAACAAATATTAAAAAAAGTATCAGAAGATAATACAAAAATAAATATAATATGTTTACGTTATTTTAATCCATGTGGTGCACATCAAAGTGGATTATTAGGCGAAAAAATAGATGGGTCCAATCTTATGCCAAATATTATGAATAGTTTTATAAATAATAAAAAATTCTATTTATTTGGAATAAATTATAATACAACAGATGGAACAGCAATTAGAGATTTTATACATATAGATGATCTTGTATATGGTCATATTGTTGCAATAAAAGGATTAAATCAATTCCCAAATTATAAAGTATATAATTTAGGAACAGGACATGGATATACTGTTTTAGAAGTAATTAATAAAATGAATGATTATTTGCCAGAAAAAATAAACATAGAGATTAAATATAAAAGAGCAGGTGATTTAGAATGTGTATATGCGGATCCCAGTAAAATTTATAAAGAATTAGGTTGGAAGGCTAAAAAAACATTAGACGATATTTGTAAAGATACTGTTAATTATATTAATACATCATTATTAACAAACACAACTAGATTACATCATGACTAATTTATAAATAAAGTTTAGAAATATATTCAATTTGAGTGCTATCTTCAAAATGTCTAATGTTACTATAATATATTTTTTTTGAATAACCCTGATAAGAAGTTAATGGAATCTTTTTATATTCAGTAATTGATTGCATTGTATTAATATCTAATGCTACATTATATTTATTTTCATAAATTCCCTTATTACCAACAAACCCTACATTACGAGGATTACTATCTTTCAATATTTTAATTATATTATTTAACATAACAGATGAACTTGTGTTATATGGTTCAACTTCAGATGTTTTTAATAATAATTTAAATTGCTTTTTATATAAATTATAAATTGTTATTTTTATTAAATATTTCTTCAATTGATATACATCAATATATTTTTTAGAGCACCAATGACTTATTAATTTGATTTCATGATCAATAATATTATCAATATTATCATTAATTTTTTTGTTTATTTTAATATTATACTTGGTTGTATAATATTGAATATTTCTTTTAATTCTTTGTAATTCAATACGTTTTAATTGATCTTCATCACTTAAATCTTGCATATTAATTGTATTATCTTCTATATCATCTAAATTATCAATTGTATTTTTTAATTCTTTATAAGATTCTAAGGAATATTCATTTATAAATAAACGTGTAAATCTTGAAATAAAAGAATGATATATACGAAATATTGTAGCATGATCTCCTAGTTTATGTCCAAATAATTGTAATCCTTTTTCTGGATCTGTAAAAAATGTTTTATATTTCATAAAGTCTGTAAATGCAATTATTGGAATTATAATTTTATCTGTTTTAGTTTGAATAGCATATATGAAAGTTATTTTTGTTTGAAAAATAAGTTTTGTATATTTGTTGAGTTTCAATATAAATTTACCTAACTTAGTTCTATAACCCTTGGGATCTATTAGTTTAAGTTCTCTTAAATTTTCAAATGCATCATGAATAAGTTTATTATTTTGTTCATCTAAATTAATTATAAAATGTCCATTTTCTAGTGATCTTTCTATTTTAGATCTTTCAGCTGGATGTACTATATAAAAACTACCATCTTTATCATATAACCGATCTTTTTCAAATCCAATCTCATAATCATCATTAACATCACTATCATCACTTTCATCACTATTTGGTTTTTTAATATAATTATCATCACTATCACTTACTGATCCAGATTCATCATTTTTAAGTAACTGAAAAATATCACCTGATAAATCACTTATAGTTATATCTGGTATAATTTTATTATTTTTTATATCATTGTGAGTATATAAAAAAAATGCTTCCCCGGGTGCTTTACGACCTACACGTCCACGACGTTGTGAATGACTTGACATCGATATAGGTACTGATTCTAGTTTACCTAATTTTACATTTGGATCATATATATTTGATTTTGTAAAACCAATATCGATAACATAAGTTAAATTACTAATTGTAATTGATGCTTCTGCGATATTTGTTGCTAGGATTATTTTTCGTGTATATGTACCCTTTGAATTAAATGTTTGATTTTGAATAGGTAAAGTAACTGTTTTTCTGTCAATGTCTATTTTTCTTGGTAATATACTTTTAGCATATTCTTTATTCTGATCAGAAAGTTCTGCATATAATGGTAATGTAATTACATAAGAAGGTAATTCTGAATTTAATCTATCACATGTGGAATCAATTTCAGCTTGACCTGTTAAAAAAAATAATATATCACCTTGAGAAGACGTTTTTAATATATAATTAATTTTTTCAATTCCTGCTTCAATATAATCTAAAACAGGTTTGTTTTCAAAATGTTCCTTTATAGGAAATCTATTTTTCTCTAATGGATTAGCAATATGTAATCTTCTATCAATACATTTTTCTGGATCATTTGGATCATCAATTTCTTTATAAAATTCTCTATATCTTGCTTCATCATCCTCCATTGTTGCACTAATAATCATTAATCTAATTTTTTTATTTAATTTTAATGTATTCTTTATCAGTGTCAGTATCATATCCATACGAATATTATGTTCATGTGCTTCATCAATCATAATTATATCATATAATGTATCATTTTGCTCATCATCCCATAGCCTTGGATTTTCTATTAATTCATTAATTAATAATTGATCAGTTTCATATTTAATAAATCGATGTTTTTTTTCTTTCTTTTTAAATTTTTTAGTATGTTTATCGTCTCCATGTTGAAATTGTATATAATGATCCGATATATCTTTAGTTTTTTTATCTTCTTCTGATATATTTTTATCATCAAATTTTTCTTTATAATTTTTTATAGATAATCCAAAATGTTTTGATATATAAGTTGGAACATCACTTGCAGGAATTTGTCTAGGTTGTGTTACTATTATTTTTGGTTCTTTAATATCTTCAAAAGCCATTAGTGTATATAATGCTAGTTTTGGAATATGTGTTGATTTACCAACACCTGTACCGGCTGTTAAAAATATAACACGATTTGACAGAAAGTGATTAAAGAAATGAATCTGAGATAACCAATTAAATGCTTCAACATTAAACCAGTTTTGATCATACGGTTTATCATTAGTTATTGTAAGATCTTTATATTCATCATATAATGATTGATATTTTGAATCTTCTTCAACATGATTTTTTTTTGTACCAAAAGTTACAGTTTTTTTTTCATCACTCAACATATAATAAACTGCATCTTTCCATTTATTTTCATTTTCTCTAATATTTTTTTGTATATGTTCATAAATTCCTTTTTCATTATCATTTGATCTATCTAGGTCAGTTTGAAAAATAATTTTTGAATGAAAACCGTCATTCTCATCTAAATCAGGTAAAATATCTATCCAATTTAAGTGTAATTTATATATTACTTTTGGAATAGTTTCATTTATTAAATGATCGGTTGATTTTTGTATATCATCTATATCAAATTTGTATTTTTCTCCTAAATTGTATTGTAAATTAGTAAATTTTGTAGGGATTTCTTCCAAATCTCGTAATTCTCTTTTTTTATCTTCAGCTATAAAAGGTATAATCATATTAACAATCATATAAATATCGCGGTATGAATGAAGACTTAATTGTTGAAACATAGAATATAATTTAATATATGAATCTAATTCATTTACAACATTAACAACACATCTTATAATAAAAGTCCTTTGAGATGTATTTAAATTAGGAAATATAAATTCTGAAATTATTTTATTTACTAGATAGTAATATTTCATATCTATATGTATATTTAATATATAAAAAAATAAATAAAGTATATTTATAAGTTATACTAATTATTTATTACTATTATTAAATTAAAAATAAGTTTCAAATGTCTGTATTGCTGTAAATTCATCTAAATTGGCATTATCTTTTAATACCAATGTATAATTACCACAATCATTTGAAACTAAATAATCATTCTCTTGTTCTAGTTTAGTCCAGTTTTCTTTACCAGTATTATGTACACATGTTCCATCCCTATCAGTCATATGAATTTCTTTAATATAATCCCATAAATTATGTTTTTTAAAAAATTCATATATATGATAACGGTTCAATTGTTCTTTTAATAACTCATTATACTTTTCCGTAGGTATAGGAGAATATCCTTTATTTTGTAGTATATATCTTACTTTTGTAATCGGGTTCAATGTACTAGTTCTATTATATTGAATTCTAAACACTAGACTCATTTTGCATGAATTAGGTTGTTGTCCAGCACATATCCTAGACAAATTTTCTATTGATCTAGGAGATGGACTACCACCACCTATTAAATTATTATAATTACTGTACCCATTTAGTAAAAATAATTTAATATTATTCATAATATATATATATATTATTTTTTTATTCTATAATATTATATGAATATTATACTAATATTACTTATAATATTTACTATAATTAGCTGTTTTATACTAAATGATTTAATAAATATAAATGATCAACAATTAAATAATACAAATAAACTATATAGACGAATGAATCATATAAATAAAATTAATCAACAAAATTACAATCATTTATTACATACAAAAACTCAAAATAAAGATGACAAAATAAATTATACTAGTAATTCTATATTATCAAATTCAACACATACTGGTAGTCTTATGCCAAAATCATTATAATTATTTTAATATAACATTTTTACTAGATACTTTTGAAAGAGTAGATGAAAATTCTTTTAGAACTTTATTTAGTAATTGGATTTTATTTTTTACATCAATATTTATTATTAATATACATATTTTAATAAGTAAATTAAAATATTTATCTTGATCTAATTGGTTATTAGATGGATTTTTAGAAATAAAAGTTCGTCCTAAATCAATATACTTTACTTCTAAATTTTTATTAACAATAATATTATTAAGATGATTGTCTAATCTAATAATTCCGCTTTCATTTAAAAAACTATTACCACTGATAATATTATCAATTATTTTAGACAAGTTATTCATCTTTTTTGTAGTTTTAATATAATTACCAAATGTAATTCCTTCTATATAATCATATTCTAAATATAATATAGTTTCATTATTATGTTTTGCTAAAAATGCACCATAAAATTTAGGAAAATATTTATTTGCATTTTTTATATTATTAATTTTTACTGAAACTTCTATTTCTTTATTGATTTCTTTACTAAACATCTTATCTTTTTTTAATATTTTAAGTACTCTATCTCCATTTTTATAAACATTTGCAAATAATCCACTTGCGATAAAATTATTTTTGATAAAATGATTATCTATTTTATTTAATTTTGGCTTATTTTCAATTATTTTCTTTATTTCTTTTATTTTCTTATCTGTAACATCTAAACCACTTATTTTGTATTTTTTTATATTTTTTTTAAATTTTAAGATATTTTCTATATTCATTTCTTTTTTCTTCATAAAAATATCATCGTTTATAAAAACAGATAAATTATTAATTGGGGTTGTATCCATTTTATCAATAGTTATTATTAAATTTCCAATAATGTAATATAATACCTTTTTTAGATGTATAATTTGATCGTTTTGTAGTAATATAGATATTAAAAATAATACATTTAAAATATAACTATTTTTTTTATTTTTATTTTGAATAAATGTTTTGACTAAAATATCGTTAGTATTGACATTTATAAAATAATCTAAAAATATTAATTCATTATTCGTTTCAATATTAAAATTATGTATTTGATTTAAAATACTTTCAATATTACTAGTATCTAATACATTTTCAATATATGTGTAATTGTCTTTTAATTTATAGGATAAAATTAAATGATTACCTTGTAATTTTTTCCTATTAAGTGTTAAATCATTCGAATATTCAATATGTACTGGATGTATAAATTTTAAATCTTTTTGGATATAGTTATAGTAAAATTTAAACTGATTGCTTTTATATAAATTTTCTATATTAAAAATATTTACAATATCATTATTTTCTTTATTGTAAATATCAAATTCATATTTTGAATCAATTAAATCTCCATCTAATACTTTTGATTTTGGAAAATATTGTAAATAAAATAATTGTAACTTGGATTTTTGATATAATAAAATTATTATTATTGATATGATATAATATAAATTTATTTTAATCATATATTAAATATATATATAAAAATATTAATTAGTATTATATGGATTTATTAAAAATAAATTATTTTGGAAACATATTTAATGATTTTAGAGGAGGTCATAGGTGGTTATTACATCAAATACTTCTTAATTATTTAACTAATCCTAATATGTCTTATTTTTATAATATGGTTTTAGGCATAACTTGTAGGGTTGTTGCGGGTGTAATTGGTATTAATTTTTTTGAAAAAATGAATTATAGTGTATATGTATTTAATATACTTGTCATATGTTCTTTTATGTTTGTTGGACATGCTTTTTATAAAAAAAATGAATTTAAAAATAGAGACAGGTAATTATATACATTATATATTTAAATTGTATTAATAGACTGTAAAATGACAGAATATACTGATTGTATGCGTTTTTCAATTATAATTCCAAATAATCAATTAGAATATCTAAATAATAAATACAATTTTAATCAACAAGTAAAACAAACAACCACTAAAAAGAAAAATATAGTAAATAAACAAATAAAATATAATAATGAACCGAATGATACAATTGATTTTACACTTGAAAATATCAAATATGACTATTGGCATTATTAAATAAAATTGAAATACTATTATACGATAATAGTATTTAGATTTTTTTAAAAAGACAGTCATACTGTATGAAAGATGAATGTCAGCCTCAAAGTACATTCAAATAGAATTTGCTTAAACATATCAGTATCACCAGATCACGATGACATTTATTTACATATTATAGCTGGATACAGCAATCCATTGCAGATTAGTAAATCAAATCAAGATAATACAGCATTGTATGAAATAAAAAACAATTTATCTGTTGGTAAAACTGAAATATTTGCTACAACAGATAGTAAAATTTTATGTAATAATGAATATCAGAAATCGACTCAAATTATTGATAATCTTATAATACTTCAAATCCCGTATTTTATTATGTTTGGAAAAGCAATATTTAATATTACTTTTCTAAATCATTTAGACTGTTCATTAAATATGAAGTCTATATCAGATTCAAAATGTAAATTATTTAAAAGTATTTGTAGAGGTGATTACTATAATTTTACTAAAAATAATATATATAAAATTAATATTCCACATAAATTATATGTTTCTCCAATTACATTACGAAATAATAGAATTACAAATATATTAAATAGACAGCAAATAGAAAAAGATAAACTTAAGCAACTTGATTCAAATCCCCAAAAAGACACTTTAATTCATAAGAAAAAAAATAAAAAAAAGAAGAAAAAACATCAAGGAAAACATAAAGGAAAGCATAAAGGAAAAGATGCAACATCAGTTGATACTGAAATGAAATTATTAGATTCTATTTTAGAAAAAAAGAAGAAAATTACAGTTGTGAATTCAGTTTTTCTTGCATGGAAAACATTATATATTTCTAATAAAGGAAAGTATCTAATCCAATTTAATTTATCAACTATTCCAGTATATTTAACTGGATTTAGTAAAATTTCTTATTTATTTAGATGTTTAAAATTTCATATTTCATTATACAATGAAATATATACTTGTTTTGAAAAAATACAGCCAACTTTATTTAGTAATACATTATTTTTGGATACATATCAGGATTTTTATAATAATGATAAAACTATTAATAAAATTGTAAACAAAATGCATAAATCATATGAATTCTTGGATATTAATATCACAAAATATATTAGAAAAATATCTGATTTTATTATTAATGAAAATAGTAATGCAATTCATACGGATTTTATTATAAAATATATATTTTTATGTAAATCATTTGAATATAATAAATTAATAGAAAGTATAAATATTTATCAAGATAAACATATATTTTCACATTATTTATACTTATTATATAAAAATGTACAATATGTAGATGGTCTAATTTTAACTGAACATATTATGACAATGGCTTGTATGTTAGATCGTATAATTATTGACATTATCTTTTTAAATTTATCAATATCTCAAGTGTTATATAAAGAAATGAAAATAAATTTAGCATATTTAAATTTATTTTCAAATATACATTTTAAAAATAAAATTAAAGATGTTGACACTTTAATTAGTTCAACATTAGAAAAAAATAAACACACATACGCATCTATTTTGAATGATATGCAAACTCAAATATCAAATGAAGAATGTTATGCATATTGGTCGACATCATTTGTTAAAAAGAAAACACATAAATCAAAAAAATATATTTTATTAAAAGATATTGATCTAAATAAAGTATTAATACCACAATCAAATTTACGATTCAAAAATATGTATTATTGGAACCCATTCTTAAAATTATATGATTCTTTAATTTCAACTAAAGAACCTTGTACTAATTTAGACTTCGATAAAGAATTGTATTTGAAAGTACTTACTTTATACAATAAAATGACTAGTCTACAATACTCGGTCTCAATAAGATTAAAATATGAAAATAAATTCGATAAATCAAAAATTATTCAGAATAAAATTTTAATAAATAATGGATTTCCGATTGATATTGATACAAAAGATATACAAATTAATAAATGTCGCTTATTAAAATTGTTAAAATTCAACTATTGTGAATATATTTCGATGTATATAATACACTTATTTGATGATTATACATCAATAAGCAATTTAATAAATTCATTAAAATTATTAAATTATAATATTATTACTACAAATAATTCATTATTAAATTTTATTACTGGTAATAATTTAATTGATTACATCAATATTGTCAATAAATATTACCATCGTGAATATTCATTGTGTGATGTAGCTAAAATATTATTTGAATATCAAAAATTTCATTTGAAAAAAAAATTAAAAAAAGAAAATATAAATTTACTAATTATTAACAATATAGAACTTGAGATATTGAAGGATCTTTCAACAAACTTTCCATTACTTATTTATAAAAGTTTGATTAATTTTAAAATAAAAAAAAATAAATCTGAAATAATATTTATGATATACGCATATATTTGGAAACAAATCAAGTTTGAAATTGGTTTATTACAAATATTAATAAATTATATTAACCCTAGATTAGATATAGAAAATTTGATAGAAGAAATGCAGGATTATATAGATAAACCATCTGGTGAATTGTTTATTTATCCAATTTTTATGAAAATGTTTCTAAAATAATTACTTTTATTTTTTTATATATATTAATATAGATGGGTAAAATAAATATTGATAATAATATTTTGCCACAAAATGATTTATATAAACATGTTAATAATAAATGGTTAAAAAAAACAACAATTCCAAATGATGAAGTATCTTGGAGTACTTTCAAAATATTACAAAAAAAAAACGACAATATAATTAGAAATATTGTGGAAAAAATCACTAAGCATTCATTTTCTAAAGATAACACAACTCTTGAAAAAATAAAAATATTATATTCCCAAGGGAATAACACATCCGAAATTAATAAATTACAAACAAAACCTATTCAAAAATATTTAAAATATATTGATTCAGAGAATAATTTGACAAATTTGATTATTATGTTACATAAAATTGGCGTTAATCCATTTTTTGGTATAAGTTTTTCACCTGACAAAAATAAAAGTGAATATACAATTATGTATATTCACCAAAGTGGTCTTGGTTTACCCAATAAATTATATTATTTTGATAAAGATAAATCTAATACTCGAAATGAATATAAAAAATATATTGGAAAACAATTACGAAATCTACATTTTAACAAATCTAAAATAAATAAAATGGTTGATATTATCTACAATATTGAGGAAGAATTAGCTGATTTATTCTATACACCAGTTGAATACAGAGATATTAATAAAACATACAATAGATATAATCTAGTAAAATTTACACAAATAATTAATCAGATTGATTTTAAAAAATATTTTGATAAAATTGGTTTAAGAAATATGAACAAAAATACATTCAATATCGATAGTCCAAGTTATTATAAAAAACTTAATTCATTATTAAAAAAAATACCTTTATCAAATATTAAATTATATCTGAAATGGAGATTAATTAATAAATATTCATCTTATCTAGATTCTAAAATTGAAGAGGAGCAATTTAATTTTTATGGTAATAAATTAAGTGGACAAACTAAAATGAAACCTCGTTGGGAGAGAATTTTAGGTGATGTTGAATCTCATCTAGGTGAAGCAATTGGTAAAATATATGTTAAAAAATTTTTTACAAAAAAAAAGAAGAAACTTATTCATGAAATGATAATGAATATTAAAAGTGTCTTTGCAAAAAGAATTCAAAATTTAGATTGGATGGGCGACTCAACAAAGAAAAAAGCTATTTCTAAATTGAAAAAGATGAATTTTAAAATTGGTCATCCAAAAAAATGGGAAAATTATTCGAAATTAAAAATTAATAAGGAAAATACTTATTTCAAGAATATTGTTGAATGCAATAAATATTCATTTAATTATACAGTAAATAAATGTTATAAACCAACCGATAAAAACTTATGGTACATGAATACATACACGATTAATGCATATTATGATCCTACTCAAAATGAAATGGTATTTCCTGCTGGTATTTTTGAAAATCCATTCTTTAATGAAGAAGATATGGCAATAAGTTATGGTGGAATTGGTGGTGTTATAGCACATGAGATAACACATGGGTTTGACGATCAAGGTCGTCAATATAGTGAAACTGGTGAATTAAGAAATTGGTGGACTGATTCTGATAAAACTAAATTTGAAAAAAAAACTAATAAGTTAGTTGATCAATTTAATAAATTTAAGTTTCATGGAGTTAATGTAAACGGTTCACTAACATTAGGTGAAAATATAGCTGATTTAGGTGGTCTTACAATAGCATATCATGCATTTAAAAAATATATTAAAGATCATAATTTAAGTAATAAAAATAATAGTTTAGATAAACAATTATTTTATAATTGGGCTAATATTTGGAAAAATAAAATGACAAAACAAGCTTTAATTAAAAGAATTAATACTGATCCACATTCACCAGGTGAACTAAGAGTCAATGCCATTGTTACTAACATGAATGAATTCCATGATGTTTTTAAAGTTACATCAAAAAACAAATTATATACACCGCCAAACAAAAGAATTATTATTTGGTAATATTAATATTTTTTATCTAACATATCTGATACAACTTCTTTAAATAAAGTTTTACTTCCCTCTGGATCTTGTATATATAATTTATCACATAATGGATATGTATTTGTTTCACATGGTTCTCCTTTAGCTGTCATAAATTTCCATTCTCCAACATTTAAAGAATCTCTACCAGATTTAGAATTTAAAATAGTTTCTTTTTTTATATGTTCTATAATTGAAGATTCACGTGATATTATTATATAGGCTAAATACAATACTACTATATAAAGTAAATACTCAATAGCTTTCATATATAATATAAACTAATATAAAAATATAATATAATTATATATTTATATATAAAGATGGGAAATTTTTTTTCGCAACCTGAACATAAAAAATATGGATGGATTCGAGATCTTCCAGATAAACGAGATCAATTTAAATTATATTCAACAAATGAAACGGACTCATATGTTATGAATATTGATCTACGATCTAAATGTCCACCAATTTATAATCAAGGTACTTTAGGTAGTTGTACCGCAAATGCAATTGCTGGTGCATTTGAATACAATGAATTAAAGCAATATCCACACAACCCTGTTATGCCTTCAAGATTATTTATTTATTATAATGAAAGATATATTGAAAATACAATTAATACTGATGCTGGTGCATCACTTCGAGATGGAATGAAAACAATTAATGAAGATGGTATTTGTCCAGAAATGGAATGGCCATATGATATTAGTAAATTTACAGATTGTCCACCTAAAATATGTTATGAATTAGCTCAAAATTATAAATCAATTTCATATAAGAAAATTAAACAGGATTTACCTCAACTTAAAAAATGTTTAGCCGATAATTTTCCAATTGTATGCGGAATTTCTATTTATGATTCATTTGAAAGTAATCAAGTTAGTGAAACTGGAATTATTCCAGTTCCTGATAGTAATGAAAGCTTGCTTGGTGGTCATGCTGTTATGTTAGTTGGATACGATGATAATGATGAAAAATTTATTCTTCGCAATTCATGGGGAACTTCTTGGGGTGATAAAGGTTATGGATATATTCCATATGATTATGTAATTAATGAAAATCTAGCATCTGATTTTTGGATCATTGAAAAAATAGTTGAACCAAAACCAGATAGTGATGAGGATAGTGATGAGGATAGTGATGAGGATAACGATGATGATAACGATGATGATAACGATGAGGATAACGATGAGGATAACGATGAGGATAACGATGAGGATAACGATGAGGATAAAGATGAAGAGAATAATGATGAAAGTAAGGATAATACAAATGCAGATACGGTATTATAATAATTTTATTAAATAACAATATTCAAATATTATAAAATATTCAAATATTATTAAAATATTCAAATATTAATATATATAATTTATAAATTATATGAATTTGTCATCCTATGAACACTTATCCCACCTTTTATTAATCTTTCAAAAAGTGTATTTTTTACATTTATTCTTTTTGAATTTCCAAATAGCAATGTTTGTTCAGTAGTATCCTGTAATGGTATTAATGCTTCTAGTTCAGATGCTTCATGCGCATCATCTATCATAATAACATTATTTTTATACATATCCATACTAGGGCAACCCGACGATGTTATTGTTGAAATAACAATTGAACATGCATTTAATAATCTATTATTTATATATAATGGATTTTTCCATTTATCAATAATCAATTGACTTTGATTAATAATGTCATTTAAATTATTATCAGACTTTAATAACTCACTAATTGTTGTATTTTTATGAGAATATGGTTCAAATGGCAATTCTTCCAGTTTATTTAAAATATTCATTATTATTGGTGATATATCTAAATTATTTTTTTGTATTTTTTTAAATTCGGTATCAATATATAGTAGAGTTTCTCTATATCTGCTTACATATTTCGAAATTAAGAAAAAATGTAACGAAGAATCAATATAATTTTCATCCGCAATTATCAAAATCCACTTATTATCTGGTAGTAAAGTTGTCTTTTGACTTATTAATCTCTGTGCTAAATTAGTAAGTTCATTTTTATTTGATGATGTGATCAATAACTTGATATCTTCATATCTAGTAAAATAATTTTGTATCAATCCTAAAATCAATGTTGATTTACCAGTTTTATCTTCTCCATCAATTACATGTATTTTTTTATTTTCTGTATGCTTAATAATGCTGGATAATATATTTATCTGTTCTTGATTCCAAAAATCTGATTTTACTCTAGATTTTGTTAGTTTTGTTAATTTTTCCATTGGATTATATAAATTTCGTAATAAAGTCCGGTTTGAATTTATTATTGATTGATATATTCTGTAAAATTTTTTATAATTACATATTTTATAAATAACTTGTTGTATTTCTATTTTACTTTTTATATCAACCAATTGTATATTTATTTTCTCCGAAGTAATTTTATCATACACAAAACAATATTGATTATTAATTAATAACAAATCTGTATTATTTAAATCTAATGCATTACAATCTATGATTATATTATTTGGATTAACTGTATTATCAGTATTATATACTTTATATACACCTGTTATAATACTAGTTTTTTTCTTATTCTGCATTGTTTTCTTTAAATTCAAATCAATTTCACAAAAAAGATTGTTTATTAACTTATCTATATATTCATCTTTTGATCTAAAAAAAATAGTATTATCTAGTTTATTATCTAACTTATTTTCTACTAATTCATTATATTTTTGTAAAAAAAAAGTATCCATCTAATAAAATTATATTAACAGTATTTTCTTATATATAAATTTTTATATATAAGAAAATATTAATGAAAATTTGTGAACAATTAAACATTGAATTTCTTAAACAGACATTTAAATACTAATTTAAAATTATAATTATTACTAATATCAGCGGAATATTATTTAAAATATGGCATTTAATGAAGTAGCATTTAATATTTATAAAAATATATTGATTCATAAAATTGATGAAATAATTATTAATTCAAATAATAACTTTAGTATTTGTAGTCAATTTCAACTACCGAGTTCTCAATCAATTGTTAGTCAATTGGGATTCAAAACAGAAAATGCAATTAATGATTTTCTAAATACTTTGCAAGGTGTAACTAATTTGAAATTTAATACTTATCGTATTAATAATCATCAAATTGATATTTTATTTTGCCATAAAAATCGTATATATTATTTTGAAAGTAAAATTAACATGAATATGGATACAGAAAAATCAAGCAAATCAAAAGATAAACTTAATAATATTGAGATATATCTTAAGCAAAATTATCCAGGAAAAAAAATAACATGTAAATTTTTAAATATGTGGGAACACACATCCAAAAATATGGATTATTTAACGGCGTTTAATGGGCTTAACGCTAAAAAACTAATAGAAGCGTAAAACACCCAAAAAACCCCCTCTAAACGTCTTTAGGGCGTTGTAAAACTCATATTTT
>MDTC01027546.1_pt1 | contig 51680 bp, 48 predicted proteins | sample 811181 | NCBI WGS metagenome assembly MDTC01 (sample SAMN05326644, study PRJNA326480) | marine metagenome | isolation source: seawater | place: Pacific Ocean: North | collected 2011 | reverse complement strand
ATATGGCAGGTAATGTTGCTGAATGGGTAGCTGATGTTTATAGACCAATCGTAGATGATGAATTTAATGACTTCAATTACTTTAGCCTTCCCTCCTTCAGTTATATATTTGTTGTAGACATTACCTCTGTAATAATTAAAATCATTGTATTCATCATCAATAATTGGCCTGTAAACGTCCGAAACCCATTCAGCAACATTACCTGCCATATCATACAGCCCAAAGTCATTTGGAGGGTAAGATTTGACTTGTATTGTTATATCTGCCCCATCATCTGACCAACCTGCAATTCCTCCATAATCACCTTTACCAAATTTAAAATTAGCTAATTGATCGCCTTCCATTTTCCTATCTTGTGATCTTGTAAACTCTCCTTGCCAAGGATATTTTTTCTTACCTCTGTAATTATTATACTCTCTGTCACCAACCAATGCAAGAGCTGCGTATTCCCATTCTGTCTCTGTGGGTAGTCTGTATGATGGAAGCAGTAGTCCTTTACTAACTCCTGCATAAACATTTACTGTTGCAGTATCTTTTTTTGTAGTTCCTCTTTTCCCTGAATTGATCAAAGGAGTTTCTCCACCATCCAAACTATCGATTTTTGATCCATATGAAGTTTCGGGACGAGTTAAATAGGCTTGAGTGTTGAAAGTGCTATTTGGATCAATATTTTCAAAACGCACATCTTTTTTTACATAAGATTCACGTTCAAGAAGAAATTCATTTACTCTATCTGTTCTCCATTCTGCATATTGTACTGCTTGAACCCAACTCACACCAACAACAGGGTATTCAGCGTATGCAGGGTGGCGTAAATAATTGGTTGTTAATTCTTCAACATAACCAAGCGCATTTCTCCAAACTAAAGTGTCTGGAAGAGCTTGCTTATAAACATCTCTATAGCGTGGTTCACTTTGAGGGAAAACAGTCTCTAGCCAATCTAAGTATTCCATATACATGATATTTGTGACTTCAGTTTCATCTATATAAAAAGACATTACATGTTGTTGAGAGGGGCTATTATTATAATCATGAAGAACATCGTCTTGAACTTGTCCTTTAGTAAAAGTTCCACCTTCAATAAAAACCAGACCAGGTCCTGTTTCTTGTTCTTCAAAATCAGTATTGTATTGAAAACCTTTATTTTTGGCATTTATTCCCCAACCAGTTCCTCTTGAAACATTATTTTTTCCACAACCAATAACTAGACAAAATATAAATAAAAAAAATAGTAAGCGATATGGGTATTTTGTATTCATGGATAATTTGTCTTTAAAAACTATTAGCAAATATAACAATTTTCACACTATCATATATTTATAAAATTAAGATCTAAAATTATAGTTTGTTTAAATAACGATTTTTTTTTTTTTTTAGTATAAAAATCTAATAATTGTACAAGAAAAGTCATTATTTATCGTTCTCATGCTACATATGGGTAACTTAAAATCGCTTTTATTTATTTTAATCTTATTTTTTATTCAAAAAATAGATGCTCAGGATAGAATTATAACAACAGGTGTCCCTTTTTTAATGATTACTTCTGATGCAAGAGCAGCTGGAATGGGAGATATTGGTGCTGCTACAAGTTCAGATGTTTTTTCTCAACAGTGGAATCCTGCAAAATATACTTTTATAAGTGCATCGTCTGGAGTAGGATTAAGTTATACTCCATATCTAAGCAAACTTGTAAATGATATTTTTTTAGGAAACTTAACCTATTATAAAAAATTAAATGAGAGAAGCTCATGGGCTAGTAGTTTAAAGTATTTTAGTCTAGGTGATGTTCAGTTTAATCAAGTTATTGCTGGTTCAATAATTGATCAAGGGGTTGAGCGTCCAAACGAATTGACACTTGATTTATCTTATTCCCTTAAATTAAGTGAGCGTTTTTCTATGGCAGTTGCAGCAAGATATATAAGATCTGATTTAAAGCTTGTAAGTGACTCTGATAATAATTCTGCAAATTCTCTAGGAATCGATATTGCAGGATATTATCAAAGTAAGTCATTTACATTGAAGGGTTTAAGTTCTATTTTTAGATCTGGATTTAATATTTCTAACATCGGACCAAGATTGAAATATGATGAAGGTGGAAAGCAAAATTTTATCCCAACCAATTTGAGAGTTGGTAATGGTCTCGAGGTTTCTTTAGACGATGCAAATGTTATGAGTTTCAATTTAGAATTTAATAAATTATTAGTTCCTACTCCTATTGCAATTTATGATGATATGAATAATTTTTTAGGTTATGAGCAACCAGATATTAGCTTCTTAAGAGGTATTATAAGCTCTTTTAACGATGCTCCCGATGGCATTAAAGAAGAACTAAAAGAGATTACTTGGGCATTTGGCTTTGAATATCTTTTTCAGAATACTTTTTCACTCAGAACAGGATATTTTAACGAAAGTAAAATAAAAGGTTCAAGACGTTATATAACTTTTGGAACAGGATTTAATATTAATCAAATGGACTTAAATGTTTCGTATTTATTTTCTACATCCAATGTAAGAAGTCCACTTGAAAACACATTGAGGTTTTCACTAGCGTTTAATATTAATGAAAGCATTTAAAAATTCATAAGAATTCAGTATTTTTGTTTAAAACTAATTAAATATATATCATCAATATTTTATGAAAAAAATTACCAAAGACACATATCTAAATTGGTATCAAAGCATGTTTTTTTGGAGAAAATTTGAAGATAAATTAGCATCTGTTTACATTCAACAAAAAGTAAGGGGTTTTTTACATTTATACAATGGTCAAGAAGCTGTTTTAGCGGGTGCTCTTCATGCAATGGAGTTAGGTAAAGATAGAATGATTACGGCTTATAGAAATCATGTTCAACCAATTGGCATGGGCGAAGACCCGAAGAAAGTTATGGCTGAATTATTTGGTAAAGTAACAGGAACTTCTAGTGGTTTAGGTGGATCTATGCATATCTTTTCAAAAAAATTTAAGTTTCACGGCGGACATGGTATTGTGGGAGGACAAATTCCTCTCGGTGCTGGAATGGCATTTGGTGATAAATTTTTTAAAAGAGATAATGTCACCTTGTGTTTTTTAGGAGATGGTGCTGTTAGACAAGGGACTCTTCATGAGACTCTTAACTTGGCAACATTATGGAGCCTTCCAGTAGTTTTTATTGTTGAAAATAATGGTTATGCTATGGGTACCTCAGTAGCCAGAACAGCAAGTCATCAAGAAATTTGGAAGCTTGGGCTCGGTTATGAAATGCCATGTGAGCCAGTTGATGGTATGAACCCAGTATTAGTTGCAAAGTCAATAGATAAAGCAATTAATCATGCAAGGTCTGGAAAGGGCCCTTCTTTTTTAGAAATGAAAACTTATAGATATCGAGGACACTCCATGTCTGATGCTCAACATTATAGAACTAAAGAAGAAGTTGAAGAGTATCGAAAAATTGATCCAATTATTCAGGTTAAAGATATAATTTTAAAAAAGAAGTTTGCTACTCAAGATCAATTAGATAAAATTGATGATGATGTAAAACAACAAGTGCTAGAATGTGAAAAGTTTGCTAATGAGTCTCCGTATCCTGAAAAAAGCTTGATGTATGATGTTGTATATGAGCAAGAGGATTATCCTTTTTTGAAACACAAACTAGATTAAGATGCCAGAAATTATTAATATGCCTCGCTTAAGTGATACTATGGAAGAAGGAACTGTAGCAAAATGGTTTAAGAAAGTGGGTGATTCAATCAAAGAAGGAGATATTTTAGCTGAAATTGAAACAGATAAAGCAACGATGGAGTTTGAAGCTTTTTACGAAGGTGAACTTCTTCATATAGGAGTAAATGAGGGAGAAACTGCTCCTGTCGACAGTCTTTTAGCTATTATTGGAGATAAAAATGAAAATATATCTAATTACCTAACTAAATCAACCTCAAAAATAGAGATTGAAAAGGAGCCTACTAATGATAAAGCTAATCCTACAGACTCTCCATCAATAGAGCAATTCAATGCAGAAGTTATTAATATGCCCAGATTAAGCGATACAATGGAGGAGGGGATAGTTGCATCATGGAATAAAAAAGTTGGTGATGTTGTTAAAGAGGGAGATATTCTTGCTGAAATTGAAACAGATAAAGCAACAATGGATTTTGAATCTTTTTATTCTGGTCATCTTATTTACATAGGAGTTAAAGAAGGTGAGTCAGCATTAGTTGATAGTATTTTAGCAATCATAGGTGACAAAAATACAGATGTAGATCAATTACTTAAATCTTTAGAGTTAGACAAGGTCATTGATGAAAAAAATGAACTTGAAGCACCCCTTGAAATTCAAAAAAATATAAATGAAGCTTCAAAAATTGAAGATATAAAAAAAGAAAGTTTTACTCCAAAATTAATAGTTTCTAATGATAGAGTTATTGCTTCTCCTTTAGCAAAAAAAATGGCTATCGAAAGAGGAATAACATTATCAACTGTTAGTGGTAGTGGAGATAATGGTAGAATTATTAAAAGAGATATTGAAAACTTCAATTCGAGTAATGTTTTATCAAATAAAAATATAATTTCTAGTGGTAAAGAATCTTTAGTTGAATTTGCAAATAGTCAAATGAGAAAAACAATTGCAAAAAGACTCTCTCAATCCAAGTTTTCAGCACCACACTATTATTTAGGGGTTGAATTTGATATGGATAATTTAATTTCTTTCAGAAACCAGCATAACCATGTGACTGAGTCAAAAATTTCTTTTAATGATTTAATCATAAAGGCAACAGCTAAAGCTTTAAAAGCACACCCTGAAGTTAATTCAAGATGGCATGATGATAAAATAATTCATCATAACCATGTTCATATTGGGGTAGCTGTTGCAGTTGAAGAGGGTCTGGTTGTACCAGTTGTCAAATTTGCAGATGAAAAAAGTTTATCACAAATAGGTGAATTAGTAAAGGATTATGCTGCTCGGGCTAGGGAAAAAAAACTAACCCCCACTGAGATGGATGGAAGTACCTTTACAATTTCAAATCTTGGAATGTATGGGATTTCTGAGTTTACATCCATTATAAATCAACCAAATTCAGCAATATTATCTGTTGGTGCAATAATTCAAAAGCCAATTGTAAAGGATGGTAAAATTGTCATTGGAAATACCTTGAAGCTCACTTTAGCTTGTGATCATAGAACAGTTGATGGAGCCACCGGATCATTTTTCCTAAAAACTTTGAGAAATTTTATAGAAAATCCAGTAAGTATTTTATTATAATTTATGCTACATAAAAAAACTATATTAATAACTGGAGCCAGTAATGGTATTGGCTATGAATTAGTTAAAAAAGCTGTCAAGCATGGACACGAAGTAATTGCCGTCTCAAGAAATATTGGAAGTTTAAAAAATATGGTTGGTGTTGAGTCTTTTTCTCTTGACATTACAAAGGATGATTTGATAGAATCTTTTATAAAAAAACTTAAAAAAAATAAAATCAAATTAGATGTGCTAATAAATAATGCTGGTGCGCTGATAAACAAACCATTTGAGAAAACCTCAATTGATTTGTTTAAAAATTTATATAATGTTAATGTTTTTGGAGTTGCGTCGCTTATTCGACAATGCTTACCAATAATTGTTAAATCTGGTCATATTGTAAATATTAGCAGTATTGGCGGAGTTCAAGGAAGTTCAAAATTCTCAGGACTTTCTGCTTATTCAAGTAGTAAAGGTGCCTTAAATATATTAACTGAATTACTAGCTGAAGAGTATAAAGATACAGGTCCTTTTTTCAATGCTCTTGCTCTTGGTGCAGTCCAGACGCAAATGCTAGAAAAAGCTTTCCCAGGATATAAATCAAAAATTACTGCAGAAAAAATGGCATCTTATATATTAGATTTTTCTTTGTCAGGCCATGAACTTTTCAATGGGAAGATTATTCCTGTATCTCTTTCTACTCCATGATGATTAATAATTGTAAAACAATATTTGCCTATACTCCTATAAATACTCACTCTGTTTTGGCTAAATATTTAAAGGTGTATCCTGTAAAATTAAAAATTTCAAAAAGAAGATTTTCTAAGTATGGTGATTACAAAAAATACTCAGATGGATCTGAGCAAATCTCAATCAATTCTAACCTAAGTCCGTTTAGATTCTTAATAACTCTAATTCATGAATTTTCTCATTTATTTGCATATAAAGAATATGGAGATAATATTAAACCACATGGAATAGAATGGAAACAAACATACAAAAAGTTAATGATGCCATTTTTGAATTTAAGTATTTTTCCTGAGGAGATTTTATATGCATTAAAGAAACACTTTATTAACCCTAAGGCCTCCTCAGATTCTGATTTAAACTTAGTAATGGCATTAAATAACCATGATCTAGATAAAAAACTTTATGTTTATAATATACCAGAGGGAAATTTTTTTAAAATATATAATGGTAGAATTTTTAAAAAAGGTCCCAAATTAAGAAAACGATATAAATGTGAAGAAAAATTTTCTGGAAAAAAATATCTTTTCAATCCACTTACTGAGGTAGTTTTGTAAATCTATTTATTCTTCAAAGCTTTTCGAGCCTTTTTTAAAATTTCTGAAGAATAGACAAAATCAATAAAAGATTTATTTTCAGTTTTGAAAATATCTTGATTAGAACCCTCCCATTCTTTGATTCCATTTTGAAGAAAAATTATATTTTCCCCAATTTCCATGACAGAGTTCATATCATGTGTATTTATTACGGTTGTTATATTGTACTCTTTAGTTATTTCATTAATTAAATTATCAATTAAAATAGAAGTCCTAGGATCTAATCCTGAATTAGGTTCATCACAGAACAAAAACTTAGGATTCATAACAATTGCTCTGGCGATTGCAACTCTTTTTTGCATACCTCCTGATAATTCTGAGGGCATTTTATCATTGGAATTTGTTAAATTAACCCTTTTTATAACTTCATTTGCCCTATCTAAAATTTCATCATCATTTTTATTTGTAAACATTTTCATTGGAAATGTTATATTTTCCTCAACACTCATTGAATCAAAAAGGGCACTTCCTTGAAATACAATACCCATTTCTTGACGGAGTTTTCTTCTCTCTTTTTCTTTCATATCAGTTAAAGAGTTATTATCAAAAAATATTTTTCCTTTTTCAGGAGTGTGAAGTCCTAGAAGACATTTTAATAATACGGTTTTACCCGATCCACTTTGTCCTATAATTAGATTAGTTTTTCCTTTTTCAAATTCAGCACTAATATTTTTTAATACAGTTGTTCTGTCAAATAACTTGTATATGTTATTAACTTTTATCATTAAGCTAGTATTAATTGAGTTATTATGAAATTTGCTAATATTATAACAACACTGGTCCAGACAAAAGATACAGTACTCGCTTTTCCAACTTGTAAGGCGCCTCCTTTAAGATAGTACCCGTGGAAAGCTGGAATAGTTGCTAAAAGAAATGAAAATAAAGTTGTTTTAATGAATGCATATTGGATATGAAAAGGTATGAAATCTATCTGGACACCCTCAATAAAAACTGCACTAGAGCAAAGGCCTCCTGAAACACTCGCAATGTATCCACCCAAAATACCAAGAAACATTGAAAATGTAATTACAAAAGGATAAAGCAGAAGAGCAATAATTTTAGGAAAAATAAGATAATTATAGGTATTAATACCCATAACTTCTAGGGCATCAATTTGTTCGGTAACTCTCATTGTACCAATACTTGAAGTGATATAAGAACCTACTTTACCTGCCATAATTATTGACATAAATGTAGGAGCGAACTCTAAAATAATAGATTGTCTAGTAGCATAACCAATTAAATTCCTTGGTATGAGTGGATTAGTTAAATTTAATGCAGTTTGAATTGCAACAACTCCACCAACAAAAAAGGATATAACACTTACAATTCCTAAAGAGCCAATTATTAAAACTTCAATATCTTTAAAAATTAATGATTTAAGAACATTCCATTTTGTAAATTTCCCAAAAACTTTAAGGAGCATTAAAAAATAACTTCCAATATTTTTTATAATCTTCATGATTATGTAAAATTACAAAAAAGTGAAAGAGTAAAATTAATATTGATAAGTAACAGCATTAATATTCATCCCAGCTCCAACGCTAGCAAAAAGAATTATATCTCCTCTATTGATTTCGTGACCATTATATTTTTTCTTAATGACTAAATCTAAAAGGGTTGGAATCGTAGCAGTAGAACTATTACCAAATTCTTCAATATTCATAGGTAATATATTTTTAGGAGCTTTCAGATCGTATAGTTTGTAAAAACGTTTAATTATAGCATCATCCATTTTTTGATTTGCCTGATGAATAAATATTTTTTTTAAATTTTTTATACTATGTCCTGATTTGTCAAAACATTTTTTCATAGCACTCGGAACTTTACTTAATGCGAATTCATAAACTCTCCTTCCTTGCATTTTAATGAATTTTGTATTGTCAGATTTTAAGTTATTTGATTTGCCATAATAAATATAATCAGCCTCACCATTATTTGAATATGTTACAGTCTCATGACTTAAAACACCATCATCTCCGCTTGAAGCTTCAATAACAACAGCTCCAGCACCATCAGCAAAAATCATCCCATCCCTATCACTAGAGTCAATAACTCTGGATAAAGTTTCTGACCCAATTACTAGACATTTTTTTGCCATTTTTGCTTTGATAAAAGCGTGAGCTTGTATTACACCTTCTAGCCATCCAGGACAACCAAATAAAATGTCATAAGCAACACAATTTGGATTTTTTATTCCAAGTTTTGATTTCACTCTTGATGCTAATGAGGGCATTGCATCAACTTGATTTGATTCATTGGTGACATCTCCAACATTGTGTGCTAATATTATATAATCAATTTTTTCAGCATCAATACAAGAAGTATTTATAGCTATTTTTGAAGCTTCAAAAGCAATATCAGATGATGTTCTGGTATTTGAAACATATTTTCTTTCTTTTATCCCCGTAATTAACTGAAACTTATCAATTATTTCATCATTTTTTGAAAGGATTGGATTTCCATGATTATCTAAAAAAGAATGATCCAAAAAACTACTGTTTAGAATTGATTGTTTTGGAATATAGCTTCCCGTTCCAATTATTTTTGAATTCATAATATTGTCAATTATATTAATATTTGAGTTTTAATTAGTTTTAATAAATGAACAAATTGTTATACTCACAATACTTAATTATAATAATTTAGTAGAATAATTCATATTAAATTATTGATTAGTAATATCTTGATACTCCAAGACAGAAATACAGCTACAAATTAAATTACGATCCCCAAAAGCTTCATCAACTCTTCTAACTCTTGGCCAAAATTTATTTTCTTTAACAAAATCGAGAGGAAATGCTGCCTTCTTTCGACTGTATTTAAATGGCCATGAGTCGTTTGTAAACATTTCCAAGGTGTGAGGGGAATTTTTGAGCATATCTCGGTCTTCAGGATTATCACTTTCAATTTCTAACCTTATAGAAATCATTGCTTGACAAAATTTATCTATTTCTGTTAAATTTTCACTTTCAGTTGGCTCAATCATCATAGTTCCTGCAACAGGAAAAGAAACAGTTGGAGCATGGAATCCATAATCCATAAGTCTTTTGGCTATATCTACAACTTCAATTCCCTTTTTTTTGAAGTCCCTACAATCTATTATTAACTCATGTGCTGCTCTTCCATTTTCTCCAGTATATAAAATATCGAAAGCACCTTCGAGAGATTTTTTAATATAATTAGCATTTAGTATGGCAATTTCAGTAGATTTTTTTAATCCAGGTGCACCTAGCATTTTAATGTATGCATATGATATAATGCATGCCAAAGCTGAACCCCAAGGAGCAGCGGATATTGCCGTTATTCCTTTTTTTCCTCCTGTGTTTATAATTGGATTAGTTGGTAAAAATGGGGCTAAGTGTTTCGCAACACATATTGGTCCTACTCCAGGACCACCTCCACCATGTGGAATTGCAAAAGTTTTATGTAGGTTAAGATGGCATACATCAGCTCCAATTAGCTTAGGACTTGTTAGACCTACTTGAGCATTCATATTAGCACCATCCATATAGACTTGACCACCTGAATTGTGAATAAGTTGGGTGATTTTTTGAATATGACTTTCAAAAACACCATGTGTAGATGGATAAGTAATCATTAATGCTGCTAAATTCTCTTTGTATAATTCAGATTTTTCTGTAATATCATTTAAGTCAATATTACCCATTTCATCTGTTTTAATTACAACAACCTTCATACCTGCCATAACAGCTGATGCTGGATTAGTTCCATGGGCTGAAGCTGGAATTAAACAAATATTTCGGTGTTTATTTCCTTTTGAAAAATGATAAGCTCTTATAACCATTAAACCAGCATATTCTCCTTGAGCTCCAGAATTGGGCTGGATTGAAGTGGCATGAAATCCAGTTATTTCATTTAATTGAGATATTAAAGCTTTTAATATTTCATGAAAACCTTCAGCTTGATTTATTGGAACAAAAGGATGAATGTTATTCCAATTAGGTGAACTTATAGGAAGCATTTCAGCTGCAGCATTTAGCTTCATTGTGCATGATCCAAGTGAAATCATTGAATGATTCAAAGCTAAATCTTTGAGTTCTAAACTTTTGATATATCTCATCATAGATGTCTCTGAATGATAGGAATTAAATACAGGATGAGTTAAAATTTTTTTATGCCTTCTCATAGATTCAGGCATTCTATGAAATTTAACTTCATCTCCAATTTGTTTACTACGATATGATGATTTAGCAAAATTTTTAAAAATTTCAAATAACTCATTTAAATTATTTTGATCAGTAGTTTCATTCAATGAAATGGAGACAGTGTTCTCATCTATATAATTTAAATTAACTTCTGAGTTTTCAGCAATTTTCTTAAGTTTTGTTGAATTTATATTTATTTTGAGAGTGTCAAAATAAAACTTATTCAATTGTTTTATCCCAATACCTTCTAACTTTTTTTCTAATAGTTTTGTGTTTTCATGAATTTTAGATGAAATGTATTTTAGACCCTTAGGTCCATGATAAACAGCATACATCCCAGCCATAACAGCAAGAAGTACTTGTGCTGTACATATATTTGAGGTGGCTCGATCTCTTTTTATATGTTGTTCTCTGGTCTGTAAAGCCATTCTTAATGCAAAATTACCGTCAGTGTCTTTAGTTTGGCCAATTATTCTTCCAGGTAAATTACGTTTATATATTTTTTTTGTTGCAAAAAAAGCTGCATGTGGCCCTCCGTAACCCATTGGAATTCCAAAACGTTGACTGGTTCCAACTACAACATCTACATCATATTTTCCAGGACCTTCGAGTAAAATTAAACTTAGAATATCTGCAGCAACAATACATTTAATATCATTAACTTTTAATTTTTTTGTTATTTCGGGTAGATTGACTATTTCGCCATGTTTTCCTGGACACTGAATTAAGGCTCCAAAAAATTTATCGGTAAAATCAAATTTTTCAGGATCTCCTATAATTAATTTAATTCCAAGAGGAATTGCTCTAGTCTTGAGAACAGATAGTGTTTGAGGTAAAACTTGCTCGTGGACAAAAAACTTATTTGAACCTACTTTTTTTATTTTTGAACTTAAAAAACTATGTAACATTGTCATCCCCTCTGCTGCAGAAGTACTCTCATCTAGTAATGAGGCATTAGCCAAATCCATACCTGTAAGATCGCAAATTACAGTCTGAAAATTAAACAAAGCCTCTAATCTTCCTTGTGCAATCTCTGCTTGATAAGGAGTGTATGCCGTATACCAACCAGGATTTTCCAATATATTTCTTTGAATAACAGCAGGAGTTATAGTGGGACTATATCCTAGTCCAATATAAGTTTTAAAAATTTTATTTTTTTCTCCGATCGCTTTTATGTGATTTAAAAAAGTGTTTTCACTTATTCCTTCGGGAAGATTTAATGGTTTTTTTAGTTGAATGCTATCAGGAATAGTTTCGTCAATTAATTGTTCTACATTTTTTAGACCAAGTGATTTTAGCATAAAATTTATTTCTTTTGGTCTGGGTCCAATATGTCTTGATTCAAATAAGTCAGTATTCATTAATTTTTTTTTCAAAAATACTTCAAAATTTCATTATTTATTTTATAAAATAATCTCTATTTTATTTTTTTTTCAACTAAACATTTAAGTAACAAATCCTTTATTTAGTTTTGATATATGAAAATATTAAAATCTATTTTTGAATTCTATTTACATAGCAGTATTCACGTTTCAATTGCAGTTTGGTCTCTATATAAAATTTCATTTATTTATTTAAATTCCCCATATATACCATATTTAGATTGTTTAGTAATTACATCCACAATAGTTGGTTATAATAAAATAAAATTTGGTTCAATTTTTTTAAAAAATAAAAAGTTAGTATCAAATGAAATAAAAGTAATTTCTGTACTTGCATTTTTAATTGGTTTTTGGTGCTTTATTAAAGTTGATTTGTTAATAAAAATTATTTTTTTATTGAGTTTTATAGTTGTTTTTATTTACTCAATTCCTAATCCTTATTCCAAAAAAAATATGAGAAATACAAATGGAATTAAGATTTATTTAGTTGCCTTTTCGTGGACTTTAGTCACGTACTTTTCTTTATTCAATGAAATGAAAAATCAAAATTTTTTACAATATTTTATTCTAGGTTTACAACGTTTCGTATTTGTCATTGTTGCAACTATTCCATTTGAAATTCGTGATATTAATTTGGATGAAAATGAGTTGAGGACCATACCTCAAAAGTTTGGAATATTTAAAAGTAAGCTAATAGGGGTCTTTCTTTTAATCATTAATAGTTTATTTTTTTTTTGGGTAGAAAATATTAATATATACTACATAACTTTAGAGCTTTTTGTTTATGTAATTCTTGCTTATGCTTTAGTTAAAGTAACAAAATATAAAAAACTAAATTACACTCGGTTTTGGGTTGAAGGAATTCCAATTTTTTGGGTATTTAACTTATTTATATTAAGCCAGCTCTTCTAAACAAGGACATACTATCTGGTTCTTTACCTCTGAAATCTTTATAGAGCTTCATTGGATGCTCTGTCCCCCCTTTTGAAAGAATAGTTTTTTCAAACTTTTTTGCTGTCTGTCTATTAAAAATCCCGTTTTCTAGAAACACTTCAAATGCATCGGCATCAAGAACTTCCGCCCACTTATAACTATAATACCCAGCTGAATAACCACCTTGAAAAATATGAGAAAAAGAACAGCTTAAACAATGATTTTTAGATGGTTTAATAAATTGAAACTTTCTTAATACTTGATCTTCATGTTCTTTGATATTTTTTATTTTATCAATGTTTTTTGTGTGAAAACTTAAATCTAGTGATGCATAGCCAAGTTGCTTTATAGTTTGAATGCCCTGTTGAAATTGTGCAATTTTTTTAATCTTCCTAATTAAGTTTTTCGGAATTTGGTTATTAGTTTCATAATGTCTTGCAAAAATATTTAAAGCTTCTTCTTCGTAACACCAATTTTCCATTATTTGACTTGGTAATTCAACAAAATCCCATAAAACATTTGTACCACTTAAATTTTCATACTTGGTGTTTGATAAAATTCCATGAAGAGCATGACCAAACTCGTGAAAAAGAGTTTTTAATTCTTGAAAATTAATTAGAGATTTTTTAGACTTGTCAGGAGAAGGAAAATTACAGACTACCGAAATATGTGGTCTTTGATTTTCTTTTTGACCCAGATAGCTAGTCATCCAGGCACCTTCTCTTTTTCCTTTCCTGGGATATAAATCTACGTATAGTAATGATTTAAAATTATTTTTTTCATCATAAATCTCGTAGACAATTACTGATTCGGTATATCTATCAATCTCATTATTTAAGATAAAAGACAAACCGTAAAGCTTGTTAATTATTTTAAAGAGTCCTGATAAAACCTTATCTAAAGAAAAATATTTTTTTAATTCAAGTTCATCAATTTTTAGAAGTGATTTTTTGTATTTTTCAGTTACATATGCAATATCCCATTTCTCAAGATGATTAATTTCTAAATTTTTCTTTGCAAAAGAGGCTAACTTTTCCCATTCTTTTTTTGCAAAAGGAAATGATTTATCATATAAATTATTAATGAAATTAATTGTGTTTTTTTCAGAAAGAGACATTCTTTCCTCTAAAATAAAATCAGCATGAGATTTGTATCCTAGAAGTTTTGATCTCTCCTTTCTGAGAGATACTATATTTTTTATTATTTCAACAGTATTGTTATTATTATTATTAAAACCTCTCATGCTGTATGCATCAAAAATTCTTTTTCTTAAACTTCTAATTTCTGAATATGTTATAAATGGGATATAGCTCGGTGAATCCAATGTAAAAACCCATCCACTTAGTTTTTTTCTTAAAGCAAGCTGCTTAGCATAACTTAATGATGAATTGGGAAGACCCTTTAAGTTTTTTAATTCCTGAATATGAAGAAAATAAGTGTTAGTGTCCTTTAAAATTTTTTTTCCAAAATCAAGAGATTTAAGAGCTAAAGTTTCATCAAGTTCTCTAAGTTTTTGCTTTTCATCAATAGACAACAATGCACCATTTCTACAAAATGATTTATATTCTTTTTTCAATAATGTTAATTCCTCTTGTGAAAGTTTAGATTTATCAGAATTGAAAAAAATATATTTAATTCTTTCAAAGAGCTTTTCATTTTGAAGAATGTCATTTTTATAATTACTTAATTGGGAGGCAATTTTTTGAGTTATATTTTGTAATTCTGATGTTGTTTCTGTACTATTTAAATTAAAAAGTAAGCTTGTGTTTCTCAACAGTAAACTGTTTGAATTTTGGAGTTTAACAATAGTATTTTCAAAAGTAGGATTTTGGTCTTGTTCAGAAATGAAATTTATTAGCTTAAGAGAATCATTAATATTTTTTGGGATAGCTTCAAGGAAATGTTCTGGAAGTATTTTTGAAAAAGGAGCAGATTTAAAAGGAGTTTTAAATTCCGAAAAGAGAGGGTTTTTCAATCTGTTTTTTAATTTATATTTTTAGAACTATCAATTACTTTTTGAGAGAGTTCGTCTTTATATTCTATTATTTTTTTTTGAATATTAATTGAATCTACACCAATAATTTGAGCTGCTAATATTCCTGCATTTTTTGCTCCATTTAAAGCGACTGTTGCAACTGGAACCCCTCCAGGCATTTGGAGTATAGAAAGAACTGAGTCCCAACCGTCAATAGAATTACTAGATTTTATTGGTACACCAATTACTGGAAGAGGACTAAGAGAGGCAATCATCCCAGGTAAGTGAGCAGCTCCTCCTGCTCCGGCAATTATGACTTTCAATCCTCTTTTATGAGCATTTTTTCCATAATCCATTAATTTTGAAGGTGTACGATGAGCAGAAACTATGTCAACTTCAGTTTTAATGTTAAAGTTTTTTAAAATTTCAATTGCTTCTTTCATTATTGGTAGATCAGATTTGCTACCCATTATAATTCCTATTTGTTTCATTTTATTTAGAGATTACTTCAATTATTGACTTAACTTCTTCAGCAATTTTTCTAGCTTCATTTAAACTCTTATTAACTATTGTAACGTGACCCATCTTTCTGAATGGACGTGTTTCTTTTTTACCATAAATATGAGGAGTAACTCCATCTATTGCAAGAATTTGATCAATATTTTTATAGTTAACAGGTCCAAAATTATCTTTTTTTCCTACAAGATTAACCATTACTGCTGGAATTTTACTCTTACTTATACCTAATGGTAGATTCAATATCGATCTAATATGTTGTTCAAATTGATTTGTAAATGACGATTCAATTGTTAAATGTCCTGAATTGTGGGGTCTAGGTGCCACTTCATTAACTAAAACTTCTCCTGTTTCAGTAATAAATAATTCAATTGCTAACAAACCAACATGTTTAAGTTTTTTTGACACTTCCAGTGCTAATGCTTCAGCTTTAATTTTAATTTCATTATTAATTCTAGCTGGACAAATTACATATTCAACCTGATTAGCTGACGGATGAAACTCCATTTCAACTATGGGATATTGTTTTATTTCTCCTTCTTCGCGCCTCGCAACAATAATAGCAATTTCAGCTTCAAAAGGAATAAAATCTTCAATAATGCAGTGACAGTCAATTAAAGTTTCCAAATCTTTATTCTTTTTAACAATAGAAACTCCAAAACCATCATATCCCATTTTTGATGCTTTCCAGACAAAGGGGAATGATAAATTTCCTTTTACAATTTCATTTTTTAATGATTCTAAATTTGAAAATTTTTTATAATTTGATGTTGGTATATTATTTTTTTTATAAAAATCTTTTTGGTAAGATTTATCCTGAATAACTTCAATTACTTCTGGTTGAGGATATATTTTAGTTCCATCTTTTTTCAAATCATGTAAAGCTTCGACATTTACATTTTCTATTTCTATTGTTAGTATATCTACTCTTTTTCCAAAAGCAAATACTGTTTCGTAATCCATTAAATCACCTTGAAAAAAAAAATCACATGATTTTTTTGCTGGGGCTTCATCGCTTGGGTCTAAAACGTATGTTTTGATGTCCCATTTTTGAGTGTTATAAAGAAGCATTTTTCCTAATTGGCCACCACCTAAAATTCCAAGTTTTTTATTTGTAGAGAAAAAATTCATTTAATTTTTATTCAAAAATACGTATATCTTTTGATGATTCGAAAAATGCTGAACAAATTGGGTATATTTGAAATATTTTTTGGATTATGATTAATGTAATATTATTTGGAAAACCTGGAGCAGGTAAAGGAACTCAGGCAGATTTCTTGAAAAAAAAATTTAATCTAATTCATATTTCTACAGGAGATTTATTTCGTAATAATATTATAAATAAAACTAAACTTGGACTCTTAGCAAAATCATTCATAGATAAAGGGGACTTAGTACCAGATGAGGTTACTGTTGACATGTTAAAAGATGAAGTCAATAAAAATAGTGATGTCAGAGGTTTTATTTTTGATGGTTTCCCCAGAACAATATCTCAGGCTCAGACACTGGATAAGTTTTTAAAGTCAATGAATATGACAATCAATGCAACAATATCTTTAGAGGCTGATGATGATGTTTTAGAGAAAAGATTGATTAAAAGAGGAATGTTGAGTGGTCGATCAGATGATCAAGATATTTCTAAAATTCGTAACAGATTTAAAGAATATAATTTAAAGACTTCCCCATTAAAAAAATATTATGATGATTGTGGAAAACTTTATACAATTAGTGGTATTGGATCAATAAACGAAATAAAAAACAAATTAATTAATTTGATGAAAAAAATTAATTAAAATGACAGAAGGAAATTTTGTCGATTATGTAAAACTTCATATAAATTCCGGGAATGGCGGTAAAGGATCAATTCATTTACATAGAGAAAAATTTATAACTAAGGGTGGGCCAGATGGTGGAGACGGAGGTAGAGGAGGTCATGTTATAATTAAAGGAAATTCTAATCTTTGGACTTTATACAATTTTAAGTTTAAAAGACATTTTTCAGCAGGTCACGGAGAAAATGGAAGTAAAAACAGAAGTTCAGGAGCCCAAGGAGATGATGTTTTTATTGAGGTTCCAATTGGTACAGTTATTAAAAACTCAAAAACTAACCAGATTATTAATGAAATTACAGATGAAAACAAGGAATTCATATTATTAGAGGGCGGTATGGGTGGTTTGGGTAATTGGCATTTTAAATCATCTACTCGACAAACTCCAAGATATGCTCAGCCAGGACAAAAAGGAAAAGAATTAGATGTAACTTTAGAGTTAAAGATTTTAGCCGATGTTGGATTGGTTGGATTTCCTAATGCAGGTAAGTCTACATTATTAGCTTCTTTAACAGGAGCTAAACCAAAAATTGCTAATTATGAATTCACAACCCTCAAGCCTAATTTAGGAATAGTTCCTTATCGTAACTTTAAATCCTTTGTATTAGCTGATATTCCAGGTATAATAGAGGGTGCAAGTAAAGGTAAAGGATTAGGACATTATTTTCTGAGACATATTGAAAGAAATTCAATACTGTTATTTATGATTCCCTGTGATTCAAAAAATGTCAAAAAGGACTTTAATATTCTAATGTCTGAATTAAAGGAATATAATCCCGAATTATTAGATAAAGATTTTGCAATTGCCATTACAAAATGTGATTTATTGGATAATGATCTTATTGAGGAATATAGAATTGAAATGAAAAATAATTTTGAAAAAACCCCCTACTTTCTTATTTCTTCCATCTCCAAATATGGTATTGATAGATTAAAAGATGGTCTTTGGAACCTTCTTAATTAATATTAATAATTTCAATTATGAATAAGTAATATAGGCTTATGAAAACTATTCATTTTATATCTTTAGCTGAGTCTAATTTTAGCTTGATTATCGCATCCATTAAAATGGGTTATGATATATCATTAAGTGAAGAAATAATTTCTGACTCTCTTAGAGAAAAGCTTTCAAAAAATAACCTGATTGTTGAAGATGGATGGTTTCCAGATAGAATAACTTCAAAAATTGATTTAATAGTTGTTGATTCTAAATTAAAATCTAATAATTCTGAACTTTTAAAAGCAAAAAGTATAGGAATAAAAATATTTTCAATAGTTGAATTTATTAACAAAATTACGGAAAGAAAGACAAAAGTTGTTGTTTACGGAATTAATGGGAAAAAAACTTTAATTTCAGTTATAATGCATGTTTTGGGTTTTCACAATATTGATTTTGACTATTATATTAGTGATAAATATCAAAAAAATAAATCAAAAGTCCATCTAACAAAAAATAATGATTTTATCTTAATTGAAGTTTCAGAAAATATTTTTGGTGACATGATTTCTGATTCAAACTTCAATTTTTTTAAACCTCACATAGCTGTAATTACATCATATTTTTCTAGGAAAATGAACAAGGAGATACATAATAAAAAGTTTAGGAAAAATTATCTGTCATTTATAAATAATATTTCACCAGGCGGAAATTTAATATTTAATAAAAATGATATAGAAATTAATGGTTTAATTGAAGATTCAAGTAATGTAATAAAAACTGTAAAACTTCTTAAACCGAGTACTATAATTATTGGTGATTCTGTTAATCTGGAAACAGATGAGGGATTATATCCATTGAAAATAAAAGATGATTTTAGTCTACTTAATATTAGTTTTTCAATCTGGGTATGTCAGCTTTTAGGAATATATCACTCAGATTTTTATGATGCTATAGTAAGCTATAAAGATTCTTAATATTGTGAATTGTAAAAATGTTATTTTAGCTAAATAACAAATCTACCTTACATTATGCTTTTGGTATTTACTCCAAAATTAACTTCAAGAATTCGATATATTTTCAACCATATTTTTTATCGTATGCTTAATTTGAAAGTTGAATTCACTAATTCGATTGAGGATTTTGTTGCTTACAATGGACCAAAACTTAGCTATTCAAATAAGCCATTAGGTAAAGAGTTGTTCTTTTTCTCTTATCCATTTTTGATTGATCAAGGAATACATAATATTTCTGTAGATGTTTTGATTAAAAAAAAATACCCCATAATATTTCCTGTTAATCACAAATCTGCAATGGAGTTAGATATTTTTGCTGCAAGTTTTTATTTAATTAGTCGTTATGAAGAATATTTACCTCACTTAAAGGATTCTAAAGGTCGATTTCAATTACTAGAGAGTATTGCATTTAAAAATAATTTTTTGGACAAACCACTTGTTGATATTTGGGTTAACGATCTTAAACTTATCATAAATAGGAGGTATAAAAACTTAATCAAAGAATTATCTATGCCCAAAAAAATAATTCCAATACTAGAAGTTTCTGATCCTTATTTGTTTCGTCAGAAATCATTTGTTTCAACGTTGTTACAGTCTTTTAATTTAATTTGGAATCTTAAATTTAAAACTCTACTTTATCAGTTCTATGTATTAATTAGAATTTTCAAAGACCCCTACACGGAGTATGATTTTTTGATTAAAACATTTAATAAGCATAAAATCAATCTTATAAGTTTTTTTAGATTTACACAACATGCTTCTGATCTTGGTGCAATTTCTATATTTAATTATTCTTACAGATTGCTTATAAAAAATATTTCTGATCAAATTCAGTTAAGTTTGTTGGTTTCATTTTTCGGTCAAAAAAATCAAAAAGTTTTAAAAAGTGAGATGATAAACTTGACAAGATTAACAAATAGAAGCACAAAAAAAGTAAGATTAAATTATGGTATTTTATCTTTATCTGAAGTTTACCCAAATTTAGTCCAGAATGAAGTAAAAGAGGATTATAGTATGGGATACGCTGATCATATTGGTTATAGAGCAAGCACTTGTGTACCATTTTATTTTTATGATCTAATGAATGAAGTGCAAACTCCATTAAAAATATATCCAGTAATTATTACTGAAAATGGTTTAAGAAAATTTTCAAGTAAAAAAGCTTTTTTTGAAATGAAAAAACATTATCAAATGTCTCCCCTTACTAGTTCTGTTTTTAGCTTCGCATTTTCTCCTAGGATTTTATCAAAATCTACTGATAATTTACTATGGCGTTCTTCTTTTTTAGAATATATTAGTGAATATGAAACTTAAAAATATAGTAAATACAATTTTTTTTGATGTCGATCATACCTTGTGGGATTTTGAAAAAAATTCGGCTCTTACTTTCAATAAAATACTGGATCAGTATGACTTTCCATTTTCAAATATGGAATTTTTGGATATTTACATTCCAATTAATAAAAAATATTGGGATGATTATAGCAAAAGTAAGATTTCTAAAGAAAACCTTAAAATTGGCCGTTTAAAAAAAACTTTTACTGAGTTAAGATTTAAATATTCCGAAAAACTTATAATAGAAATCTCAGATTTGTATGTAAAAAACTTACCTAAACAAACTTTTTTATTTAATGGTGTTCTGGATATACTTAAATACCTTAAACCCAATTATAAATTACACATTATTACAAATGGATTTGAATATGTTCAACAAAAAAAATTGGAGTTCTCGGGGATACGACATTTTTTTGATAAAATTATTAATTCAGAAAATGCAGGAGCAAAGAAACCCTCTAATAAAATTTTTAATTATGCTCTCACATTGACCAATCAAAATTCAGGTAATTGTTTAATGATTGGAGATAATTTTGAAGCTGATATTATGGGCGCAATTAACATAGGAATGAATGCAATACATTTTAACTCAACTGGAGAGCCTTATCATAATAAATGTCAAATGATATATTGTATCAATGATTTAAAACAAATTTTATAAAAAAAATATGGATATAACTAATTCTCAAAAAATTGTAGATGAATGGATTTCTAAATATGGAGTCAGATATTTCAATGTTCTTACTAACATGGCTCAATTGACTGAGGAAGTTGGTGAAGTTGCAAGAATAATTGCAAGGAGATACGGAGAGCAAAGTGAAAAAGATGAAGATAAAATTAAAGATTTGGGAGAAGAGTTGGCTGATGTCATTTTTGTGGTGATTTGTATTGCAAATCAGACAGGGGTTGACCTGCAGAGCGCATTCGACAGTAAACTTAAAGTAAAGTCAAAAAGAGATGAAATGCGTCATCATCAAAATAAAAAATTAAAATGAATATTCATTTATTAAATAATCCTAATAAAATTTCAGGAAACATAAATATTACTGGATCTAAAAGTGAGTCAAACAGACTACTAATTCTTCAAGCATTGTATTCAAATATTAAATTAAAAAATATTTCAAACTCTGATGACACAAATACCTTAAAAAAGGCATTATCATCATCTAATAGTTTAATAAATATAAATCATGCTGGAACAGCTATGAGATTTTTAACTGCTTATTTTGCAATTAAATTAAAAAAAGAAACAGTATTAACTGGGTCAAAAAGAATGACAGAGCGACCAATAAAGATTTTAGTTGATGCATTGTTAATGTTGGGTGCAGAAATAAGCTACGAGGGTGATATGGGTTTTCCTCCTATCAAAATTAAAAATACTATTTCTTCAAATAACTTTATAGAATTACCTTCTTCTACAAGTAGTCAATACATATCATCTTTAATTTTGATTGCGCCAAAAATGTCAGATGGGCTAACTATTCAAATGTCTGGAATAATAACTTCATTACCGTATATTAAAATGACTGTTTCAATATTAAAAAAATTAGGAATAGATGTAAAATTTAACAATAATAAAATTATTATTAGTAATCAAGAAAGTATTGATTCTAAAACAATTAATATTGAGTCTGATTGGAGCTCGTCATCCTATTTTTTTAGTATAATAGCTTTGTCAGAAGATTCAGTTTTAAGATTAAACAGATTTAATAAAAATTCATTACAAGGTGATTCTATTTTGAGGAATATATACGAAAAGCTAGGAGTTTCCTCACATTTTGAAGGTCATAATCTAGTATTAAAAAAAATAAAAAATTTTGATATTCCAGATAATATAACGATTAACTTAATTGACTCTCCAGATATAGCACAGACAATTGCTGTAACTTGTTTTGGTTTAGGAATAAGTTGTGATTTGACAGGTCTTCATACATTAAAAATAAAAGAAACAGACCGACTGAAAGCACTAAAAAATGAATTAACAAAGCTTGGTGCCAAAGTTTCAGCAACAAATGAAAGTATTCATATTAAGCCTTCTAGTCAAGTTTTAAATAACATCAAAATATCTACCTATCAAGATCATAGAATGGCTATGGCTTTTGCTCCTTTAGCTATCAAAACAGCTTTAATAATTGAAGATTCAAGTGTTGTAAGCAAATCATATCCTGGCTTTTGGAGCGACCTACAATCAATTGGTTTTCAATATATTATAAAATAATTTAATTAAATTGATTCAATCCCTTGACTTACCCTATATTAGAATAGTATATTTGTTTCCTAAAAAAAACAAATGAAACTATCTGATTTTAATTTCGAAGTTCCACAATCTTTATTAGCTCATTACCCGACCGAAGATAGAGATGAATCAAGATTATTAGTTCTAGACAGAAGCAATGGTGATGTTAAACACTTAACTTTTAAGGATATTATAAATTACTTTGATGAAAATGATGTTCTTGTTCTTAACAATACAAAGGTTTTTCCTGCTAGACTATATGGAAATAAAGAAAAAACTGGAGCTAGAATAGAAGTTTTTTTATTGAGAGAGCTTAACACAGAACAACGTCTTTGGGATGTTTTAGTTGATCCAGCAAGAAAAATTAGAATCGGAAATAAATTGTATTTTGGTGATGATGAGTCCCTTGTTGCTGAAGTTATTGATAATACAACTTCACGCGGGAGAACTTTAAGATTTTTATTTGATGGGCCTTATGAAGAGTTTAGGGAAAAGTTACATGAACTTGGTCAAACTCCACTCCCAAAATATATTGACAGGCCAGTAGATAAAAATGATAAGGAAAGGTATCAAACTATTTATGCAAAACACGAGGGTGCAGTTGCAGCTCCTACCGCAGGACTTCATTTTTCCAAAAACCTTTTAAAACGACTCGAAATTAAGGGCGTAAATATCGCTGAGTTAACTCTTCATGTTGGTTTGGGAACATTTAATCCAGTTGAGGTTGAGGATCTTTCAAAACACAAAATGGACTCTGAGGAATTAATTATAGATGATCATGCTGTTAGTACAGTGAATGCTGCATTAAGAAAAAAAAATCGTATTTGTGCTGTAGGAACAACAGTTATGAGAGGCTTAGAAAGTTCAGTTTCCTCTATTAACACTCTAAAACCCCATAAAGGATGGACTCATAAGTTTATTTTCCCCCCTCATAAATTTTCTATTGCAAACAGTATGATTACAAATTTCCATACATCAAAATCAACTTTATTGATGATGGTTTCAGCTTTTGCAGAGCATGATATGGTTATGAATGCATACAACGAAGCTATAAAAGAAAAATATAGGTTTTATTCTTATGGTGATGCAATGCTGATCATTTAATGAAATAATGAAAAATCCGATAAAAAAGGATATCAGATCTTTATCTTTAGAGCAATTAGAGTCTTTTTTTGATAGTATTGGCGAACAAAGTTTCAGAGCTAAGCAACTTTACAATTGGCTTTGGAAAAAAAGTATGTTTTCATTTTTGGAAATGACAAATTTACCACTTAAAACCAGACAAATACTGAAAAAAAATTTTGTAATAAATAAAATTTCAGTTGATTTTCAACAAAAAAGCAAAGATGGAACAATAAAAAATTCTATAAAACTTCACGATGGATATGTTGTTGAGTCGGTTTTGATTCCAACAGAAAAAAGAACCACAGCATGTGTTTCATCTCAAGTAGGATGCAGTTTGGATTGTAGTTTTTGTGCAACATCTCTTTTAAAAAGAATGAGAAATCTTAATCCTGATGAAATCTTTGATCAAGTTGTTGCTTTAAATAAACAAAGTCTAGCATATTATAAATTACCATTGACTAACATTGTTTTTATGGGAATGGGTGAGCCATTAATGAATTATAAAAATGTAAACTTGGCAATAAAAAAAATTATTGAACCACAAGGTCTGGGCATGTCGCCTAAAAGAATAATTCTATCAACTTCGGGAATTCCAAAAATGATAAAGAAATTAGCAGATGATGATGTTAAATATGGATTAGCCATCTCTTTGCATAGTGCTAATCAATCAATAAGGGAACAAATTATGCCTTTTACAAAAAAATTTCCGATTGATGAATTATTAAATTCACTACAATATTGGTATAAAAAAACCAAAAATCCAGTTACGTTTGAGTATGTTGTCTGGGAGGGTATTAATGATAAAAGCGAAGACATTAATTCGTTAATAGAATTTTGCAGAAAAATACCTTCAAAAGTTAACTTAATTGAGTATAATTCAATTGGTAATTTAGATTTTATTCAAGCATCTAAATCTAAGATAATTAATTACAAGAAGGCTTTAGAAAAGGCAAATATAACAGTAACAGTAAGAAGTTCAAGAGGAGAAGATATCGATGCAGCTTGTGGTCAGCTCGCAAATAAAATCAATGAATCTCTATAAATCAACAAAAATTCTATTTCAAATATTATATTTGACACATGAAAATTATCGAGCAAATCAAATTACCAATTTATAATGAAATGGAATTGTTTGAAAGTAAATTTTCAGACTCTATGGCATCTAGAGTTTCACTTTTAAATCGCATAACTCATTTTATTGTTAAAAGGAAAGGAAAGCAAATGAGACCAATGTTTGTCTTTCTTTGTGCAAAACTTTTATCAAAGCAAAATAAAGTAAACTCAAAAACTTACAGAGGCGCAGCTATTATTGAGTTGATTCATACTGCTACCTTGGTTCATGATGACATTGTAGATGATAGTAGTCAAAGAAGAGGTTTTTTTTCGATAAATACTTTATGGAAAAATAAAATTGCAGTTTTAGTTGGAGATTATCTTCTTTCCAAGGGATTATTACTTTCTATCGATAATGATGATTTTGATCTTTTAAAAATAATATCTGTAGCTGTTCGTGATATGAGTCAGGGTGAGCTTTTACAAATTGAAAAATCAAGAAAATTTGATATTACAGAAGATATTTATTATGAGATTATAAAGCAAAAAACAGCATCATTATTAGCTGCCTGTTGTGCTCTTGGAGCAAAGTCTGTTGATGACAGTAAAGCTATGGTTAATTGTTTTCATGAGTTTGGTGAGCATATAGGTATGGCTTTTCAAATTAAAGATGATCTTTTTGACTATGGTGAAACTAAAATTGGTAAGCCCACAGGAATAGATATTAAAGAAAAAAAAATAACACTACCTCTTATTTTTGCGATTAATAATTGTGATGTTAAAGAGCGAAGATGGTTAATTGACTCAGTAAAAAGAAAGCAAATTGACAGAAAAACAATTAAAAAAATAATTGATAAAGTTAATGAGTTAGGCGGTGTAAAGTATGCTAATAAAATGATGCATTCATATAAAAAGAAGGCTTTAGATATTTTATTCACGTTTCCCAAAAACCAGTATAGAGATGCATTAGAATTGATGGCTAATTATGTTGTTGAAAGAAAAGTATAAATGCCTTACTTTTTATACATTTATATAAATTGATTTTTGTGATAAATAAAACAACTATTGATCTTGTTTATGAAGCTTCTAGAGTAGAGGAGGTAATTGGTGATTTTGTTGTTTTGAAGAAATCAGGTGCTAATTTTAAGGGATTGAGCCCCTTTTCAAAAGAAAAAACACCAAGCTTCATGGTTTCTCCAGTCAAACAGATTTGGAAGGATTTTAGTAGTGGTAAAGGAGGAAACGTTGTTGCTTTTCTGATGGAGCATGAACATTATACATATCCTGAGGCAATACGTTACTTAGCAAAAAAATATTCTATAGAAGTTGAAGAAACTCAGCAAACTGCCGAACAAAAGTTATTTAATGATGATCGTGAGAGTATGTATCTTCTTTCAAACTTTGCATCAAGTTTTTTTAAAAATGAATTATGGGAAACAAAAGAAGGTAAGTCTATCGGGTATTCATATTTCAAAGAAAGAGGTTTCTCTGATGAAACTATTAATTTTTTTAAGCTTGGATACTCACCAGAAAAATCAAACTCATTTTCAAAAACTGCTCTAAAAAATAGCTATAAACTTGATTTTATGATTAAAACAGGGTTAGTTATTCTCAAGAATGATTCTAGCAAAAATCTTATTGATCGTTTTAGAGGAAGGGTTGTTTTCCCTATAAGAAGTATGTCAGGAAGGGTTCAGGGTTTTGGTGGCAGATCTTTATCAAGTTATAAGAAAACAGCAAAATATATCAACTCCCCTGAAAGCGATATATATCATAAAAGTAAAGTTCTGTATGGATTATATGAGGCAAAACAATCAATCGCAAAAGAGGATTTATGCTTTTTAGTTGAAGGCTACACAGATGTAATACAAATGCATCAATCTGGAATTAAGAATATAGTTTCTTCATCTGGAACAGCTTTAACTTCAGATCAAATTAGGTTGATTAAAAGGTTAACATCTAATATCGTTGTATTATTTGATTCTGATCCTGCTGGAATTAGAGCAGCTCTTAGAGGGATTGATTTAATTCTAGAGCAAGGGATCAACGTAAAAGTTTGTACTTTTCCCAGTGGTGAGGATCCAGACAGTTTTGCAAAAAAAACCTCATTGTCCTCTTTAAAACAATTTCTTTATAAAAACTCAAAGGATTTCATTCAATTTAAGTCACAATTATTACTTGAAGATTCAAACAATGACCCGATAAAAAAAACTACCATAGTAAGAGATATTATTGAAAGTATATCAAGAATTCCTGATCCCATTAAACAAGAATTTTATTTAAAAAGTTGCTCCGAAACTATGGGAATTAGTGAAGAAGTTTTATTCAGCTCCTTTGCTCAATATTTAAATAATAAATCTAGAAATAAATCAAAAATTAAACTCACTTCTAGTAAAGTATTAGTCAATAAAACTGACAAATCCATTAAAAATAATGATTCATATAATTTAGAAAAACAAATTATATCTATTCTACTTCAGTATGGACATCTTGATGCCGAGTATGAGGATTTAGTTATTAAAACAAATGAAAATGGTGATATTTTAGAAGAATTTGAAAAAATTAAATCAAAAGTTCATGAAAAAATTTTTTTAGACCTTCAGGAGGATGAAATTGAGTTTGCAAATCCTATTTTTAGAGAATTATTCACCAAGTTAATATCTGCATATCAAATTAATTCAGATTCTGCAATCAATAAATTAATTTTTTCTGAAAATAAAGAATTAAGTTCTATGGTAGCAGATTTAATTATGGAGACAGAAAAATATTTTTTACATTCTTGGGAAACAAAAAATATTTTTGTAAAAAGTAAGACTCATGAAATTGGTCAATTAGTTAGTGAAACTATTTTAGCACTTAGAAAAAACTTAATTAATGAAAAAATCAATGGGCTTAAGAAAAATTTGATTATTGAGAGTTCAAATAATAATAAACTATTAGAGGATATAATTAATTATAATATGTTAAAGAAAATTGTTTCGAATAAACTTAACAGAGTTTTATAAGTAATTTTTAGGGATTTTACAGACTGGGATCGGAAGCATTTTATGTTTGTTTTGATTTTGAAGTTTTTCGAATAAATTTTTCAACTGTATTTCTTTTTCTGTTAAGCTTTTTTCATCTTTTTTTGTCTCAACTAAATTCATAGCTAGTTCAAGATCAGAATAATTTGCCCCCATTTGTTGTTCATCTGTTCGGCCATCATCCCAAAGCCCGTCAGTGGGTTTTGCAGTTAAAATATTATTTGAAATTTTTAAGTGTGATGATAATGAAAATACTTCAGATTTTAAAAGATCAGCTATTGGACTTATGTCAACTCCTCCATCGCCATACTTGGTATAAAATCCGACTCCAAAGTCTTCAACTTTATTTCCTGTTCCAGCAACAATACATTTAAATGAGCTAGCAAAATAGTATAGAGTGGTCATTCTTAGTCGAGCTCTAGTGTTTGCTAATCCTAACAAGTTTGGTTTTTCATGTAATTCGATCTCTTTTTTAAAAGATTCAAAAACATTAGTTAAGGAATGAGTAATTGATTTAACATTTTTATACTTTTTTTTAAGCCATTTCATATGAGCTTTTGATCGTGAAACCTCAGATTCACTCTGGTGAATAGGCATTTCAACAACGAATACTGGATAGTTTGTTAGAGCACACAAAGTTGACGTAAGGGCTGAATCTATTCCTCCTGAGATTCCAACAATAAAACCATTCTGATTTGAATTTATTAGATATTTTTTCAACCAATTGACTATGTGATCTTTTACTTTTTCTGGAGATTTCATTTAATAATAGTTTTATTGAATGTAAATTTGTGCAAATATAAAAATTTGAATCCTAATTTAAGTTTGAAAAAGTTTATATGTATAAGATTATTTTATCTTTTTCTTGTAATTTTTACTGCATGTGATAATATAAAAAATCATGAAAAAGAAATTAATTCTATTGATGCTGTAATTAGCATTGATCGCTTTGATAGAGTATTTGATTCCTTAAGCAAATCAAACATTAAAAATACAAAAAATAAATATCCTTTTTTCTTTCCAAATAATTTTTCAGATTCATTTTGGTTAAAAAAATCAAATGATACATTATATGATTTATTACAAAATGCTGTAGATACTAAATTCAGAGAGTTAGAATTTTTTGAAAGTGAAATCACTCACTTTTTTAAGCACTTAAAACATGAGTTTCCTAGTATAAAATATCCGAAGGTTTATTCAATAATTAACAATGTTGATTATGAAAATAAATTAATACTAGCTGATTCTTTATTAATAATTTCTATCGATTCTTATCTTGGCAACAATAGTTTATATGATGGAATCCCATCCTATATAAAGAAAGATATGGATATATCATTTTTATTATCGCATATAGCTGAAAAATATGCTCAAAAACTAATTCCCAATAATTTAGGAAGAGATTTTTTGTCTAAAATGATATTTTATGGAAAACAGCTATATTTCAAAGATTTTGTAATTCCGCATAAAACTGATGCAGTTAAGATTGGCTATTTAGAAGAAGAGATCAACTGGGTCAATGAAAACGAGTTGTTTATTTGGCAATATATAATTGAAAAACAATTATTATATAGCACTGATCATAAGTTAGATGAGAGGTTTTTACAAAGATCGCCATTCTCAAAATTTTATTTAGAGATTGATAATGATTCACCAGGAAGAATTGGTCAATGGCTAGGTTGGCAAATAGTTAAATCTTATTCAAATGAAAATCCCGATAAGGGATTACAACAAATATTACTAACGCCTGCTAATGAAATATTTAATAATTCTAAATACAAACCAAAAAAAATATGGCAATAAAAAGACAAGCTCCAATAAATATAAATGTAAGTTTAGACGAAAATAAAATTCCAGAAAAAATAATTTGGTCAGCTCCTGATGGTGGGGTAGTAAATCAAGAGGCTAAAGCTATGCTTTTAACCTTTTGGGATGGTATTAACAAAGAATCTCTTAGGATGGATTTATGGGTAAAAGAAATGCCAATTGATGAAATGAAATTATTTTTTTATCAAAGCTTATTAAGTATGTCTGATTCTTTTTATAAAGCAATTCAAGATGAAAAAATGGCAGCTACTATGAGAGACTTTTGTGAGTATTTTGCAGAAAAAATGGAATTAAAAAAATCATAATTCACAATTAATTTTTCCAATATAATTTAAAATTTCTACAAGACCATTTTTTTTTAAAGCAGAGGTGATGAAGTGGTTTGGTAAAAAACTCCATTGATTGTTCATAATATTAAAATATTGATCAACATGCACTCTTACATTATTAGATTTAATTTTATCAGCTTTTGTAAAAATTATTGAAAATGGAATTTTTTTTTCACCAAGCCAATACATAAAGTCTAAATCTATTGATTGTGGTTTATGTCTTATATCAATTAAAACAAAAGCGGTGGCTAATTGTTTTCTTTTTTGAAAGTATTCTGTTATATATTTCTGAAAAACTTTTTTTTTTGTTTTCGAAGTTTTTGCATAACCGTATCCTGGAAGATCAACAAGGTGCCAACTTTTATTTATCAAAAAATGGTTGATTAACTGAGTTTTACCTGGTCTTGAGGATGTTTTAGCTAGTTTTTTTTTATTACATAAAGCATTAATTAAGGAAGACTTTCCAACATTTGATCTTCCAATAAATGCATAGTCTGGCAGGCGATTAATTGGACATTTTTGCACATCAGTATTACTTACTAAAAATTGTGAATCTATGATTTGCATGTAATTAGAGATTCATTTTTTTAAGCCAATCTAAAACATTTTTATAAAATTCATTGGGGTGCTCCATCATTGGAGCATGACCACATTTATCAATCCAAACAAGGTTTGAATTTGGAAGTAATGAATTAAACTCTTTAGCAACATTTGGAGGAGTAACATTATCTTGCTTTCCCCAAATAATTAATGTAGGTGTATTAATATTTGGTAAATCATTTGCCATATTGTGTCTTATTGCACTCTTTGCAATTGTTAATGTTTTGATTAATTTATTACGATCATTTACGGTCTCAAAAACCTCATCAATAAGAGATTTAGTGGCAATTTTTGGATCATAAAAAACCTCCTCAGTTTTTGTTTTAATGTAATCATAATTACCTCGCTTCGGATACCCATCTCCCATTGAATTCTCATATAGGCCCGAGCTTCCAGTTAGAATTAGCCCTAGAACTTTTGATTCAAATAATTTTGTGAAAAGAAGTCCAATGTGACCTCCAAGAGAATTACCGAGTAAAATAACAGACTCAAGCTTTTTAAAAATTAAAAAGTCATTTAAATAATCAGTAAAAGATTTAACTGTTGTTTTAATTATGGGTTTGTCATACAATGGTAATATGGGCATAATTATTTTATAACCATTATCAGGAAAAAAAGATATGAAATCATTAAAGTTACTTAGCCCTCCCATGAGTCCATGTAGAATTATAATTGGTTGACCTTGACCAAATTCAATATATTTATATGATTCTTCTTCGATAAGGTTTATATGATTCATATTAGAATTTATAATCTGACAAATATATTCAAATACTTCCCAATATATAACTTTAATTGAATTTGTGTTTTTTAAAAATTGTTAAAAAAAATAAATAAATAGTGGTATTTTGTGGTAAAATGTGGTATTTTATTATTTATATTTGATTAACAACGTTTATAATTTATAAAAAATGAATCATTTCATCGGAACTTTTGAATGTAAAGCAGATAACAAAGGACGCGTAATGATTCCGGTCTCTCTCAAAAAACAACTAACTCTTGGAGTAAAGGATGACTTTGTAATTAAACGAGCAGTTTTTAATACTTGCTTAGAATTATATCCAATGTCAGAATGGATTCTATTGATGGAGAAAATTAATTCATTAAACCGTTTTAATAAAAAAAACATAGATTTCATTAGAAGGTTTACTGCAGGGGTAAAAATAGTAAATATTGATACCTCAGGAAGATTGCTAATTCCAAGAGATTTGGTTTCACATGTAAAAATCAAGAAGGATGTTGTTCTTTCTTCTGCAGTTAATATTTTGGAGATATGGGATAAAGTTTTATATGAAAAATCAATAGATGCTGCAACATTTGATTTTGGTTCTTTAGCAGAGGAGGTAATGGGAGATAAAACAGAGGATAAAATAGAAGATGTATCATAAACCTGTACTTCTTGAAATGAGTATAGAAGGCTTAGCAATAAAGTCAGACGGAATTTATGTCGATGTAACATATGGAGGAGGTGGACATAGTAGAGAAATATTAAAAAAATTATCAAACAAAGGTAAATTGATTGTGTTTGATCATGATTTTGATGCAATTTCAAATAAATTAAATGATGATCGTATGACCTTTATCTCTTCTAATTTTAAATACTTAAATAGGTTTCTGAGGTTAAATAATATCGATAGTGTTGATGGAATCTTAGCTGATTTTGGTGTTTCATCTCATCAATTTGATTCCAAAGACAGAGGTTTTTCAACCCGATTTGATGGGCCATTAGACATGAGAATGGATAAATCTCAAGATTTGTCTGCTGCAGATATTATTAATAATTATTTAATTGAAGATTTATTTAAACTATTTAAAAATTATGGGGAATTAAGAAATTCAAAGCAATTGGCCGAGGTTATTGGTGTCCATCGGTCAATTGCCCCTATTTTGTCTACAGGTACTTTAAAAAATATAGTTCAAAAAATTCTTCCTCAAAAGTATTTAAATAAAACATTAGCTCAAGTTTTCCAAGCTTTAAGAATTGAAGTCAACAAGGAGTTGGATGCCATAAAAGATTTTCTTAGACAAACACCAATTTCTTTGTCACCAGGAGGAAGACTGGTTTGTATCTCATATCATTCATTAGAAGATCGATTGGTGAAAAGATTCATTAGGGATGGCAAATTTGAAGGTGAGGTAAATAAAGATTTTTATGGAAATAAAAAGTTGCCCCTAAAAAAAGTTGGAGGATTGCAAACACCTTCTGAAGAAGAAATAATAAAAAATATTCGATCCCGAAGTGCAAAACTTCGAGTTGCCGAAAGAGTAATAATTAATTAAACAAAAATGATAAAAAAATTAGTTTCTTTTTTAAAAATGGAATTTTTAATTAAAGAAGATTCTTTCAAAAATTGGAGGATGATTTTGTTTTTCTCAATTCTGGCATTGGTAATGATTTCAAGTGGTCATTCAGCTGACAACAAAATTTTTAAAATAGCAAGTTTAAATCAAAACATTAAGGCTTTAAAAAGTGAATTTATTGAACAAAGAACATTCCTCAGAGACTTAAAAATGGAATCAAATATTATCAAAAAACTTTCAGATAAGGGTTTAGTTTCTTCTACAAAACAACCTTTTAAAATAGTTATCATAAAATGAAAAAAAAATATCACAAATTTAATTTTCGTTTTTACTCTATTGTAGTTTTCCTTTTATTAATAGCAATAACATTAAGCTCTAAGCTAATTTATATTCAGGTTGTAGAGGGCGACAAATACAAGAAAATTGCTGAAAAAAGAACATTAAAAAATGTTATTGTTAAACCCATACCTGGGAATATATACTCTGATGATCAGAGTTTACTTGCAACTTCAGTTGTAAAATACGAATTAAGATGGGATTCCAAAGTTGTTAATAATAAAGATTTTATTAAAAATAAAGAAAAACTAGCCCATGGTATTTCTAAGATTATTGGCAGCGAATATTTAAAAATTAAAAAAGATTTACAAAGAGCCAGAGAAGATGATAACCGTTATTGGCTTGTAGGAAAAAATCTAAGCTATTCTGATTATATAGCTATGAAAAAATTACCATTATTTAATCTACCATCATTCAAAGGAGGTTTAATTATTCAACAAAATATCATTAGAGAAAGACCTCTGGGTAAAATAGCAGAAAGAACAATAGGTTACGAGCGTCCTGACACTGATGGTAGATTTTTTAGAGTAGGTTTAGAAGGAGCATTTAGTAGTTTATTGGAAGGAAAAGAGGGATATAGATTGAAAAGAAAAATAGCTAATGGTAAATGGAAATCTATTAATGACACAAATGAAAAAGAGCCAAAAGAAGGGTATGATATCCACACTACCTTAAATATAAATTTTCAGGATATAGTCCACAATTCTCTTTTAGAACAAATGGAAAAATATGAGGCAGAGTATGGAACAGTTATATTAATGGAAGTTAAAACAGGAGCTATAAAAGCTATTTCAAATCTTGGAATTACATCTAATAATAAATATTTCGAAAAATTAAATTATGCTGTTGGTACAACACAAGAACCTGGATCTACATTTAAATTAATGAGCATGATAGCTGCATTAGAGGATGGCGTAGTAAAACCATCCGACATGATTGACACAGGAAATGGAGAAAGAATTATTTATGGAAAAAAAGTAAAAGACTCAAAAAAAGGTGGACATGGGTCTATATCAGTATCAAAAGTTTTTGAAGTATCTTCAAATACAGGCATAGTAAATATTATATATGATAATTATAATGATAATCCTAAAAAATTCATTGATAGACTTTATAATATGGGTCTTCATAAACAATTGAATATCCCAATAAAAGGCGAGGGTCTTCCTAAAATCCCATATCCAACAGACAAAGATTGGAGCGGAATTAGTCTTGCCTGGATGGCTTGGGGTTATGGTGTCTCTTTAACGCCTTTACAGATACTTACATTTTATAATGCAGTAGCTAATAATGGTGAAATGGTAAAACCAATTTTTATTGATAAAATTGGTAGGTTGGGAAGACCACCTCATATTAAATATTCTAAAAAAGTCATAAATCCATCCATATGTTCTAAAGAAACATTGTCAGCTGTAAAAAAAATGTTACTAAATGTTGTTGATAAAGAATGGGGAACAGCAAATAAAATCAAAGATAAAAATTTTACTATTGCCGGAAAAACAGGAACAGCACAAACAGAATATACTAAAAATTCAACAGAATATATTTCGAGTTTTGTTGGGTACTTTCCAGCAGAAAAACCTAGATACTCTTGTATTGTTGTTATAAATAAGCCAAATAAAACTAAAGGCTATTATGGAGCTCAGGTTGCTGCTCCTGTATTTAAAAAAATTGCAAAAAAAATTCACTCAGGAATTACCAAAGATATTTATATACCATTTTCAAATTTAGGATTAACAAAAAAGAAATCATTTGAGAAAAAAAAATCAATGCCAAATCTAATTGGACATGAAGTTATGGATGCTATTGTTTTTCTTGAAAAAAATAATATAAAAGTTAACGTATTTGGTAAAAGGGGTAAAATTAAAAAACAATCAGTGGTTTCAGGAACTCCATTAAATAAAATAAAAAGTATTGACCTAAGCTTATGAACCAATCTTTAAAAAATATTTTGTATAAAGTTCAAATACTTGCAATATCGGGTCCTACAGATCAGAAAATATCTAATGTTGAATTAGACTCGAGAAATATTAAAAAAAATAATTTATTTGTTGCATTATCTGGAATAAATTCTGATGGTCATAATTATATAGAAGACTCCATAAAAAATGGAGCAAAAGCAACTGTTTGTTTAAAATTTCCAGATTATTTACATAAAGGTCATACATATATAAAAGTATCAGATATAAAAAAAGCTTTAGCAATTATATCTGGAAATTTTTTTGATCATCCATCAAGTAAACTAAAATTAATTGGAATTACTGGTACGAACGGAAAGACAACAATATCTAATCTTTTATTTCAATTGTTTAATAATCAAAATAGAAAGTCTGGCTTAATTTCAACCATTAACATAAAGTATAATAAAAAAGTAATTCCTTCTACTCATACGACTCCCGACATAAATACCATCAACTATTTTTTATATAAAATGCTTGAAAAAAAAATCAAATATTGTTTTATTGAGGTTTCATCACATGGTATTTCTCAGGGAAGAATAGGAGGACTTAATTTTTATGGTGCAGTTTTTACAAACTTAACTCATGATCATTTAGATTATCATAAAACCTTCAAAAATTATAGAAATACTAAAAAGGCACTTTTTGATGGACTCCCTAAGTCAGCATTTTCATTAGTTAATTCTGATGATAAAAATGCATTATTCATGCAACAGAATACATTATCAAAGAAATTCCGATATGGAATAAATAATTTTGCAGATTTCAATTTAAAAATACTGGAATGTCAATTTGATGGGATGTTAATTAAAATCGATAATGAAGAGGTTTGGACAAATTTGATAGGAAACTTCAATGCATCAAATTTATTGGCAGTATACAGTGTTTCAATGCTTCTTGGTTTATCTAAAAGAGAAACTTTAATATGTATTAGTAATTTGAAAAATGTTGCAGGCAGATTTCAGTCTTTTCAATTTGAAAAAAAAGGTTTGGTTATAATTGATTACGCACATACTCCAAATGCTTTAGAGAATGTTATTGACACAATTAATAAGATAAGGACAAAAAACGAAAACCTTATTACAATAATCGGATGTGGAGGAGATAGAGATCAGGAAAAAAGAAAGTTGATGGGAAGAATTGCTTCTGAAAAAAGTGATAAAGTTATTTTCACTTCAGATAACCCAAGGAATGAAGATCCTAATAAAATAATTGATCAAATGATGGAAGGAGTGATACCGGAGCATTTTCATAAGATTATATCTGTTGTAGAAAGAGAAAAGGCAATTAAAACTTCAAAAGATATTGCTAAAAAATCAGATATTATTTTGATAGCTGGAAAAGGGCATGAATTATATCAGGAAATTTCAAACTCCCGAATTCCTTTTGACGACTTTCTGATTGCAAAAAAATATTTTAATAATTAAAGATATGCTTTATTACTTATTTGAGTTTCTTGACTTTAAATTTCAATTTCCAGGATCTGGATTGTATCAGTTTTTATCATTTAGAGCAGCAATGGCAATGATTATTTCTTTGTCATTCTCTTTGGTGTTTGGCCAAAAAATAATTAATTACTTATCCAGTTTACAGATAGGAGAACCAATTAGAGATCTAGGTCTGAAAGGTGAAAAAGAAAAATCAGGAACACCAACTATGGGAGGCTTAATTATTATTTTTTCTACCATAACCCCTGTAATTTTATTGGCAAAACTAGAAAATATCTATATAATAATTCTTCTTATTACTTCTCTATGGATGGGTATTATAGGTGGAATTGATGATTATATCAAAGTCTTTAAAAAAAATAAATCCGGTTTACAAGGCCGATTTAAAATTATAGGTCAAGTGATTTTAGGGATTTTTATTGGATCTATATTATATTTTCATCCAGACATAACAGTGAGGCAAGAATTAAAAATAAAGTCTATAAATACTACAAAAATTGAAAATGTCTTTTCTAAACCAACCAAATCTTTCGTAACTAGTATTCCATTAATAAAGGACAATTCTTTTAGTTATTCAACAATTATTTCTTGTATAGACAAAGATTTTATTAATTATACATGGATAATTTTTATTCCAATAGTAATATTTATAATTACAGCTGTGTCTAACGCTGCCAATTTGACTGATGGATTGGATGGATTGTGTGCTGGTACTTCAGCAATAATTGTTTTTGTGTTAGGTATTTTTTCTTGGTTTTCAGGTAATTTTATTTTTGCTGACTATCTAAACATAATGTTTATACCTCAAGTCGGTGAAATAACAATTTTTATTGCTTCCTTCTTGGGAGCATTAATAGGTTTTTTATGGTTTAACACTTTTCCTGCAAGTATTTTCATGGGAGACACAGGAAGTTTAACTATAGGCGCTATAATTGCTGTAATTGCTTTAATAGTTAGAAAAGAATTATTGATTCCATTATTATGTGGAGTATTCTTTATTGAAACTCTTTCTGTGTTAATCCAAGTAGCATATTTTAAATTCACAAAAAGAAAAACTGGAAATGGTAAAAGAGTATTCCTTATGTCTCCAATACATCATCATTTTCAAATTAAGGGTTATCATGAAAGTAAGATAGTTAATCGATTCTGGATTTTAGGAATTCTTTTTGCAATATTAACTATTGTCACATTAAAAATAAGATAAATGAAAGTTAAATGTCTTATTTTAGGAGGTGGTATAAGTGGTATTGGAACTGCTCAGCTTGCCATAAAGAATGGGTTTGATGTTTTTGTTTCAGACAATGGATTTTTAAAAGATGAAACAAAAGAAAAGTTTAAGACTTGGGGTGTTTTTTGGGAAGAGAATGTAAAAATATCAAGTTTTTTACATAATACAGATTGGATAATGAAAAGCCCAGGAATTTCAAATAGTTCAGAGTCTGTATTGTATGCAAAAAAATTAGGGATTCCTATTATTTCAGAAATTGAGTTTGCTTCAAGATATACAAATGCTAAAATAATTGGTATTACAGGTACTAATGGAAAGACTACTACTACTGAGTTAACTTATCATATTTTAAAAAATTCTGGATTTAACATAGGTATAGCAGGAAATATTGGCAAAAGTTTTGCTCAACAAGTAGCTGAAAACTATTATGAAATTTATGTTTTAGAATTAAGTAGTTTTCAGTTAGACGATATTGTTAATTTTTCTCCAGACATTGCCGTAATAACAAATATTACTCCAGATCACTTAAATCGATATAACAATAATTTTGATGATTATATCAATTCTAAATTAAATATATCCTCCAATCAAGATAAAGATCAATTTTTAATTATTAATGCAGATGATCCCATTCTTATGGAAGCAATTGAAAAAACTAAAATAGAAGCTGAAAAACACTATTTCGGCATTAATATGAAAGGAAACTCTACAACTTCATTAAAAAATGAAAGTATAAGGATTACAAATAAAAATAATAACTCTACTATGATTTCAGCCAAAACTTTTTCTTTACAAGGAAGACATAATTTATTAAATGCAATGGCAGCTTCAACTGTTGCATCAATATTTAAAATAGATAAAAATAATATTCGTGAAAGTTTATCAAATTTCAGATGTTTACCTCATCGACTGGAACGTGTATTAACAATTCAAGGTGTTAATTATATAAATGATTCAAAGGCAACAAATATTAATTCGGTCTTTTATGCACTTGAAACATTAAACACGAAAGTAATATGGATTGCAGGTGGAGTTGATAAAGGCAATGACTATAAACAGCTTTTACCTTTGGTTAGAGAAAAAATTAAAGCCATTATTTGTTTAGGGAAAAACAATAAAAGATTAGTTGAGGCATTTCATGATATAACTGATGTTATAGTTGAAACTCAGTCTATGAAAGAAGCAGTAAAAATAGCACACAATCTTTCTAAAAAAAAGGAAACAGTTTTATTATCTCCTGGATGTGCGAGTTTTGATTTGTTTGAAAACTTTGAGGATCGTGGTAATCAATTTAAAAAAGCGGTGAGAAGTTTATGAGTTTAGGATCAGATAAATTATGGATTGAAGGAGATAAGGTTTTATGGTGCATAATAGCTTTACTTGCTATTTTTTCATTTCTTCCAGTTTTTAGTGCAAGTTCAAATTTAGCTTATGTTCTTGGAAAGGGAACACCTTTGGGGTATTTACTTAAACACTTTGTGATAATGTCATTGGGTTTCGTTCTTTTATATGCTGTTCATAAAATTCCTTTTTCATTTTTTAAAGGGATTTCAATTTTAATGATGCCAATTGTTTTTATTTTACTTATGTATACTGCTTCACAAGGAAAAATAATTAGTGGTGCGAATGCAAATAGATGGATTGAAATTCCATTAATTGGATTAAGTTTTCAAACTTCAACACTATCCTCAATAATTTTAATGATTTATGTTGCTCATTATCTGTCAAAAACTAATCAAAGCTTTTTAAATTTCAAAAGTTCTTTTTGGTTGCTTTGGATCCCAGTTCTTTCAATTGTTATGTTAATTTTCCCCTCAAATTTTTCAACTGCAGCTATACTTTTTTTAATGATAATTATTCAAATGTTTATCGGTGGATACCCAATAAGGCATCTTTTTTATATTTTTATTTCAGGATTTATTATTTCATTAATTTTCTTTTTAAGTGTAAGAGCATTCCCAAATATAATTCCAAATAGAGTTGATACGTGGATAAGTAGAATTGATAATTTTCGATCAGGAACTGTTGATGGAAATTATCAAATTGAACGTGCTAAAATTGCTATTGCTTCAGGAGGCATATATGGCAAAGGAGCAGGGAAAAGTGTAATGAAAAATTTCTTACCACAAAGTTCTTCCGATTTTATATTTTCAATTATAATTGAAGAATATGGAATGTTAGGGGGTATTATATTAATTTTTCTTTACATACTTTTACTTTTTAGAATTATTGTCATTGTTCATAAAACTTCAAGTTTGTTCGGTAAACTTTTAGTTGTTGGTCTAGGTTTTCCAATTATTTTTCAAGCATTTATAAATATTGCAGTTAATGTTCAATTATTACCTGTAACTGGTCAAACACTTCCTTTGTTGAGTAGTGGAGGTACATCTGCATGGATGACATTTATTTCCTTGGGAGTTATTTTGAGTGTGAGTGCCTCAATTCAAAAAAGTAATCTAGAGAATTCAACAAATAATATTAACCCTTTAGTTGTTTTAGGTGAAGATAAATAAATACATTATTTCATGTGGAGGAACTGGAGGGCATATTTTCCCTGCAATATCTATCGCTAATAAAATTAAAGAAAAAGATCCAAAATCATCCATTTTATTTGTTGGCTCATCTAGTAAAATGGAAATGAGCAAAGTGCCAGAATCAGGATATAAAATTATTGGTTTACCGATAAAGGGGTTTAATCGTTCATTTCCTTTAAAAAATATTTTTCTTCCATTTAGGATTTTTTATAGTCTTTTAAAATCATTAACAGTCATTTTTAATTTTAAGCCTGATGTTGTTATTGGAACCGGAGGTTATGCCAGTGGGCCGATTGTTTTTATTTCTCAAATTTTAGGATATCCTACTTTAATTCAAGAACAAAATTCGTATCCAGGAATAACAAATAAAATTCTTGGAAAGATGGCAAAAACTATTGCTGTAGCTTATCCTGATATGGAAAAATATTTTATGAAAGAAAAAATTGTTCTTACTGGAAATCCAGTAAGAACGGATATTATTAATAGTAAAATAACAAAGTTAGAGTCTAAATTATTTTTCAATTTAAACCCAAAAAAACCTACAATTGGCATAATAGGAGGCAGTTTGGGAGCTCATAAGATCAATCAAATAATTTGCAATAATATTAGTTTTTTAAATAAGAATGGATTTCAAGTGATATGGCAATGTGGTAAACTTTATTATGAAAGTTATAAAGTCTATGATTGTAATAATATTAAAGTTGTTCCATTCATTAGTAAGATGAATTGTTTTTATAAAGCTATTGATATATTGATTTCTAGATCTGGTGCTTCAACTATTTCAGAAATCTGCTTAACTGGTACTCCATCAATTCTGATTCCATCTCCAAACGTGACTGCAAATCATCAGTACTTTAATGCAATGGAACTTTATAAAAAACAACTATCCGAAATAATAGAAGAGAAAGATTTAGAAAGAGATTTTAGAAAAATTTTAAAAAGCTTTTGGCTTAATAATTCTCTAAGAAACAAAATTAAAATTAATTTAAAAAAATTATCTAAACCAAATGCTACTGATAAAATTGTAGAACATATTAAAACATATATAATTGAAAAATAAAAAAGCATTTTTTCTAATTGGAGTTGGAGGTATTGGAATGTCCTCAATTGCCCAACACCTAATTTTTAAAGGACATAATGTATTTGGCTATGACAGAAACTCTTCTAGTATAACCGACTTATTAGAAGAAAAGGGAGTGTTGATTGCCTTTTCTCATTCGGTTAATTATTTGATTAAAGGGTATAAGATTGATAATATAAAAGTTATTTATTCTGCTGCTATTAAAATTAATCATCCAGTTTTTAGGTTTTTTATTGATAGAGGATGTATTCCAACTAAACGATCTGTTTTTTTGGCATCACTAGTTAATGAAACTGAATCTTTTGCAGTTGCAGGTACTCATGGAAAAACAACAACTAGTGCAATACTGACTCATATTTTCAAAAAAACAGATACTTCTTTTTCCTCATTTGTTGGAGGAGTTATGCTTCCAGATAAGACAAATTATATACATAATGGATTTGATAAAACTATAGTTGAAGCCGATGAATTTGACAGATCATTTTTAAATCTTAAGCCGCATTTTGCATGCATTACTTCTATTGATGCAGATCATTTAGATATTTATAAGAATCATGGTCAGCTTAAAGAGGCATTCATTGACTTTTCTAAAAAAGTTCAAAATAAACTAATACTTCATCATTCGATACCAATTGATGGAATTTCATACGGATTAAATACTAATGCTGATTATGAATTTAAAAATATTAATCAAACAAAAGATGGATATTTTGTTGACCTTAAAACCCCTAATGAGTATGTTTCAAAGATTTTTTGTAAAGTTTTAGGAAAATATAATTTAGAAAATATGTTGGCTGCACTTGCTTTGGCTGATCAGTCAGGTAAACCTTTAGTTAATATTATTCAATCTTTGGGTTCTTTTCATGGTATTTTGAGAAGAATGAATAGCTATAATTTAGATGGTAAAATAATTATTGATGATTATGCTCATCATCCCACAGAAATTGCTTCTGTCCACAAAGCTCTAAGAGAAAAATATCCAGATTCATTTATTGAAGCTGTTTTTCAGCCTCATTTATTTTCAAGAACAAGAGATTTTATGAATGATTTTGCTTATCAATTATCAAAATTTGATAGTGTTAAATTGATGAAAATTTATCCAGCAAGAGAAGCTCCAATTAGAGGAGTTAATAGTGAAAAAATTCTTAAAAAAATTACTACAAAAACTTCATTATTGGATAGAAAAAATTTTAATAAAAATTTGGATTTAACGAAAGCTGATGTGATTGCTATTTTGGGAGCAGGAAGTATTGGAAATTATATCAGTGAATACATAAAAGAAAAGTCAATTTAATGATAAATGATAAGTTATTTTTTGGATTAAGCACTGTTTTTTTGATATCAGTAATATCAATTTCCCATATTCAATTTTTAAATAGTAACGAACAAAAATCAAATATTTTATTTGAAATTAATAAATCAAAATTTTTGAGTGAATCTCTAGTTAATAAATTGTTAAAACAAAAGATTGGCATTAAAGAAAAACAATCAAATCTTAAACTAGATTTGAATAATATTGAGAATTTTTTGGAGAAAACACCCGAAATTCATAATGCTGAGGTTTTTCTAAATACTAATAAAAATATTAATGTTAAAATTTTAGAAACTTCTCCGATATTAAGAATTGAAAATAAAGGATTTTATATAGATTCTTTTGGTGTTAAGATACCTCTTTCAAATAATTATGTTGCTAAAGTTCCAATTTTTAGTGGAGTTTTTAGAGAGTATATGATTAATGACTTAGTAGGATTGTCTACGAATCTAATTAATGACAGTTATTTGAAAGATGAATTTGTTGAAGTATGGGATGAAAAAGAAGGTTATGCTATGAGACTCCGAAGTTTTGATTTTGAAGTTTTTGTAGGTAGAGTAAAGAATATGAATAATAAAATACAGAAATTGAAAGGCTTTTGTGCTTATACGATTGAGAATAAGTTTAAAAAACAACCTAAAAGAATTGATTTAACAATTTCAGATCAAATTGTTTCAACGAACTAAAGAAAATGGATAAAAATACTTCAGTAGGATTAGATATTGGTACAACAAAAATTGTTGCTATGGTTGGTGTTAAAAATGAATTTGACAAAGTTGAGGTTTTAGGAGTTGGAAAGTCGGAGAGTATAGGTGTCCATAGAGGAGTTGTTAATAATATTACACAAACAATTCAATCAATAATTAAAGCAGTTGAGGAAGCCAAAGTTGAATCGGGATCTGAAATAGAGGAGGTTGTAGTTGGTATTGCCGGCCAGCATATCAGAAGCTTGCAGCATAGTGACTATATAACAAGAGATAGCCCGGAAAAAGTTATTAATGAAAATGATATTGAAAGACTAATTCAACAGGTTTATAAGTTAGTTATGTTACCAGGTGAAGAAATTATACATGTTCTTCCACAAGAATATAAAGTTGATGGACAAGCAGAAATTAAAGAGCCAATTGGTATGTATGGAGGAAGGCTTGAGGCTAACTTTCATGTAGTTGTTGGACAAGTTTCATCGATTAGAAATATTGGAAGATGTATAAAAAGTTCTGGTTTAAAAATGGCAAATATAACACTAGAACCCCTTGCCTCATCAAATGCAGTTTTAAGTATTGATGAAAAAGAGGCTGGTGTAGCTTTAATTGATATTGGAGGAGGAACAACAGATTTGGCAATTTTTAAAGATGGAATAATAAGACATACTGCCGTAATACCTTTTGGAGGAAATGTAATTACTGAGGATATTAAAGAAGGATGTTCTATAATTGAAAAGCAAGCAGAACTTTTAAAAATTAAATTTGGTTCTGCATGGCCAGGGGAAAATAAGGATACTGAAATTGTTTCCATTCCAGGTCTTAGAGGTCGAGATCCAAAAGAAATTTCTCTTAAAACTTTATCAAAAATTATTAATGCCAGAGTAGTTGAGATTATCGAGCAAGTTTTTCTTGAAATTAAAAATTACGGACATAGTGAACAAAAAAATAAACTTATAGCAGGGATTGTTCTTACTGGAGGAGGAAGTCAACTAAAACATCTTAAACAACTAGTTGAATATATAACAGGAATGGATACCAGAATTGGATATCCTGGAGAACATTTAGCTGGAGATTCAAATAAAAATACAAGTCCAATGTTTTCAACTGCAGTTGGACTATTAATGAATGCACTTGATGATATAAACTACTCAAAAGATGAAGAAAATAGTAAAGGAGATTTTGATGAAAACCAACCACTTAGCGCAGAAAATAATAGTGAAATAAAAATAGATAATTCGATTTCCAAAAAGTCAATTTTTGATAAATGGGTCGAAAAGTTTAAAGATTTTTTAGACAATGCATAATTTAATTAACACTCATGGATAGAGAAAATAGCACAAATTTTAGTTTTGATTTGCCAAAAAATAAAAGTAATCTAATAAAAGTGATAGGAGTCGGAGGAGGAGGAAGTAATGCAATCAATTATATGTTCAAACAGGGAATTAATGGAGTTGATTTTGTTGTGTGTAATACAGACGCTCAAGCTTTGAATGAAAGTCCTGTTCCGATTAAAATTCAATTAGGTGCAAGCTTAACTGAAGGTTTAGGTGCAGGAGCAAACCCTGATGTTGGAGCTGAAGCTGCTCAAGAAAGTTATGAAGATATTAAAAGTCTATTGAATACCCAGACTAAAATGATTTTTATCACAGCTGGTATGGGAGGTGGAACTGGAACAGGAGCTGCTCCAATAATTGCACGAATGGCAAAAGAATTAGATATTTTAACTGTTGGAATTGTTACTATGCCCTTCCAATTTGAAGGAAAAATAAGAATAGATCAAGCTCAAAAAGGACTAGAAAAAATAAAATCAGAAGTTGATTCTTTAGTAGTTATAAATAATAATAAATTGAGGGAGGTATTCGGAAATCTTGGATTTAAAGCAGGGTTTTCAAAGGCTGATGAGGTTCTGTCAAAAGCAGCGAGGGGAATTGCTGAGGTCATAACTCATCACTACACACAAAATATTGATCTTAAAGATGCTAAAACTGTTCTATCAAATAGTGGATCTGCAATAATGGGTTCTGGAACAGCAAGTGGGACAAACAGAGCACAAGAGGCAATTATTAAAGCATTAGATTCTCCGTTATTAAATGATAATAAAATAACTGGCAGTAAAAATGTATTATTACTAATAGTATCTGGGTCAGAAGAAATAACAATTGACGAAATTGGAGAGATTAATGATTACATTCAATCTGAAGCTGGAAATAATACAAATATTATTATGGGTGTAGGCGAAGATGAAGAATTAGAGAATGAAATATCAGTTACTATTATTGCAACTGGTTTCAATATAGATCAACAAAATGAGATAGTTAATACAGAAACAAAAAAAGTAATTCATACCCTCGAGGAGGATCAAAAAATGGAACATATTCTTATTTCAAATGATGAAAGAAAAGTTCTAAATTCAATAGATAGTTCTGATGAATTAAAGTATGATACATCAATTGAAAATAGCACGGATAATAAAAGATTCAACATGCTTATCACAGATGAAATTAGAGATATAGATGTTATATTTGAAGAGGTTAATCACGATAATACTATTACAAAAGATGTCATAAAAACTTCCGAATTAGAATTTGTCACTGATGATAATATCATAGATGAATTTGATGGAGAATTCATAATTAATGAGTTGTCCCAAGAAGTTCAAGACATAGAAGTTATAGAGGAAGAGTTGATAGACGCTGATAAAGAAAATCAAATAACTTTCGATTTCGGAATACCAAATAGTAGAATAGAAAGTATAGATGGTAAATTAACAAATTTAAATAATTCTGATTTTGATATAAATAAAGATGTGATATTTAGTGATTCAGATAAAAGTCAGTTTTCAGAACTATTTAATATTGAAGTTAATGAACCCGAAGTAGTTAATCCTGAAAAAACTAATGAAGAAAACCCTTTTGATAAAACATTAAATGAAACCGCATCAATAGAAAATAAAAAAAGAATGGTTCAATTGAAAAAATTTAATTATTCTTTTAAAAACAATTTAAATAAAATTGATGACTTAGAAAAAGAGCCAGCATATAAAAGACACGGCTTGAAATTAGATCAAGAGGATAATACTTCAACTGAAACAAAATTAATTATTGAAACTGATGATAATGATGAGATTCAATTAAAGTCCAATAATTCTTTTTTACATGATAACGTTGATTAAATTTGTAAAAATAAGAACATGTCATTAGAGAATAATATTTCAATTAAAATTAAAGAGGCTATGAAGTCAAAAGATGTTCTTCGACTTGAGGCCTTAAGGGCAATTAAAACTTCTTTACTTTTATTAAAAACTGAGGACAGAAATAAAGAGGTTTCTGAGTCAGATGAAGTTTTAATGCTTCAAAAGTTGGTTAAGCAAAGAAAGGAAAGTGCGGCAATTTTTAGAAAACAAAATAGAGTTGATTTAGCTGAGCCTGAGGAAGCTCAAGCAGAAGTAATTTCAGAATTTCTTCCAGAACAATTATCTGAATCAGAAATTGAAAAAATCGTGATTGAAACAATTAATAAAATTAGTGCTCAAGGAATGAAAGATATGGGTAAAGTGATGGGAGTTCTGTCAGGAAAATTAGCTGGAAAAGCCGATGGAAAAACAATTTCTAGTATAGTTAGGCAAAAACTTTTATAATATATTTATGATGGCCCAGTAGTTCAACTGGATAGAATATCAGATTTCGGCTCTGAGGGTTAGGGGTTCGAATCCTCTCTGGGTCACAATTTAAAAGAAATATTTATAGAGTTTTTTAATTATGTTTACATCCACTTTATTAGTAAAAATAAATTTAGGGCAGATCAAATAAGTCTTCTACTTTACAATTAAGTGTTTTTGCGATTTTTAATGCTAAAACTGTTGATGGAACATATATTCCATTTTCAATGGCATTAATACTCTTTCTTGATACCTCTGCAGCGACAGATAAATCCTGTTGAGTTAAATTTGCAGATTTTCTAAATTCTTGTAAATTATTTATAAGCTTTTTGTGATTTTTTCCCAAAACCTATTTTTTTTCAAAATCATCAACAGCATCGGTTAGTTCTTTACCTGTATTGGGATAAAGGTATCCTGCTATCAAAGTTCCAATACCTATTAAACAAACTAAAGCCCCAACACCTTTTAAAATTTGTCCAATTGCTAAATATCCAAATAGATAGAGCCCAAGACCTACAAAAATTGTAATAACTCCATTTCTACGATAATCAATGGGTTCTTTTTTCCTTTCTTCAAAAATTTTAAGTAATTCTTCAATTTTATCTGAATTATCTAAATTTTTTGATATTTCTAGTACAGTTTCTCTTTTTCCTTTTCCTTCATAATAAAGCCAAATAAATACAGCAACTGGTATTACGATTCCTGTAATCATTCCGAAAATTGGTATTATAATATTTTCATTCATAATTCATGTTTTATAATGTAACGCAAACTTAACATAATTTATAATGATAAGCAAACGTTACATTATAAAATTTAATCTATTTATATTTTTTACATTAATGATATTTATTTGCTTTTAGAATATAGAACTTTAGTAAAAAGAAGGTATGTTATTCCAAATAGGATAAAAATTATCATATTAAGATAAATCAAATACATAGGCCACTCTCCAATAATTAATGGATTATTCACTTTTGGGGGCTCGTTGACATACATATAATTAGATTGTAAGAATCGATTTATAGGAATTAAAATAATCATAAGAAGATCTAAAAAAATCAATGTCCTAAGCCAAGAAAGTTTTCTAAGTTTATAGTTTAAGTAATAAAAAAGATATAGTGGAATGAGAATAATTAGTCCATGACTTAGGTAATAAATCATATATTCTAAATTACTTCCATCGTAATCATTTATTTGAGGTGTCAATATTGCAACGATACCTCCCAAAACACCTCCATAAAAATTAAACTCAAATAAATTTTTATTTTTAGTAATGAATAATATAAAAATGCAGATTAGACTATTGATACTGCACAAGTGAAAAGGTAAGTGCTCCTTGAGACTCCATTGACCAGACTCTATATTTCCATAATGAGATACAATTGTGACTATTAATAAACAAAAACTTAAAGTTTTAGCAATTATTAAGTTTTGTTTTACACTAAAAAATTTTCCAACAAATAAAAATAAAGAAATAGAAAAAAATGATATCAAAAAATTTCTAGTCCATTCAAAAGATAAAAATTCAATAAAATACTCTCTCATTTTTAAATATAATAATAAATGAATTCAGAGTAATATAATCTTATTTTTAATTAGTGATTGATTTTAGATTAGAAATTGTTTCTAAGGGGTTATTGGATTTAAATACAAAGCTTCCAGCAACTAACACATCAGCTCCATTTTCAATTAATTTTTCAGCATTTTTATCAGTAACTCCCCCATCAATCTCGATAAGTGCTTTACTTTCCTTAGAATCAATTAGCTGTTTAAGTTCTTGTGTTTTCTTAAATGTGTTTGTAATAAATTTCTGTCCACCAAAACCAGGATTAACGCTCATTAAACAAACTAAATCAATATCTTCAATTATTGAATCTAAAACTGATACTGGAGTGTGAGGGTTTAGAGCAACACCTGCTTTCATATTATTATTTTTAATTTCTTGAATTGTTCTGTGAAGATGATTACATACTTCGAAATGAACGGTTAAGTATTTTGCATTTAAAGCAGCAAATGTTTTAATATAATGGTCTGGATTAACAATCATTAGATGGACATCAAGCGGTTTATTAGCAGAAGAATTTATAGATTTTAATACTGGCATTCCAAATGAAATATTTGGAACAAAAACCCCATCCATAATATCTATATGAAACCAATCAGCATCACTTTTATTGATCATCTTGCAGTCACGCTCTAAATTACCAAAATCAGCCGCTAGAATTGATGGTGCAATAAGCTTTTTCATAGACCTTCTATCCAAGATATGTTTTAAGTATTTTACTTCTGGATGTATGTTTTAGTCTTCTTATGGCTTTCTCTTTTATTTGACGAACTCTCTCTCGTGTCAAATCAAAAGTTTCTCCTATTTCTTCAAGTGTCATAGCATGTTGATTTCCTAAGCCGAAATATAGTCGTACAACGTCTGCCTCTCGAGGAGTCAGTGTTTCTAAGGCTCTTTCAATTTCTGTCCTAAGAGATTCATGTAAAAGTGTCCTATCAGGGTTAGGGGATTCACCTATATTTAAAACATCATATAAATTAGAATCTTCACCCTCAACCAAAGGAGCGTCCATTGAAACGTGACGTCCTGAATTTTTTAGTGATTCTTTTACATCATTAATGGTCATATCTAACTCTTTAGCAATTTCCTCAGGAGATGGTTGGCGTTCATGAGCTTGTTCTAAAAAAGCATATGTTTTATTAATTTTGTTTATAGAACCAATTTTATTTAATGGTAATCGAACGATTCTTGATTGTTCAGCCAAGGCTTGGAGGATAGATTGACGAATCCACCAGACAGCATAAGAGATAAATTTAAAACCTCTAGTTTCATCAAATCTTTGAGCTGCTTTAATTAAACCCAAGTTACCTTCATTAATTAAATCTGGAAGTGTTAATCCTTGATTTTGATATTGCTTTGCAACTGATACCACAAAGCGTAAATTTGCCTTTGTTAATTTTTCAAGAGCAAGTTGATCTCCTGATTTAATTCTTTGAGCCAATTCAACCTCTTCTTCAGCCGTAATTAAATCAACTTTACCAATTTCTTGTAAATACTTGTCTAAAGATGCTGTTTCTCTATTGGTTACTTGTTTGGTAATTTTTAATTGTCTCATATTTCATTTGATGTTACAACTTTTATACGTAGTTAAAACAAAAAGGTTTCATTTCTTAACAAAAAAACCTCCGTTGATTGGAGGTTTTTATAATTGAGATTAATTATTTGGGTTAATCTTTTCTTTGGGGACGCTCCAAAAGAGCTTTTCTAGAAACTTTCTCTTTTCTTGTTCTTGGATCAACTCCAAAATATTTTACATCTAATTGATCACCTAATTTAAGAACATCATTAACATTTTCTGTTCTTTCCCATGCTATTTCACTAATATGAAGTAGAACTTCATTTCCTGGAGCTTCATCATATTCTACTACTGCCCCAAAATCTAAAATCTTAATTACCTTGACACTATATGTTTTACCTTTTTCAGGCTTAAACAATAAAGATTCAATTTTTGCTATAACAGAATCAATGCCTTCCATATCTGTTCCAAGAATTTCGACAATACCTTCTTCAGTTTCAGGATCTTCATTTATTACAATAGTACACCCTGTAACTTTTTGTAGTTCCTGAATTACTTTTCCTCCAGGACCTATAAATGGACCAATAAACTCGTTAGGTATTCTTCTCGTTACCATTTTTGGAGAATGCGATTTAACTTCTTTATTAGGGCTTTGAATTGTTTCGGTTATTTTATCTAAGATATGTAGCCTTCCTTCTTTTGCCTGCTTAAGTGCTTTAACTAAAATTTCATATGAAAGACCTTTAATTTTAATATCCATTTGACATGCAGTTATTCCTTCAGATGTTCCAGTAACTTTAAAATCCATATCACCGAGATGATCTTCGTCCCCTAAAATATCACTTAAAACAGAGTATCTATCTCCATCAGATATTAAACCCATTGCTATTCCTGAAACTGGTCTTTTAATTTGAATACCAGCATCCATTAAAGCCATAGTTCCAGAACATACTGTTGCCATTGAAGAAGATCCATTTGATTCCAAGACTTCACTTACAACTCTGACTGTGTATGGACAATTGTCAGGAATCATTCCTTTCAAACCTCTTTGAGCGAGGTTTCCATGTCCTACCTCCCTTCTTGATGTACCTCTTAATGGTCTAGCTTCACCTGTGCAAAAAGGTGGAAAATTATAATGTAAATAAAATGTTTCTTCTCCTTCATAGGAAGGCATATCAATTTTGTTTGCTTCT